>Ga0208879_1003016_pt1 | contig 14238 bp, 15 predicted proteins | sample Knorr_S15_td_Bot_FD_185605 | JGI IMG/M metagenome (GOLD analysis project Ga0208879, IMG submission 185605) | Marine microbial communities from Southern Atlantic Ocean transect - Knorr_S15_td_Bottom_ad_5009_LV_A (SPAdes) (version 2) | ecosystem: Environmental > Aquatic > Marine > Oceanic | place...
TCATTTGGCCACAAGGATTTCTACGCTTTTTGCAAACTGGCCAGCGGTATTCTGGGTCAGGATGTGAAGCGAATGTTGCGCGGTCATGACCATTATCTGGATGGTTACAAGCATTATGAAAAGTATGTGAAAAACCAGATGCTGACCCTGAACACCCGTTGCATCCAGCCGGATACAATGGGTGGGCCACATGCCCCCTTCCTGTGCGTTGCCCGGTGGGAGAAAGGCAATCTACCTAAAGTCCATCAGATTGACACTGATAAAGCCGCCTTGGAGAAGGTACACCCTGCTCCGCCTGAACCCGAACCCGAGGAAGAGGCGGTGCCGGAAGGTTCCGCGGATGAATCTTCGGCAGAAATAAACCCAACAGATGCCACTTCACAGGAAGAAAACGACCCAAATAAGGAAACAGTTGATATGAGCACACCAGAAGAAACGAATCCAAAAGCAGAGGAAGCTACCCCAGAGGAAGCCACCCCAGAGGAAGCCACCCCAGAGGAAGCTACCCCAGAGGAAGCCACCCCAGAGGAAGCCACCCCAGAGGAAGCCACCCCAGAGGAAGTCACCCCAGAGGAAGTCACCCCAGAGGAAGTTACCCCAGAGGAAGTTACCACAGAGGAAGCTACCACAGAGGAAGCTACCCCAGAGGAAGCCACCCCAGAGGAAGCTACCACAGAGGAAGCTACCCCAGAGGAAGCCACCCCAGAGGAAGCCACCCCAGAGGAAGCTACCCCAGAGGAAGCTACCCCAGAGGAAGCTACCCCAGAGGAAGCTACCCCAGAGGAAGCCACCCCAGAGGAAGCTACCCCAGAGGAAGCTACCACAGAGGAAGCTACCCCAGAGGAAGCTACCACAGAGGAAGCTACCCCAGAGGAAGCCAGCGCTGAGGTATCTTCCGGGTCATTGGTTTTGGAGAGTCAGGATGGCACCAACTTGACCGTTCGTATTAAAACCTCTTTAGGTAAGAGTACTGTCAGCAAGTTTGGAGAGGATGCCCAGTTCTGGTCAGAGCCACAGTTCACCCTGGAAAAAAATGAAAAGGGAGCGTGGGAAGTACACCCTGATTCAGGGGCCCAAAATGAAACCTTGCTCAACGGCAAGGCTGTCGCCGGCTCTGAGGTGGTTAAGGATGGTGACGAATTGGCTGTGGGCAAGGAGGCCAAGGGCATTGTCAAGCTGCCCTTGAAGGTGAGTATCAGCTAAGTCTAGGATTGTGGAATTATATCCTGAATAAATTATCCGGATTGCCATGGGAAAATCTGTGATTCCCTTCCCGAGCCTGTGAATATGAAGTCATGATCAAGAAAAAGTGTAACGAATGCGGCACATTGTATCCGTTCAACCACGCGGGTGCGTGCAAGGTTGATGGCGAGAATGATTGGAGCACAGCCTGCGAGAAACACCCGACTCTGAACCTCGGCGGTGCTTCAAGCTGCCAGATGTGTGAGTCGGAACGGGAAATTGGAGAATTTAAGAGGAAAGAGAATCAGTGGAAAAAGGAACGGAGCAAACTTGAGAAAGAGGCTGCAGCAAAAGACCCTGAGGAAGCAACAGACCCGTCTGCCCCGGCCCAGAAAAGCGATGACTCGTGCTGCGGATGCATTGTGATCATCATCATCCTCGTGATTATCTTTTACTTCTTTAAGTCTTGTAGTTGGTTTTCCGATGAACCGGAAGAGGACATTGACCTAGAGGATGGAGAGGATATCTCCCTCCTCATTGATAAGGATCACTTCTGTAATTCGAACCAGTATTTTGGTAATGGGCAAGCCCTCGTCGGCCTAGGTGCAACTAGAGATAGCGGCACAAGCCCGAGGGGAGGATTATTGTTATGAGCCAGTATAATTAGGGCTGGAGATCCTTCCTGGGACAAATTCCTTCCCCTGGGCAGGGTCAAAAAGAAGTGTAAAGAATGTGGAACATTGCATCCGGCAGATCATGCGGGTGAATGCACCGGTTGTGGCGATCCGATAGAGTCTCTGCTCGCCATCTGCGTGACACATCCAAAATTGGCAGGCACTCTGCTCGCTCTGGTTTGCCCTGTCTGCAAAGCGGTGGCGAGGCTCAACTCATTGAGTGCGGAGACTGAGGGGGGAGAGCGAAGTGACGGATTGCTTAGGGCGCTAAAAACATGCGTGATGTGCCTAATATCGTTGGACGGGAAGATCTCTAAGAAAGAGCAGAAGTGGATCAATGAGAACTTTGGGGAGAGAGTTTCGGATATCATGATTCAAACCATCAGTGTTATTGATTTTGATTGGGATAAGCACTTCAAGATCCTTAAAGCGCAATTGTCGGCCCTTTCAGATGTTGACAAGGAGTATATGCTTAGCAGTGCCAAACCACTGTTCCTGGAATTGCTGTCGCTGGATGATCCGACTAATATTGAATTTGAGCGTTTGCAGGATTTGATGGATTTCATCGGAGAAAATCTAGCCGACAGATGAGAATCGCCCCGTCAATAGACATGAGTTGTTGCAATAGTTTTTTTGAATCCGTTAGATACGAATGGGAGAATCCCCAGTGATCAGGAAGAAGTGTAATGTATGTGGCACATTGTATCCAACTAATCGCACGGGTGAATGTGCCGTTTGCGCAGAAGATGATTGGAGCACTGCCTGCGAGAAACACCCGACTCTGAACCTTGCCGGCGCTTCAAGCTGCCAGATGTGTGAGTCGGAACGGGAAATTGGGGAATATAGGCGAAAAGAAAGAGGACGGGAAAGAGAACGGCGCGAATTCGAGGACAAGATCAGCTTGAAAGACGGGGAATTGGGGCGCCTGAGCCACGGGAATCTTTCGTCACTAGAGATACAGCGTGCGCGGTTGTTGGGCATAATTCAGGAGCCGTCTGCCCAATTGGCGCGCGTAATCAATGCCCCGGCAACCATGCTCGCACGCGTATTACAGGCCAAGATGAAAGGCAACCAAGGATTACATGCCATGCCCACGCAGAATAGTTATCATCCCTCTTTTCCCTTACCCACCAACAGACAAAGCCAAAGCAGGACATGAGTACGGGTTTATATTTTCCTCACCACACTCAAGTGTACCTGATCGGCAAGATGACTTCCAATGTTAGAAAGTCATTCCATCGGCTCCGCCAATATCGGGTTTGCCGCAAGCCTGTGGCTTCATGCATTGCCAGCACCAGCAACAGGTGATCCTCGAAAAGTTGCATATTTTTGATAGCCATTCACAAAGCTTCATGTGAGGATTCTCCGTACGATTCAATCCAGTGGATGAGACACAATGACCATATTGCTGCACCTGCTTAAGAAGAAATGCGAAGAGTGCGGTACGTTGCATCCGGTTGACCACGCCACTGAATGCACCGGTTGTGGCGAGCCGAATGAGTCTCTGATCACCGCTTGTGAAAAGCATTCAACTCTGAAACTTGCCAGTGCTTCAAGCTGCCCTGTGTGTGATGTGGAACAAGAGGTCGAGAAATTCGATCGCAAAGAGCGAGATTGGGTGAGGGAACGGGATGGGCTAAAGGAGGGAATCACCCAAAAGGATAGGGAAATAACACGCCTCCAAGGTGTTGAGAGCACGCTCAATGCAGAAGTTGCATCCCTGCGCGGTCGGCCAAAAGAAAATTCTCTTATCAGATTTTTGGACTGGTTAGAAGGTCCGTCTGTAGACCAATCCGACTGGAAATCACTGCTGGCCGGCTCCCTGCTGGCGAGCCTTTTGACCTTCTTTTGCCTGAACAATTTCACTCTCTTTGATGGGCTCGATGGCGATTGGATATTTCACATTAGCGGATGGTTTACTGCTCTCACAGCCGGCATTTTTACATCACAATTGCTTTGGCGACTGAATTTATCCTTTGTTTCAATACGTGGGGGTAAGCTCGTGATTTCATTTTGCTGTGGAACCGTGATGGCCATTATTCTAAATGCATCTTGGGGGATGTTGTTGTTCGATATTACTCCTTCGGTGTTTTTCAATGCGATTGTTGTTCTCCCGATATTCTGGTGGTCAGTAACCATGAACTCCGTGTTTGGAGAGCGGAATAGGCATTATGGCTGGGGAAAATATTTTTACTATGGGGCCCCATATTTTCCATGGAGAGAAATAATTGGCAGGAGTGTTGCAACAGGGCTGAGCATCCAAGCCTTGAGTAGAACTAAAACCCTAGTTTGCATTGGCATTTCAGCTGGGACGTTCATATTTGCACTTTGGCTGCTCATTTGGGGTTTGCCGGGCTTGGTCGACACTGCAAACCAGAGGGAAGCAGATGGTTTCTCTGGTGAAGAAATTAGGCAGCGAATAAGAGGGATTAATCCCAGAATTCCAATCGTCGAGATGACGAAGGAGACGTTCGAGCCTGCCAATTCTGGGGACGAATTGGACCCGGCCAAATTGGACCCGGCCGATTCGGTGGAATTTGAGGAAGAGTAATTCCCCCTTTATCTAAGGGTGAGACTTCCCATTGTGTTTCATTACCAATACGACACTGTAAATTATACCCGTTAACCACAGCAGAAGGAAGCTGACCATCGCGGCGATGGAAACATCGATGTTATATCCGGGCTCACCTTCTACTCCACCTAAAATCGGCATAATACACGCAACCACTCCCAGTCCGAGACCCAACCACCATCGTTTGGGTGAAGCGTATATCATCCCAAAAGGTCCGCAAAGAAAGCAAAGCACAATCGCCAAGGCCAGACTCTTCTGTTGCACATTGCCCTGCTCAACAACTTTTATTGCCAGCTTTTGCTCGACAATTCTCTCCAGTTCCTTCCCCCGACCCACGGAAATTCCCAAGTCGGCCATCTTAACCTTGAGTAAATGGCGTTCTTCAGGGGTGATAACCCCGTCCTCCATGACAATCTCCAAGGCATTGCAAAACATGATTTCTGACGAGTTTTGGGTAGTCTCCAAGACGGGCGGAACTGCCTGAGCCGACGATCCAATCCCATAATTATCAGCCAAAAACTTGATCAGATCATCCATGTCCCGCTTGAAATTTCCTTCGGGACTAATGGTCATTCCCTGTTTATTGACCAAATCCTTGATACTGTCGGGCAGTTCTTCTTCCTTCGGCCATTTAGCATCATCGACCAGCAAAGGGATGATGATGCCCCGCTTTAGGCCAAATTCGATTTCCGTTATTAAATGGTCCTTCCTGCCATGGCCTTGGGGGTTTTCATGTCCAGAGAAGCTGTTGGCCCATTTTTTCCCAATGACCACCAACAACACTTGGCTACTTGAAATATGACTTTCCAAGTGAATGGGGAAATCAATTCCGGGAGACATATCAAGATCAATAAAAACAGATTCATTTCCAAATTCTCTCTTAAGAAAATCACTAATTCGACCGGCATCGGATCTGGCATCATCCCGTCGGTATGCAATAAAGATCGCTTCTGAGTTATCTGGATTTTCGGACACGTTCTCTTTTTTCTGAGATTTATGTTTAAATGGAGACAGGGATGTTAACCACTATCCTTGGATGAAAAATCAGATCCTGCGAAGTATCTGCAGGGCAATAAGGAGTATGAAGGGGGTGAAATCAAAACCACCTTTAGGAGGAAATGCTTTACGCAAGGGTTTCAGGACGGGTTCAACGGGTAGTTTGAAGAACTTAACTGCAGGGTGGCTGGGCGGCAATTTTGTCCATGAGAGGATCGCATTAACCACCACGAACAAAATATAGATATCTATGATAAAGTACAATATCATGGTTTGCCTACTTTTTGCCTAAGGAGCATCAAATCCATTGAGGTGATGCTGCGGGTTTTTAATCGCCCATTATTGCTACGGCAGCCCTCGATTCTTTCTGAATCTTGATCCTTATCGTTACTTGTATTCACGGGTTGAAAAAGCTGTTTGGTGAGTCTAGTAATCCAATCCAGATAAGCAACAGAATTTTCCTGAATGGCCCCGCACGGTTGTTTCTCTTGCCATTGGATGGCCTTCGGCCGTAACCTCCCCGGTGAATTCCAGTACATCGGCGAATGATGAAATCCTTAGGCAATACCATGACACAGCAAATGATAATTAGGAGGAAACCATGAGCTGGAAGTGCCCAAAAGACGGGACTGAAAACCCAGATCCCGATCCTAGCGGCTTAATTATAATGCGGATCAAAACGGTTATTGGGAAAACTGTTTGCCAAAAGTTCAGCACCGACTCCCGATTCTGGAGCAATCCTCAATTCACTTGTGAGCCCCCTCCCAAGGACGAAGATTACGGGCTTTGGAAGGTGACCCCCGACCCAAAAGCCACCAATGCAACACTGCTTAACGGCAGGGCCATCACTTCGCCACAGGAAGTAAAAGACGGAGATTTCCTGTCCGTTGGAAATGAATCCAAGGGAGTCATCAAGCTACCCTTTTTAGTGAACCCGGATATTGAAGGAGCTGAATGCCTTGGAGACGGTTACAAGCCTTTCCTGATATTGAAACCCATATCTGAGGAAGAGGCGAAAAGTATATTGGCGGAAAAAGGAATGGATGCCCCTCCCGTAGAGGAAACCCCGACAGAGGAAGCTCCGGCAGAGGAAGATGCCAAGGAAGAGGAAACTGCGGATGAGGAAGCCTCGGCAGAGGAAGCCCCGGCGGAAGAAACCACTCCAGAAAAACGAAAAGGAACCGTGGACATCGTCTTCCTGATCGATGCAACCCAAAGCATGCAGCCAGCCCTTGAGGCGCTTAAACGAAATATTGGCACCTTTGTTGATGATTGGATTTGCAATGAAGATGAGGAGGGAAACCCTGTGGGGGATTGGCGGGCCAAGGTGGTGGGTTATCGTGATGTCACGGACGACACTGCCCCACCTTTAGAGGGCAACCCCTTTGTGCATAATGATGCAGACGCATTAAAAGCCCAATTGCAGGCGCTGCAAACCCAAGGCGATGACAAGGGGCCATCCTCGCTACTTGATACAATTTATCATGTTGCCAACATGGGCCAGACAGACAAAGCCGCTGAGGAACTTGATTCCAATAAATGGCGATACCGGCTCTCGGCCGCCCGGGTCGTTCTTATTTTCACCGATGCCCCATACCACCCTAAAACCAAGGAAGGCGGCACTCTTGATGACATTGTCAATGCCTGCGGCTGCAACCGGATTCTGCTGGGTATTTTTGCCCCGGAAATGGAGTGCTATGATCTACTGTGTGAAATCGACAGGTCCGAGTACGAGGCAATTGAGGTGCAAAGCGGGGAAACTGGTGCAGAAGCATTAGCTCGGCCGAATCAGCTGGAAGCGTTAAAGAAGCACATGGAATGGCGTCTAGAGCCACCAGATGTTGAAGACGATATTGTTGGTCCGTTAGACTAATCAGATCTTCAAACCCGTTAAAACGGTGCGCTGATTTTAAATGGCTGGTTTTTCAACAGAAGAAATCGGGCGGGTGGTGGATGAACATAACCGCCTGCGCCGGGAGGTGGGTGTGCCGGAAATGAAATGGGACGCCACATTGGCCGCCCACGCCCAAACCTGGGCAGAATGCGCAACACTCTGGGCGGGTAATGAAGAAATAGGCACACCTCTCATTCAAACCACTTCTCCATCCTCCCCCAACAGCATTTACACCAGAGCCGGTGCGGCGTAGGGTGGCGGGCATGAAGACCACACTGATAGCTTTGTTGGCTGTTGTGTCTGCCTTTGGCGGGGGCGCCTGCTGTGCGTGGAGGCTGCCGCCGATGCCGGCCAGCAACAGGATTGTGAGGTGAGTTTTGATTGTCGATTTCATGAATGTTCCTTTTGTTAAAGAGTTATTTCACGGGTATATATTTAAAATGCAGGTCATGCCGCTCTTTCCTGGGGTCGAGCCGACGGGAAATTGCGCGCAACAAAATCTCGGCCAGCTGCGCATCGTGCATGGGAATCCACGCCTTGTTGATTTCCCATTCACTGCCAGTGATGCCGCCGTTCTGGCGCTTGACCTCCCGGGTTTCGATTGGAAAGGCACCGCAAGGCTTACTCGAGCTGGTCAGCTTGAGCGAAGAACTCCTCCGCCCATGCGGGGGTCACCGCGCCCTCCAGCCGCTCCAAAGTCATGAGCACACCCTGGGTCTCGGGTGGTGAGTTGGGCATCTCGGCAACATCCTCATCCATCCACCACGCTCCCGAGAACAAGTCGGCATTCACCTCCTTGATGAAAGCAAAGCCGGAGATCTCCTCATCCACCCACGAGTAGCGCGCCAACCAATATTCCCCCACTCGCGACAAGTCTCGGTAAACACCAGTCAAGCGGGTGTCCCCCCCCGTAGCAATAGGGCATGAGCACCTCGCCCTGGACCTCGCGGGCATATAAACAAGACCCAGTCTCCGGGTTGAACCACGCTGCCCTCGAATACCTTGGCCGGACTCTGTGCCGCGCCTGTCTTCCCGTTGGCACCCGCCTCGGAAACTGGCGGTTTCATTCCCCGCAACAACTCACCAATCATTCCTTTCATTTCCTTCAACTCTGCTTGGATCGCGTCCCCCTCGCCGGTCTGGGGCTCATCCTCAATCGTGTCACGAACCGCCTTGGTCAACTCTTTCCCGAGCGATTTCGTCAAGCGGTGGCGGTGGTAGTAAATGGTTTGCAAGTCCTTTAAATCAAAGGGCAATTCCTCACCCTCCTGAGCCACGATGAGCACCGGCTTGCCTAGGGCTATTGCATAGCCGGTTTCAAACATGATATTTGGCTTTCACCCAGTAACGTCAGCGATGCAAAGGGTTGCGCTTTGCAGCTCGGAGAGAAGCCGATTAGTGATCCAACCTGCAGCTTTCTTGTCATCCAGCCGAGCGCACCGGATGCCCCGATTTCCATCCGCCTTTTCGACCGCAGTCCTAATGGCCGAATATACGTCATCATACGCGTCATCATACGGCATGATAACAAAGCAACGGATTTCCTTTTCGTTCATGATACGCACGTGTCCCACAGTTACATTTAAACGGTGACGGACTCTATCAAAGGCTCATTCGGGCTGCAAGCAACGACTCTCTCTGATTTAAAAGAACATGTTGCCCCACAGAAATGACACTCAAGTGGGTGGGGTATTTATTGAAATCACCTCCCGTTTATTATAGTCCTCCCCCGCCCAATTTTATCGCGTGAGTTTTCGCGTCAGCATGACCACTAAGAGGGCCATGAGCAAATAACCCAAAATTGTTTCAGCTGCGACCAGCATTTTCACCCCTCCCTCAAAGTCGGGGCGGACACCCTCCACCCCTCCCGCAAAGAAAGTGGTGAGGCTGAAGTAAAGATAAAAATCCCAACCATAGCCCCCGTCGGGCTGATCTGAGTCGGTCTGGAATATTTGGCCACCCAAGGCTGCGTAAATTATTGCAAAAATCGTGATGACTCCGAGTGCTGCCAGCAAAACACGAAGAGGCTGGGTACCATAGCCCGTGCAAACCTTGAGAAAAAAATTGTTTAACAGCCTGGAGACTCGCGACTTGCTGGGATCCCTCAAGTTTTCGTGATAACAAAACAACTCGTATGCCCGATCCATTGCGTCATAGTTATTGTTGCTCTCAAAAATCTTTTTCAACCTGCCAAATTCATCACGGGCCTCTTGATGTTTCCCGTTGCGGGAGTTGCTGATTCGAGTGCCTACCCCCGTTCCATCCTTCAATTGCTCCCATTCTAGTTGCGCACCGTTAGGAAAATTGGCGAGGAGGCAAATGGAATCTGCAAACCCGGCTTGATGAAAATTCACCCGCCGCCGGAAAATGGCCTCTAAAAAATCAACCGACCCATTAAAATATGTGGACGAAAAATCAGCTTGCCCGAAACGCACTTTCTCAAACTTGGCTTCACCGCCAAATCGGGTGTGAGAAAATGTTGCGTCCAATTCGAAGTAAGTCCCGCAAAAGTCTGTTGATTTTCCTACTGTCACCAAATTGAAATTGAAAATTTCAGACACTCTGGCCTGTATACAATTGAATTCGCCAAACTCGCTTTTCTTGAAGTCGCAGCGACCCCCAAACGCGGCGTAATTAAAATGAGCTCCTGCTGATACCTCAACACCCCGGAACTCTACTGGCCCTTCGAATGTGACCCGCCTGAAATCGGCATGGCAATGAAACTTCGCCCCGTCAAAATCAGCTTTTTCGTGAAAAGTAGCCACGTTGAAAAACCCATCCCCCATGCCGTCTTGGGACTTCTCTTCGGAATCCTCTTTGGGCGGGCTGCCGAATATGGCCTTCTCAAAAGCCGCTTCCCCACTGAATTCAGAATTTCGGAAATCAGCTCCCATTTCAAACCTAGCCTCGACAAACAACGCTTGTTTTTTAAATTTAGCTCTGGAAAAGTCCGCCAACTCACCAAACTCCGAGTGACTGAAATCCGCCTTTGATTCAAAAGTTGTTCCACCGAATTCAGCATGAGTAAAGCTCGCCCCAACCATCTCGCAATTGCCTTTAAACGTGCTGCCGCAAAAAAAACCTTCAACCTTAAAATCAGAGCAGATGAAGTTTGCTTTTCCATTGAATTTGGTATTACAAAAGTTGGCCCTTGAAAATGTTGACCTGACAAACTGAATATCTTGTAACTCACAATCATCTGCTCTGAATTCCCCGATATCGCATTCGTTGATTTCAATGATGTGGGAATAAGTGCCACTCAGTTTAAGCTCGCCCTGGATCACAAAACCCTCCAGCCGCTCTCCGTCACGCAATCGTGACTCAGCCTCCCCAGCGCTAATTACTTGTTTCTGGATTCGCATTGTTAACAATCCAACCCGAGCCATTCCCGACAGTATTCATTATGATCGCGATACACTCTCACCTTGTATTCTTTTTCAAATTTTTTGATTGCCCGATCATGGTCTTCCTGATTGGGGCTGGCGCAGAGAGGTTCGCAAATGCCGATATTTCTAAATTTCAGTTGGGGGTAGACAGTGTTAAGCGCAATCAGCAGGTATTCCACCTTCACATGTGTCCAGACACCAATGATCCCAGCCCGAATTTTCTCCGGTTTGGTGGTACCGCAGTACTTTTCGATAGTGGGCTTGAATCGGTCATCCGCAGAGATATTTATGGAATTTGCTTGGATAGAGTCACAGCGTGGATGAAAGCGAAATTCCTGTAACTCCTCAGGCAAAGCGGCACCTTCTGTGCCCTTTACGCAATGCTCCTTAAATGTTTCAAATTCGTCGCAATACTTGGAATGCCAGTCTTCGTCGAGAATGACATAAAGATTTTCAGTGCCGGGGATGGAATCATCAAAAAATCTCTTTACCGTGTCCACAAAGGGATCCGGTCCTCCACTCGGCCCGCGCAACTTGGTGACAGCGTCATAACCCACATGCAGTTCGTTTGGAGGGTCTTCGCCATCTTCGATGCGTTTGATGAAGTCATTCTGCGGGCTAACCAGAAACTGGATAACCTTTTCAGGCTTTTCGGAAGTTTCACTCATGGGGCGGTTACAGTAAATCCAACCGTATTCACTATTCAAGCTAGGATTTGAGGTAGTCACTCCAAGAATGCAGCTTTAGGCTAAGCATGGGTTTGCCCGGGGAAAACTAATGGGAATGGGCCAATCGCCCTTGCCCCAGCCTGTGGCGACGGAATAATGACGCGGATCGAGCAATGCTGAATTGGCTGTCACGTAATCCTGTGCTACGCCAATGCCTGTCTGACGAAACATCCTATCTGAGCAATTCCTCAGGATTGTGAAAGAAGTACGGTGATAGCACTTTAATTATCTGTTCTGAAGGCACAGGTTCTGGTGCGGAAAGGTTGGTGGTGCAGAGCGAACGGAACCCGGTGGGCGGCATATACTTAAACTCGCTGGTCGCTGGACTACTGATGTTGCCGCCGAATGTGGGGTCAGCCCCAAACTTCATCCACGGTAAGTTACCGCTATAACAATGGATACAAACGCCCCAATCGGTGTCCGTGTCAATTCCGGTGAAGGCAGCGTTGGTTCCGTTGGCTGGGTCCGTGCATTGTCGACCTCAATCCCTCTTCATAGGACTTACTTAATGTAACCGTTTTCGCGGTATTGCTTGAGCATCTCCGCCTTTGAAGCGCGCGGCCTGTGGCGAACAGGCAGGGGCAGGCAAGTTTCCCGATCAAATTCATCCGGTGCCTCAAATTCCAGTTTCCGGTCGCCGGTGCGTTTTTCCCAGTTTTTAAGTTCTTCTCTCATTCGAGCGAGCACCTTGGCGTATTCCGGATGGTTGGCAAGATTCCGCAGCTCATGTGGATCTCGTGAAACGTCATAAAGCTCCTCTTTAGGACGCGGCTTAAGGAAACAATTCAGTTGGGCGGCGTTTAATTTTTTAGCATCACGCAGTTTTTGCATTGCGCGGAAAACCGGGCTACGCAGCGCGTCCGCAGGCGGAGTATTAGCGTAGTGCGGATAATCGTTTCGAATGTACTTGAAGCGCAGATCTCGCACATAGCGACAGCGGTCGGAGAAATCATGCCAGTTTTTTTCGCCAAATACATACCGACGAATACCAACCTTGGGATTCTCCAGCAACGGCAAAAAGCTCTTACCCACAAAATTGTCTCCGTAATCTGCGCCAGCCAAATCCATGAAACATCGGGCAATATCAATAGAGCTGACCAATTCACTGCACACACTTCCGGCCGTCACTTTCCCCGGCCAGCGCACAATCCATGGAGTGCGAACGCCACTGTCGTAAAGCGTGGTTTTGTCGCGTGGCATAGGCCGGCCGTTGTCGCTGATGAACAGCACCATCGTGTTGTCATCGATCTTCTGTTTCTGTATTTCCGCCATCACTTCGCCCAAGAATCGATCTAGCCGACGAATCTCATCATAGTACAACGCAAAGTCACCACGTACTTCCGGTGTGTCCGGCACGTACGGAGGCAAAATCACATCTGCTGGTTTCGTCGGGTTTTTAAAAATTTTTCTATCGTACGGACGGTGCGGATCAAGCGCGGCAAGCCAGAGGAAAAAGGGCTTATCCTTCGGCCGTTCGCGCATGGTTTTCACCCATTGTGAGGCACCGCTCTTAGCATCACCTTGGGCAGATTCCTGGAAGGTGCCTTTTGGGCTGGCGATGAAACCGCTCATATCGGCCTCTTTTACTACATCGAAACGCCCCTTCACCGCTTCGCCCATGTGCCATTTACCCGCAGAAGCGGTCCAGTAACCCGCCTTCATTAAACGCTCGGAAAAGGTGATCTGCTGCCCCGGAATCGGCCAGTGCAGCTGTTCGGCGTCAGTTTGATGGGGGTACCGTCCGGTAATGATACTCGCACGACTTGGGCTACAGGAACTGATGGTGAGAAACGCACGATCGAACCGCATGCCATCCGTTGCCAATCGATCTATATTTGGCGTATTGATTTTTGGGTTTCCGTATGCACCGCAATCGTTCCACGCCATATCATCGGCAATAATGAGAATGATATTGGGTCGACTTCCCTCCCAATCCCCATAAACAGTGACAACTGAAAAAAAGCTGAAAAGTAGGTTTATTAGCAATCGCATCCGAGATTATAGGACATTCAAAGCTAGGTTTTCAATCTGAAAGGTTGCACTTTTGCCGCTAATCCGTATTGATTTGGCCTGCGTGGAAGACCCCCATCAACTTATCGAACAACGCCGCGAAAACTTAACTGCGTTGCGCGAAGTAGGCATCGAGCCTTTTCCAATAAATTTACTCCCAGCGAAAACTGCGGAGACGCCAAGGCCCATTACGAAGAGGGCCGCCCGGTGACGGTCGCCGACCGGCTTGTGTCCAAACCCTGCAGTGCGCACCATTTTTCCTTTTCACCGGTTGTGAAAAACCTGTGCAAACTTTAAAATAACTCCGGCTTTGCTTTGGGGCGTTTCGTGATAGTCTCAACCCGTTGAGCGAATCTTCGGATTCAGCTCGGTCGGTCAACCGACGAGGTGATGGAAAGTCATTGAGGCCCTTCGGGGAATTGGTGAAAGGAAGTTGCCGCCGGAAACCACCCTTCGGGGAGGCGAATGGAACGAGCACGGCCCTTCGGGGAAGTGCGAGGCGATGGCTGATTGCGCCCTGCCAAGGGCAACGACCTTTGAGAGAGTCCGCAAGGATCCCCTTGAAAAAGGATTGGCAGCCGCCCGGCGAGGGAACTTCGGTTCACTTTCCGGGCGGTTTTTTTGTGGACTATTAAGAGGGTGCTTATTTGCCGCGTTTGGCGGGTTCAACGTGCCACGGAAGGAAGGGGTGGTGTTGGCGGATGGTTTTGAGGAAGCCTTTGTTGGCGAGTTTGGAGTAGGCCATCTCGGCGATGATAAGGCCGATGACGATGGAGGCGATGGCGAGGAATTGTTG
>Ga0208879_1003018_pt1 | contig 14236 bp, 18 predicted proteins | sample Knorr_S15_td_Bot_FD_185605 | JGI IMG/M metagenome (GOLD analysis project Ga0208879, IMG submission 185605) | Marine microbial communities from Southern Atlantic Ocean transect - Knorr_S15_td_Bottom_ad_5009_LV_A (SPAdes) (version 2) | ecosystem: Environmental > Aquatic > Marine > Oceanic | place...
ATCGTTATATTCGGCAAATAGTGTTCCAATTATAGTTAAACGAATTAACAATACATTTACTCGTGCAGATCAAATACAAACAATGGAAGGCGAAGGAGATATAGATTATTTTCTTCCTATTGTTGCTGACATGGAGTCTGGTTTTGGTGGAGTTCTTAATACACATGAGTTAATGAAAGACATGATTGAAGCAGGTGCCGCAGGTGTGCATCTTGAAGATCAATTATCATCTGCTAAAAAATGCGGGCATATGGGTGGTAAAGTTTTAGTTCCTACAAAGGAAATGGTTTCTAAACTTATTGCCGCAAGACTTGCCGCAGATATTATGGGAGTTGATACTGTTTTAATTGCAAGAACAGATTCGTTAGCAGGTGCATTATTAGTTACTGATGCCGATGAATACGATCATAAATTCATTACTGGTGAACGAACAAGTGAAGGTTTCTATAAAGTAAATGCAGGAATGGACCAAGCAGTTTCGAGAGGACTTGCTTATGCTCCATATTGTGATTTAATTTGGATGGAGACTTCCTTGCCCGACATTGGTGAATGCAAAGAATTTTGCCAAGCAATACGAGAAAAATATCCAAACAAAATGTTTGCATATAATTGTTCTCCGTCATTTAATTGGAAAGCAAAATTAAGTGAATCACAAATAGGTACTTTTAAAGATGAACTAGGCGACCTAGGTGTAAAATATCAATTTATTACTCTCGCAGGATTTCATAGTTTGAATTATAGTATGTTTGATTTAGCATGTAAATATAGAGATACTGGCATGACAGGATTTGTAGAACTACAGCAAAATGAATTTGCCGCACAAGAAAGAGGATTTACCGCAGTTAAACATCAAAGAGAAGTAGGCGCAAGTTACTTTGATGAAATAGGACAAGTATGTACAGGTAGTTCCGACTTGAGTGCTATAAAAGGTTCAACAGAAGAGGGGCAATTTTGAGTGGCAAACAGGTTTCATTTAGCAATTCCTGCTGGAGATTTACACAAAGCAATTGAATTTTATTGCAATGTTCTTGGATGTACAAAAGGTAATTCAGAAAATAAGCCATCCGATTCATGGTGCGATATAAATTTTTGGGGCAATGAACTTACATTACATGCTTCAAGTTGCAAACAAATTGGCGAACGACACAATGTTGATATGGGCAATGTGTCGGTCCCACATTTTGGTGTACATTTAAAAGCAAATGAGTTTAAAGATCTTAAAGAAAGAATAATACAAAACAATATAAAATTTATTGATGAACCTTATATAAGATTCAAAGACGAAGTCTTAGAACAAGAAACAATGTTTATTAAAGACCCAAATGGTAATGTTTTAGAACTTAAAACAATGGTTAATCCTGATGCATTATGGACCACGAATACACGATAGAAAAAATATATCATTTTAATTGCGGCGAATGCAAAAATTGGTGGAGCTATGCAAGCGATAAAAATTTGCATAAACGGACAATGACATGTCCTCATTGTGGAACAACAAAATTCATTATCCAAAAATCGAACGCGGTTGATAAAATAGCGTTAACAAGTCCCTTTCTAACTATTAAAAAAGAAAGCTATGCCAAGAGATTAGAGCGGTGGATAAATGATTTATCAACCTGATCGCATAGAATTAGATGAGGACGTAACACCAATATGAAAAATCCTATTATTACAGTAGTCAATGGAAAGTTAGTTATTAATGGCATAACTTTTGAACATACCGAATTACGAGAATCAAAAGAATATCTCCAAACTATAGGTGCCGAAGAAGCACTTTTTTATCCTGAAGATGACACGATGTTAGACGAACTGCATAAAGTAGTAATAAAAATGGGCGAACTAACTCCAGAAGCAACTGACGAAGAAATAGAAACTTTTTACTTGAATTAACTTGACTTTTTTTACTTTTATGTTATAATAGTAGTAGTATAATTGTAACAAATTAATTAGAAAGGGTAATATGATTGAATTTTTAATTGCCGGAATGTTGGCGTGGATGAGTGTTAATTGTGCTGTTGTAGATGAGATTCATCCTGAACATAATCCGTGTCAATATAATTATGATGTAACACATCCTAAAGTAGCTTTCCTTTCACAAAAAGATTTAAAATATGAATTTTATAGTCGGGGCGGTAAGTCTGTCGGAAGTAATGAAAAAGTAGATCTTTATGGTTTTTATAGATGGAGAGAAGATACTATATATCTAGATGATACATGGGATGAAGACAATATTTATGATCAAGGTACTCTATTTCATGAACTTTATCATCATGTTCAATTTAAAAATAATAGCGACGTATCATGTATAACACATAGAGAAGTACCAACGGCTTTATTTCAAAAAAGATTTATTAATTCATTAGGTAAAGACGAAAATATGTATTTGTATTTGTACGATGCTCCATGTAATGTTTATTATAAAGGTATTTAATGAAAGATCTTTGGGTAGAAAAATATAGACCTAAAAAAATAGAAGAATACGTATTCAAAGATAAGGCACAAAAACGACAAGTTGAAAGATGGATTGCAGAAAAATCTATTCCACATTTATTGTTTAGTGGCGGACCAGGCACAGGTAAAACTACTTTAGCAAAAATATTATGTAAGGCATTAGAAGTTGAAGAGGCGGATGTTTTAGAAATAAACGCATCTCGTGAAAATAATGTCGATGTTGTACGAAATAAAGTTGTTAATTTTTCACAAACAATGCCGTGGGGTGAGTTTAAGATTATTGTTCTTGACGAAGCCGATTACATGACATTACATGGGCAGGCGGCATTGCGTGGTATAATGGAACAGTATCATGAAGTTTCTAGGTTTATTATAACTTGTAACTATCCAAATAAAATTATACCAGCAATACACTCAAGGTGCCAAGGATTCCATGTAGAAAATTTAAATGAAATAGATTTCATGGTACGGGTAGGTGAAATACTTGCTCGTGAAGAAATAGAATTTGAAGTTGAAGATCTTCAAACATTTGTAAAGGCATCATATCCAGATTTACGTAAAACAATTAATAATGTACAATTAAATTGTGCAGACAATAAATTAATAATACCAGAACAAACAGACGATGCAAGTGATTATAAAATAGAAATGATTACTTTGTTTAAAGCAGGTAAGATTAAAGAAGCAAGACGATTAATATGTAACCAAATTAGGCAAGACGAATATGAAGATGTATTTAAATTTTTATATAGAAATTTAGAATTTTGGGGTAACTCAAGTGACAAGCAAGATGAGGCAATAGTTATAATTCGCAATGGATTGGTTAAACATGGTATGATAGCCGATCCAGAAATTAATCTTTCCGCTACTCTTATTGAACTTGAGAATATTTCAAATTAGGCTAAATATAGATAAGCCTATTAATAGAGTTCAATATGCCATATGTAAAAGACGTTAACGCTAATCTTAAAAAAATATTTGATAATGATACGGTCATAGATGTTTTACTAGACTGGGAAGAAGTTCTTGACCAATTGGACATATATGCATATAAAAATTGGTTTAAAGGCGAAGTTGTTGATGGCCCACATCTATCAAAATATTGGATAACTGCAACATTAATGTATCCTAAAAAGTTTATGCCTGATCCCGAAGCGGCTACTCGATTATTGCAACATGGAATAAATGTAGGGTTTAAACAAGACATTTACATTAAACCTAAAAAAATTACTAAACCTTCCGATTTAGAAAGACGCTCAGACGATCCCGAAGAAGGCGGAGCTCTCGGACACGGAAAACGCAGACCTAAACTGTTACAATTGCCTGTTTGGCTAGTTAAAATACAAATGCCTAGACATTTCGTGAACGAATTTAATGCAGAAAACATTACAATTAATGGCGAAGAAATAGATTTAGCTGATGTCACAGATGCATACGACGAAAAACTAGATAGTGAGAGTGCAGTTAAAGAACCCGAACAAGCAGAAGGGGGAATGCCTTATGCTTAAAGAAGGGATGCAAGAAGAAGAATTAAAAGATTTAGTCAGCGAAAGAATTTTAGTTGATGTTTTTGAACCAAAATATGGCGAAGAGTCTAATGTTGTTGTAATTGCTTTTGAAGTAGGATATGAACAACCTGCAAAAGATCTTGGTAATTTTTTAGAACAAGGATCATTTGATTTATTAGATGTTGATGTTTCATCGGCACCCAACAATAATGAAAATTATTATGTATTTGTTGAACTTTATCGAAACAGCAAGTTATTTGAAAAAGTTAATTCTATGTTAGTAAATATGCAAAATCTTGTAAGTAGAAAACCTTCAGAATATCTATTCAGATCCTACAGACACAATTTCTTAGAATGGACAGAAGAAAACTTTTCAACTGTAACAGTAACTAATCCAATTGAATATGTTAAAATGAGAAGATTAGTTAGTGAAACCGTTGAAGATAAAGCAATCAAAAAACGCTTGAAATTCCTCGTTAATTATTAATTGACTTTTCGTCTTTAATATAGTATAATAAAACAAAGAAATAATTATCAATAAATATTAGTAGAGTCATGGAGCTAGTCAACGAAAACGATTCTATTTTAAAAGAAAAAATAGAAGAGTATGATTTTGAAAATGGTGTTGATCATGAAAAGTTGGCGTTAGATATGGCGGATATTATGTTCGCAAATGAAGGCCTCGGACTTGCCGCACCACAAGTTGGTTTACGGCACCGAATGTTTTTAATAGGTGATAAGGAAGGAACCATTGCTTGCTTTAATCCTAAAGTAGTAAATTTTTCAGAAGAGACTACTATTGGGAGCGAAGGATGCTTGAGTTTTCCAGGATTATTTTTAAGGATAAAACGACCAAAGACTGTAACTGTTACGTTTGAAGATTTAAATCAAAACACGCATGATATGACATTTACAGATATTTTGGCCAGAGCTTTTACACATGAATTAGATCATTTAAATGGTATAATATATACAAGTTATGTAAACCAATTTGTATTGAGATCTGGTAAAAGTAAGAGAAAAGCATTTTTGCGGAGACAAAAACATGCCACAAATGAAACCCAGTGATAGAGTTTCGGAAGTAATAGATAAATCGTTTAAACTTGCCTCGCATTTTAAACATGAATATGTTACGATCGAACATCTTTTATTTGTTATCCTTGAGGATAAACAAGTAAAAGAAATGATTACTGAAATCGGTTCCATTTCAAATGTTATCCAAACAGACATAAAAAATTATATAGAAAATGGGTTAACAATTATTCAAGATCCTAATAACAACAAGCCGCAAAAAACCCACACCCTAGAACGAGTATTCAATCGAGGATTCACACAATGTTTGTTTCAAGGTAGAGACGAACTAGAACCAAAAGATTTATTTTTAAGTATTTTATCTGAAAAACAATCGTATGGTTGTTATTATCTTAATCGCCGCGGCATTTCTAAAGAAAAAGTAGTAGAGATTTTTAAGAAAGAAATAGGCGAAGAAGGAACTGACGGTGAACGAGCTTTAAAAGAATTCACTATAAACCTAAATGAATTAGCAAAAGAAAACTTAATTGATCCACTTATTGGTAGAGAAGATGAAGTTCATGAATTAGTTCAAACTATAGCAAGACGAAAAAAGAACAATGTTATAATGGTTGGTGAACCTGGGGTTGGAAAAACTGCTATAGTTGAAGGTCTTGCAGGATTAATTAATGAAAATAAGGTACCTAAAATTATTAAAGATAATACAATATTATCATTAGATATGGGTGCATTATTAGCTGGTACTAGATTTAGGGGAGACTTTGAAGAACGAGTTAAAGCAGTATTAGACGCATTAGAAGATAAAGACGACATAATATTATTCATTGACGAAATACATATGATTATGGGAGCAGGAGCTGGTGGACAAGGTACAATGGATGTTGCTAATATGTTAAAACCGGCATTACAAAAAGGAAAACTTCATTGTATTGGATCAACAACATACGAAGAATATAGACAGCATTTTGAAAAAGATAGAGCATTAGTGCGGAGGTTTAATAAGATAGATATATTAGAACCTTCAACTGATGATGCGAAAAAAATTATAAAAGGTGTTATACCCGCATACGAATTATATCATAAAGTTTCTATAAAAAATCTAGCAATAGATGCCGCAGTTGATTTAAGTGTCGAACATATGCATGGTAAATTTTTACCAGATAAGGCTTTGGATGTATTAGATAGTGCCGCGGCAAGACATAAAATAAAACCAGAAAATGAACAGAATGGCGTAATAGGGTTGGATGAAGTTCGTTTTGAAGTAGCAAAGTTAGCACGAATACCTGTAGAAAATGTTAACATTAAAGCGTCAAGAGATAATCCAATGATAGTTAATTTAGATGAGAATATTAAGTCGATAGTGTTTGGCCAAGATGATGCTATAGAGACTTTACTGGATTCAATTTATATAGCAAAAGCAGGACTTAAAGAAAAAGAAAAACCAATTGGCAGTTATCTATTTACGGGTCCGACAGGAGTAGGTAAAACCGAAACTGCAAAACAATTAGCAGAACAAATGACATTAAAACTCATACGATTTGATATGAGCGAATACCAAGAACGACATTCAGTAGCGAAATTTATTGGTGCACCTCCGGGATATGTAGGTTATGAAGATGGTAATATGGGTTCAGGATTATTAATAAACGAATTGGAAAAACACCCAAATTGTATTTTACTATTAGATGAAGTTGAAAAAGCACACCAAGATGTATTAAATGTTTTGTTACAAGTAATGGATAATGGAATGGTTACTGGATCAAATGGAAAAGTTGTTTCGGCAAGAAATGCTATTATTATAATGACTTCTAACTTGGGTGCGGCAGATGGCGAACTTAATGCAATTGGATTTGGTTCTGGAAAGCGAGAAGGAACGCAAGAAAAAGCAGTTAAAACTTTTTTCACTCCTGAATTTAGAAATAGATTAGATGCAGTAATAAGATTTAAAAAACTTAGTAAAGAAGATACCCAAAATGTTGCTAAAAAGTTTCTTGCTAGTGTCAATGATATGCTTAAAGAGAAAAATGTTAAAATAAAATGGGATAAAGAAGTATTGCAATGGTTGGTAAAACACGGATTTACACCTGAAATGGGTGCCCGACCAATGGCAAGGTTAATAAATGTTGAAATTAAAAAACCTCTTGCTAAAAAACTTTTATTCTCTGATTTATCAGAAGGCGGCGGCGTACGCCTACACATAAACGAAGATAAATTAGTAATGACTCCGTAATAAATATACATAATAGAAATAAGGAAAATAAGATGGATAAAAATCAAGAACTAAACAGAGTAAGACATTTAGCTGGTATTAAAGAAGCGCCAGAATTTGATCCACAAAAATACGCACAATTATATTCAGAACTAGGAAGTTTAGCAAGTGAAGCCGTACAACAAGTTAAACGTTGGGAAGCTGAAGGTAAGTTAGATGAAACAAGAACTAGGGATTTAGCAGAACAAATAATGAAACCGATGCTTGCAAAGATATCTGAAGTATATGATATTGATAAGTTATTAGATGATGTTGGTGATTGGACTGGGACAGAAAAGGAGAGAAGGGAAGAGGAAGAGGAAGAGGAAGAAGCTAGAGAACGAAGTAGAATGAGCAATAGGTGGTAGGCGTTCGATGAAAGAAAGGGCTCCAAGCCTTGCAAGACACGCCAAAAAGAGATATACGGATGTAGGTGTATATCATGACGATCGGTAATGATATAAAAAGGTAATATGGCAAAATTAGTAGAAGAGTTAATGGTAATAAAAGTATCACAGATGGTAAAAGATAATGCTCCTGCAGAAGAGTTATTACCGCCTGACGCAGTTTCTAGTTTTGAACAAGTGATTATAGAGCTAGTAAATAAGGAAAACGTAATGGTAGAAGTAACAAGAGAAGAGGTAGTGTAAATGGCGCGAACTAGTGTAGTAATGATAACAGATGGTGCGGCATTAGACTTTACTGGTTCTCCGGTTAAAGCAGATGGGTATTATGGCTTCTCAGATGGAATGCATACTGTTTCGTTTCATTTAAACGACTTCCGAGGTAGAATATACATAGAAGCAACTCTCGTTGATACTGAAGCAAACATTACATCAACTGATTGGTTTCCAATTCAGATGCAAGTTGATCAAGATTACATACAACATCCTATTGATGCAGGTAGTTTACTTGGTGGTGGTACCAATGGCGATACCACTGTCGAAGCATTTACCTTCACTGGCAATTTTGTTTATCTACGAGCAAGGGTAAACCGAAGTTACCTTGGTTCCCCCGCCCTTAGTACAGTTGGCACAGTAGATAAAATTCTCCTCAACATATAATTCCGATAAATATATTTAAAGTTTATTGGAGTAAAATATGGCTATTCTTTCTCATAGAAATGTAATTACACAACAGCCAAGCCCTATATTTAAAATTATTTCACCTGCAGACAATCACTTATTGCAATATGATGCAACTAGTGAGGCTTTTGTTAATTCATCTCACGTCGAAGTTACAACGGCAATTAATTTAGGTAGCGGTTCTGGCGTATTCTCGTCCAAAGATAATGATAACATACAATTAAAAAGTTTAGTAGGCGGAACTTTTATTTCTCTTACTAATGACACGAACACTATTACAATCGATAGTGACATTTCGTCTTTAGCGGCATCAGGCGTTAGTCTTGGTAGTGGTACGGCTGTTTATAAAAGTACCTCAAATGGGGTTTTATCTTTTAGATCTCTAGGATTTTATGATACCCTTACTGCGTCAGTAACTGACACAGAAATTCAAATACATTCGTCAGCAGAAGCAAATACCGGTACAAATATGGGTAACAGCACCAATGGTGATGGTCTCTATAATAACATGAATGGTACCGCATTACAATTTAAGCGATTAAAAGCTGGTGCGAATATAGATATAACGAATCAAACAAATAACTTGTTAGTTGATGTAAAGTTTTATCTTACAGCAAGTACAGCAGGTCAATTAATACAAACTGACAGTAGTAGCGTTTTAACTGCATTAGCAATAGGTGATGCAAACGCAGGATTAACAACTGACGGAACATCTGCGGCATGGTCGGCGGGTGCAATGGCTCAAGCATATCAATTTAAAATAAATTATGACGGTAATGGTGATGTAAGTGCTACTGATAATATGCCTACTGGATGGTCGAGAACAATTAGTGGGAATGTTATTACAATTACACATACACACGGATCTGCACCTAGAGTCATTACTTATTTAGGTTATGATTCTTCAACACAAGAATTTAAGTATAGATATCCGACAGGTGCATACGAGATGACAGTACCTGAAGTCTCCAGCACAACAAGCACAACACAATTTAAAATTCAAGTAAATTCATCTGTTACAGGTTCTGATACAAGTGGATATGCTTTAGCAAATGTGATATTTTAAAATGGCAGTACGACCAGCAAAACTTCTTCAAGTAACAATAACGGCAATGTCACCTAATGCCACCTGGACTGAAAACGATGGTGGAAATGATCTTGGAACAAGTAAGACATATAAATGGGATGTTACGTTAGACGTTAGTCCCCAGAAACATTCTAGTCATGAACATGGAATTGATGTACTATTTTTTTATAATGGAAAAGATATTGTAGTTGGCGACTATATTTGTTCGAGCAATAAAGGTGATATTCTTAAAATAATTTCTATTACTTCTCAATCAACTCAGACATGTGTATGCGTAGCAGAAGATGAACATAGACTTAATACGTATCAGGATAGTTTACAATCAGCAGATGGATCAATTTCACAAGATGATGGGTTTGTTTTTGAAGTTAAAAACGGATCCCCAATATTATTTCCAACGCCTGATGTTTTTCCTGGTTCTTTAATACAAGCATTTGGAACACAAATTTTTAGTAGATTTGCTTATAGAGAAGCAAAGGAAACTATACACATAGAACAATCATCGCACGGATTAGCAGTAGGAGATACAATTTATCTAGCGTCAAATGGAAGTTATGCAAAGGTAGATTTAACAGATACAACAAAACAAACACATATTGGCACAGTTGTAGAAATAGGAATACCTGGTGTTAATTATATTAGGTACAGACCAATCGGTTCACTAGTTAATTTAGCAATGCCTGGAACAGCAGATGTTGGCGGACTTGTTTATATAAGTGATACCATACCAGGCACACTAACAGGCACTAAACCAACTTCAAATATAATAATGCCTGTTTTTATAAAGGTATCAACAACTAGCGGAATATTACACAACGGCGGAGGTTCTGGTTCTGGCACAAGTGTAATTACAGTTGCTAATATAACAGAACGTGATGCTTTAGCATCAAGTGAAGGACAATTAGTTCTTGTAGCAGATACCGGTGGAGGCGAATGGGCTCTTTACATTTATACAAATAGTGCTTGGCAAGTAGTTACAACAGAAGATACCAGTACAGTTGATGCTAAATCTATATCAGTTGATTTAACAAGTAGTAGTTCTGCTACCTCAGCATTAACAAATTTAACCTTGTCAGCACGAGTAACTTCGATAGCAATTACTGTAGGAACAATATTTAACGGAAGTCCTTCATTAACAATAGGCGATAGTAGTGATAATGATAGGCTTATGACAGCGAACGAAATAGATTTAGGAATAGCAGATACATACATTGCTATACCGACACATTTATATAATGCAGGCTCCACAGTAAATGCATATTATACAGCCGGAGGAGCCAGTGTAGGTTCGGCAACAATTTTATTAACGTATGTTTAAGGATATATAATGAAACATTTTGGGTTAACAGGCATTAATGCAAACGTTCAATTTGGAAAAGGTAGCGGTAGAGTAAAATACAATACTGACCATTTTGAGGTACGGAATACTGCCGATAACTCTTTAATTGCTGTTCAGGCCGCTAGTCCAACAAATAGTAACGATCTAGCAACAAAACAATATGTTGATAATGTAGTCCAAGGATTAAATGTTAAAGATTCTGTTAGAGTTGCTACAAATACTGTTGCTACCGCGGGTATACCGGGTTCAGGGAATGATATGGCAAACTTATCATACACCTCAGGCAGTGATACATGGACATTAACAGGATCATTAGACGGGGTTACTGTTGCAAATGACAACAGAGTATTAATAAAGGATGCAACAAATAAAAAAGGAAACGGATTATTTGTAAATTCAAGTGGTACTCTTACAAGAGTAACTGATCCTACATTTGGTGGTGGTGACTTTGTTTTTGTTCAAGAAGGTGAAATATGGGCAGACTCGGGATGGGTTGTTTCTAGTCCAAATAGAGTAGCAACAATAGGCACCGATAATATAGAATTTGCTCAATTTTCTAGTATTTCGGGTGTTTATGCAACAGACGGATTAGGAAAAACAGGCAACCAAGTTTATGTAAAAACAGACGATGCAACTACACATATTACTGGCGATACAATAAGTGTTAAATCTACAGCAACACAATATCAAGTTCTTACTTCAACTGGAACTGCAACGGATAATGCAACATGGAGTACAGTAAATTTAGCATCTGCAAGTGCAGTAACAGGTATCCTTTCTAAAACAAATGGCGGATTCGGGCAGGATCCAGATACGTTTGCCGCACAAGGTTTACTCTATCGCGACGGATCCGGATTAGCATCATTAGCAATGGGTACAGCAGATTATGTACTTAAAGTTAATAGTGGTGGAACTGCCATAGGATATGAACAAATAAATTTAACAACATCAGTTACCGGTACACTACCTATAGCAAGTGGCGGAACAAATGCAACAACTGCAAGCAATGCAAGAACTAGTTTAGGTCTAGTAATAGGAACAGATGTACAAGCATTTGACCAGCAGTTAGTTGATGTTGCAGGATTAACCCCTACTGATAGTAATTTTATTATAGGTGACGGAACAAACTTTATTACTGAAGCCGATAATACAGCAAGAACTAGTTTAGGAATTGGAACAGGTGATAGTCCAACATTTACTGGGTTAACTGTATCCGGCACAACAGCATCATTTAATGGACTAACATATACGATGCCCTCGGTTGCTGGTTCAACAGGTCAAATATTAAGAAGTAATGGTTCAGGCACAATAACATGGGATAATGAATCTGGAGCAGTTGGAGAAAACATTTTCTATGCAGAAGATTTTGCATATACAAGTGCAACAATACCTGTACTCCGTAAACGAGAATTATTATTTCATGCAGTAACAACAGATGCAACACAAACAGAATTATTTCAAAGCGGCGTTGCGGGTACCGGTAGCATTATAGTAGGTAATTATACAACAATAATGTATGAAGCAAGAATTATTGCTAGAGAAAAAACTGGATTAGAATCAGTAGGATATATACTTAAAGGTATGGTTGAACGTGATTCTCCAAACAACTTACTTAGTTTTATAAATCCTACAGTAGAAGAAATCTTAGCAGAATCAGTAAACAGCTGGGATGCAATAGCAAATCTTAATGACGTTCAAAATACTTTAGAATTTAAAGTAACTGGCGAAGCAAATAAAAATATATTATGGTTAGCTCATATTACATTAAGCGAAGCGGATTATAGCTAAATATTATTATGGAAGAATTTGAACATCACATCCGACTAAGTGTTGCCGACGAACTTCAAATAGAAGACATAGAATTCTACTATGATGTTGTAAAAAATATGGCATTTACAGATGTGGTAGAACCTGAAGAAGATTCCGACACAATAATGGTGTATCATATAAAAGATGATATGCATCATTATGATATTTCTTTAAACAGAGACATTACCTCCGACGAAGGCGATTTAATTGCAATTGAATTAGAAGAAGGCACAGAATTTGATTTCATGATTGAAGCTACACACGAAATAACCTCTTAATATTTGACATATATATTATTTTATGTTAAAATATACTTACACAATACATCTTGCCATTTCATAAAAACCGATAAATATTAACAACTATTATTGAGGAGTCTCTATGTTTGAGTCTGATAAAGCAAAAGATATGCGCGAAATGATGAATAGGTTGTCAGAGGATCCAAAAGATCCGTTTACTAAAGAAGTTTGGCCTGGTAGCGGTGGAACATATGATATTAAATCATTACAAAGCATGGTCGCAAGACAATTAAAGGAATTGGCCGAAAGTATAGCAACAGTAGATATTGATAAGCCAACAGATCCATTTTATATGCGGCGAGTATATAAAATATTATATAATAAAGATAACCCTGTTTTTCAAGATAAATTAGAAACATTAGTTAAAGCATATGACGAGTTAGCAAAGCAAAATAGACATAAAAAACAGTTTAGTGATATTACATGAGATTATTTGAACTTGCCGTTAACGAAAATGTTAATTGGGTACTGCCGGATTTTGAAGAAGAATGGGGCGAAGTAGCAGAAGCATTTGATGCTACAGGCGCTCGTTATCGTATCCATTTTCCAGACAAAGAAACATGGTTTGCTAAAGCAAAACAAGGTAATATGCAAGAAGCAAAGCCAGAATGGAATGTAGAAAACTCAGATGCATTTGAAGGCACACCATGGGATGCTTTTGATAAAGATAAAGTAAAACGTGTTAGGCAAATGTTTAAAAGTGGTAAGCCAATACAATTACCTATTATTTTACACGACTCTCGAGGATATATTTTAATAGGCGGAAATACAAGATTGTCAATGGCAGTTGATACAGGTGTACAACCAATGGCTTGGGTTATTGATTTAGTAAATGTTAAAGAAGAAGCCGCAGGTGTTGGTAAAATTACAAAGCAAAATATGACAGCCGACGTAGGGCCGAATCAAGATAAAATAGAACAAAACAAATTTTTTGCAAAAAAATTCTATCCGTGGTGGTCAAAATGAGATTACATGAAATAACAAAAAATAAATTAAATGAATTTGCACCTCTTGCGGCACTTGCAGGACTTGCAAGAGTTGCTGGGCCAGCAATTGTACGAGGAGCGGCAGGTTTGGGTATACGAGGAGCAAGCATGATAGCAAACTTTTTAAGTAATAATCCTGAAATTCAAAGTAATCCCGAAGTTCAAGTAGCATATGATAATATGCAAAAGGCTGAAACTGAAGAAGAACAGAGACAATGGGCCGAAGAAATAGAAAGACAAATTGATCAATTTTATGGCGGATCAGAATGGCGAGACCAAGAAATAACAGATGAAGGCAAAAGTCCCCTGGCCGCAAAACATGCTAACATGATGGAAAAAACCCCTCCAGGTAGAGAAGATCAAGTAAAAGCTCTCAAAAAGAAATGGCCGAA
>Ga0208879_1003020_pt1 | contig 14234 bp, 12 predicted proteins | sample Knorr_S15_td_Bot_FD_185605 | JGI IMG/M metagenome (GOLD analysis project Ga0208879, IMG submission 185605) | Marine microbial communities from Southern Atlantic Ocean transect - Knorr_S15_td_Bottom_ad_5009_LV_A (SPAdes) (version 2) | ecosystem: Environmental > Aquatic > Marine > Oceanic | place...
CTCCAACAGATCCAGGCGGTGATCGGGGTCGTCGTCGCCGTAGAAATAGATGCGGGCATTAGACGGCTGGTAGAGCCTGTGGTGGAAGGACTCAAACTGCTCGTAGGTAAGGTCTGGTATCGCCCGCGGGTGACCGCCGGAGTCGACGCCGTAGGTATTGTCGGGAAACAGCGACTGCTGTACGAGCTCCGCCATCACCCGGTCTGGAGAGGAATTGGACCCCTTCATCTCGTTGAAGACCACCCCCTTGTAAACCAGCGGATCCTGCGCATTCTCGAGCTCGTAGTGCCAGCCCTCCTGCTTCAGCACCAGGGGCGTCAGACGCGGGTGGAAGACGGCATCCAGGTAGACATCGACGAGATTGTAGAAGTCCTGCAAATTCTGGCTGGCCACCGGGTAGCACGTCCGGTCCGGGTAGGTGAAGGCGTTGAGAAAGGTCTTCAGCGATCCTTTAATCAGCTCGACAAAAGGCTCCTTCACAGGATACTTGCGGGAGCCGTTGAGCACCGCGTGTTCCAGGATGTGAGCGACGCCGGTGGAGTCGGTAGGCGGCGTGCGGAAGGTGATGCCGAAGACCTTGTTCTCATCTTCGTTCATCATCGACAGGAGCTCCGCACCGGTCCGGTGCCTGTACAGGCGCCCCCGCGTGTTCAGCTCTGCAATCGTTTTTTCGTCTACCAGTTCGAAATCGTGCGCCATCTTGACCTCTGTTCTCCTGTGTGATTCTGCCGTGGACCTACCCGCTGTTGTCCCCTCGCAGATTCCAGATCTCCTTTGCCGTCCCACCGAGGATGCGCTCTCTCTGAGCGCTGGAGAGAAAGGGAAGCCCCTCCCCAATGAGGCGGAGCTCGTCGGCCAGGGTCGGCCAGTTGCTCTTCTGCCGGTGGTGCCCGGGATACCCCGTGCCCCACACCATCCGCTCGGCGCCAAAGGCGTCCAACAGCGACCGGATGGACGGGTGCACATCTTCGTACGGGAAAGGCTGCTGTGACCTGCCCGCGACATCGGACAGCTTGAGAAAGACGCTCCCGTGCTGCGCCAGATCCAGGATGGGTTGGAAGGCGGCGCTCCCCTTGGCCGGGTCCGGGTAGCCCATGTGATCGACGATGAGCTTGAGCGACCCGTAGCGCTGGGCGATGACGGCTACCTGGTCGGCGTAGTCGGCATTCATGTGGAACTGCACGATGGCGTCCAGAGATGCCAGCTCCTCCCACATGGGCCGATTCTGCTCGTTCGTGAGGATCTTCTCGTCCGGATAGTACAGCGGGTGAAAACGGAATCCCACCAACCCGCGCTCGCGCATCCAGTAGGTCACCTGACCGGCATTGGCCGGGTCCTGCGGGTCGATCAACCCGTGTCCGATCAAGCGATCGGGAAAGCGGGCGACAGAGTCGGCGATGTAGCCGTTGTCCCATGTCGACCAGCTCGTCTGCACGATGACGGTCCAGTCGACACCGCAGTCGTCCATCTCCGCCAGCAGTTCGCGTGCCGTGCCCGGTTCGTCTGGCAAACCCTTCCAGTTTGGCGCGGTAGGGCCGACGGGGTAACGCGGCGGATCGACCTCCCAGACATGTACGTGCGTGTCTACGATCATCTCTTCACTCACTCCCACTCCCACTCCCACTCCCACTCCCACTCCCACTCTCGCTCACCCAATGCGGGGTTCGGCTGCCGATCGCAATCTTCCCCAGCACCGCGGGACGCAATGCCCCCGTGGCCGACGGGAGGTTGCCCGTTCTACCCATCAGGGCCTCGTTGGCGAGCACGGCGAAGCTGAGGGCCTCCTTGGCGTCGGCGGACACGCCGAGGGCGTCGATGGGAGCCACGGTCATAGTCGGCATCATCTGGGTCAGCAGCTTCATGAGGTGCCCGTTGTGGACACCGCCGCCGCTCACCCAAACTTCGGACACCCTGGCAGCATCCGGCGCGTGGAGGTCTATCCCCGCGGCGATCGCGGTTGCGGTGAAGGCCGTCAGGGTTGCCAGTAGGTCGTCACCCGTCACTTCCAGGGGGTCGAACAGCTGGGCGAACAGCTGGGCGAGGTAGGCGGTGCCGAACTCCTCCCTGCCGGTGGACTTGGGCGGGGTCCGCCCGATGAACTCGTGCTCCATGAGTCGCGCCACACAGCCTGCATCCGCCCGCCCCGCCGCCGCCCGCGCGCCGTCCCTGTCAAAGCGCTCCCGACCGCCGCTCAGATAGACGACGGCGCCGTCGAGCAGAACGTTCCCGGGCCCTGTATCGAAGGCCAGCACATCATCCGGACCGCCCCCGGCTGGCAGCACCGTGACATTGGCGATGCCACCTATGTTGAGCATGATCCGCCCCTTCCCCTGCTTGCTGGTAAAGAGCATGTGGTCGACCAGGGGGACCAAGGGGGCTCCCTCTCCCCCCGCAGCTATATCTGCGGGACGAAAGTCCGCGATAGTGGTAATTCCCGTGCGCTGCGCGATCACCGCGGACTCGCCGATCTGCAGAGTGGACGGCGGATGACCGCCGGGCAGATGGCGGACCGTCTGGCCATGCGAGCCCACCAGGTCGACCTGGGCCGGCTTCATTCCCGCCCCTTCTATGACGCTGAGCGCGGCGTCGGCGAGGGCCTCTCCCAGGGCGAAGTTCAGGCGACACAGATCATCCACCTGGGCGTCGGGTTGAAACAGCCGGAAGAGGTCCTCCCTCAACTCGTCGGCGATTTCACAGGTCCGGAATGCCAGCAGGCGGAATTGGGTGGACTCGCCACAACCCTCGATTTCGGCCAGAACGGTGTCGATGCCATCGCCGGACGTGCCCGTCATCAACCCCAGTATCGTGCGCGAGCGCTGCCGCGCCAACCGCTCCAGTACCCGCATCAGTCGGTCGTCGCCCGACCCGGGGCTCCCCTCGCCTCTGCCTCTGGCCCTGCCGCTACCCTTGCCGCCGACTGCCGGGCGACGACTTCCACCATCCCGAACAGGACGCCAAAAACCACGGCGAATCGTCCGGTGACCATCGACCCGTCGGCCACGCCCAGCACGAGATTGGCGACCAGAACGGCGATAGCCCCCGACATGAAGGCCTGAACGCGCGGGTCCGCCGAACCCCGAAAGGACTTCCACGCGGTGCGTAGAACGTGGATACAAAGCCACCCAAAAGCGAGCAGACCGGGCAGACCCATCTTGAGCCAGAGGGCCAGATAGAGACTATCCATCGTCCACGACGTCCAGGTCTCGAATTTATTGGTTTCGGGATTGAAGGAGTAGAAGGTCAGCGTTTTGCCCTGGCCACTACCCAGGATGGGGCGTTCGGCGATGACATCCAGAGCCCTGGCGTACCCCAGCAGACGGCTGAGGACCATGACGTCGCGCTGGTAGTCGACGAAGGTGCGCGAACGCTCTACCGCCTGCGTGGTAATGGCCGCTCCCGTAAACCGCTGGAAGACGAGAACGGTCGCCACCAGGGAGACCACCATGCCCACAGCCAGCAGGATACTCCGCCAGGCTCGCCGATCGGCAAGCGGCTGGGCGATGTACCGCAACCACACCGTGACCGACAGACCCACCATGAAGGCCACCCACATGCCGCGTCCCACGGTAAGCGCAAAAGCCAGGCCGGTTGGGAGAAAGAGCGCCGCCAGCACGAGTCTGCCGTAGCGTCGTGGGTCGTGAACGAACTGGTTGGCTAGAAGGAGAAGCGCGGTGGGCAGGATGAGTCCCTGCCACCGGACCACCCGAAAAAAAGTGTCCCCACTGGACTGGTGAATGAACTCGACGATGTACTGAGCGCTGACCGCGACCCCGGCCAGACCGAGGAGAGGCAGGAATATCTTCAGGGCCGAGTCCCGGTCCACGGCCTGGGTGACGGCGAAGACGACCACATAGTACAGCGGGTATCTCAAATTGCGTTGTATCAGCGAGCCGTCATTGCCGTAGTAGATGCCGACGACGCCCGAAAGCACAGCCGCACCCAGAAAAACCAGAACTGGAAGGTGCAAGCTGCTGGGCAGGACCTTCAGTCCCCGACGGAACACGACCTCGACTAACAGGAAGACAAAAGTCACCATGAGCAGGATCTCCGTCGGGCGGAGCCCGGCGGGAAGCCGCACGTTCACGGTGAGGGACATCGGCAGGACGATTGTCGTCGCCAATAGAACCAGGAGGGCGCGATTCGCCGAAAACAGCATCCCGCCCACGGTCAGCAGCGCCGCGCTGACCAGCCAGATGTAATGGCTGCCACGCAGAGCTGGGACGGCGATGAGCAGGCACTGCGCGGCGCACACGACCGCAATCAGACGTCGGTCTCGAGGCCGAAGCAGCTCTGGCGCCGCGGTGGCCCCCATCACATCGACTCCTGTATCCCGGATCGGGTCCGCGGCTTTGTCGTTGCTTCTGGCGCTGCTTTTGTCGCTACCAGGATGAAGTTCCAGGCGTCGCCTTCCACCCGGTGCAGGCGATCCAATACCAGCGCCATCAGCTGAACGAGGGCATACAGGGGCCGTAGCGGCAAGGCCATGCCCGGCAGCTTCTCAAACTGCTGCAAGTAGTAGCAGAATCGGGCCCCCGCCGTTACCCAGTACCCGGCCATGGGCCGAACGCTGACGACCCGCAATCCCGCCGCCCGCGACAGGTGCGACAGCCCGAAACCGGTAAAGCGGAAGTAGTCTTCAGGTTCTTCGTGGACTCCCCAGATATGAGGAGCGGTGAGGATGAGACAGCCACCGGGTTTCAGCACGCGAGAGATCTCCCGAACCATCTGCGCCGGCTCCGGAACGTGCTCGAGGACCTGGAAGGAGACCACCGTGTCAAAGCAGGCCTCTGAGAACGGCAACGACAGCCCGCTGCCCCATACCCCTGGCCGGCAGGCGCTGGCGTAGCGCCTGCGGTCGAACTCCATGCCCGTGCGAGAGTCCGCGTGACGGTCCAGGAGATCATTGTAACGTCCCTGCCCGCAGCCGATGTCGAGCAGCCTTCCCCGCGAGTGGAGCTGGGCGGCTGCCTCGATCTGTTGTCGGTTGATGCGGTGGACCAGCCAGTTCACACTTAGCGGGGACGGCGCCGAGTCGCCCATACGCTCGAAATAGACTACTGGCGGTCCCGCGCCGTGTGGGGGTAGTAATCGACCACCGCGCCAGCCGGGTCAATAACGAAGCTTCCCGGGTAGCGAATCGTCGTGGGACAGACATGACCGGGCACGGCCAGAAAATAGCTGCCCACCGCCGGGGGATCCTCTCCCGTCCAGTGGAAGACGCCGTGTTCCTCGTTCTGCAGCAACAGCGTCGCCTCCTCCGCACCCAGGAGGGTTGCCCTTCCTTTGAGAGGGGGGTCGCCGGCGATCGCCTTGTACCCCAGATCGGTGGTGATCGTCTTGTGGTCCGGATGTGCGTCCACCACCTGCGTCAGGATGAGCGCCGCGTACTGGAAGGGCATGTCCGGCATCTGACTCGCGTATCCCGTATCCCAATAGACGCAGGTCCCCGGCGAGCCCATCATACCGTCGGTGCGAGCGTAATACGCGAAGGAGAAGGTCCCACCGCCCACCACGCGAGGCACGTCCATTCCCTTGGCTTCGAGGCTCCCCTTGAGCTTCTGCACGTCTTCGATGTGTCGCTGCGCCGCCGCCGCCCGCGCGGTCGTATCGGTCATGTGCTCGTGCCCGTCGTAAATGTGAAGACCAGCCGCCACCAGGTGAGCATCGGCGTCGATGGCGGCGTAGAGATCCTCGGCCTCTCGCAGCCCGACACCAGTGCGGTGCATACCCACGTCCAGATCGATCATCACCGACAACGGACGCGAGCGCTCGGACCCGACCGCCGACAGGACACTCAAATGCTGCCGATTGCTCGCCAGGGCGCATACCGCGTCCTCCGGATGCTCCGCCGCCAGTTCGCTCAGCCGGTCCACCTTCAGTTTCTGGACCTGGGGATAGGACAGGATGGCCAAGCCGGCGCCGGCATCCAGCACCATCTCGAGCTCCTTCAGGGTGGCGCACTTGAACCCGGCCACGCCGGCCTCGACTTGCTTGCGCGTCACCGCGTCCGACTTGTGGGTCTTTACGTGAACAACCAGATTCTGACCGCCCCCAACCAGCTCGCAAACAGCGGCGATGTTGCCGTCCAGCTTGGCCTCGAAAACGACCATCGCCGGTGTCTCGAGCCCATCGGGGTCCTCAATCTTGTAGTCTCCGATTTCCAGCATCTATCAGGGCGATTCCTCGAGTTCTGGTTTATTGGGGCACAACGACCGTAAGGGGTTGAAAATAGCACAATTATCCCTTGCGGAAAAGCGCCATACTACACCACCAGTCAGTTCGTTGAGCCCCACTTGAGCGGCCACCGAGCAATTCCGGGCACCGGAGCCACCGACGCGAACCGGTGCCGCCGATTCAAACGCGGTCGAGCAGGCACCAAGCTGCACCCCATTCAGCCCGTAACTGCACTCCGGCGTCACACACGCCAATCATTGCGGGGAGCCTCGTCGAACGCCGGCAACGCCGGCAGCGCCGGCAGCTTCCAGCTCCTCAACGGTGCGTGGCCAGTCCGCCCTGAGGAGACGGGACAGCTGGCGATCGGCGAGGATCTTGCCACCGGTCTGGCAGCAAGGGCAGTAGTTGGTCTCGCGGTCGGCGTACTCGATGCGTTGTATCGCCGTCTGGCACTCCGGACAGGGCTTTCCGTAGCGCCCATGCGCCGCCATCTCCTGGCGGAAGGCGGTCACCTTCTCGGGGAAAGCATCCGCCGCTTCCAGCCGCAGACGCTCGATCATGACAGCAGAGTCGTCTGCGGTCGCCGCGTGCAGTCTTTCGATCTCCACCTCGCTGAGCCGGCTCGTCCACTTCACCGGCGACAACTGCGCCGCGTGTAGAATCTCGTCGGAGTAGGCATTGCCGATGCCGCTGAACAAGCCTGGATCGGCGAGGGCCCGCTTCAGCGTGTGATTCTCGCGCTGAAGCGCCTCTCGAAATGCTGGCAGGTCGCACTCAATGACTTCCAGACCGCCCGGGTCGTGCTCCGCCAACCCCTGCACGGTGTCGACCACGTGCAGGGACGCCCGCTTCCTGGAACCAGCTTCGGTCAGCATAAGAGTGCCGGAGGAAAAGTGAAAGGCCGCCAGGTCGACCTTGCGGGTCGGCCTCGTTCCGATCTTCTTCCAGTGAAAACGGCCGGCGATCATCAGGTGAAAGACCAGGAACAGCCCGTCCTCCAGTTCCCACACAATGCGCTTGCCGAGGCGGCGAAAACCGATGATCTCCCTTCCCACCGCCTCCGGCAAGGGGGGTTCCACGGTCCGCACCAGGAAGGGACTGCGCAGCTCGATCCCCTCGATGGGGGACCCCCCTATCTTCCTCTGGAGTGCCTCAATGTAGACGACGACGTCGGGGAGCTCCGGCATGATCGTTGCATCCTGTGTGGCGGTGGACAGGCGGCCCATTCGGGGTCCGATCGCCTCGCCCTAATTAGTGAACCCCTGATAAATGAACCCCTGATAAGTGAGCCCATGACAGCCACCGTGCAGTTACGCCCAATCAGGCCGCCGCCGCAAGCGACATCACCGCACCGCGAGTTGCTGCGGTGGCCCCACTGTCGTGCCCCGTGGCACCGACCTCACGAGCAGGCCGACGGCGATCGCCGATCTGCCCTTGCCCGAGAGGCGCTCCGGCGCCCGTACTACCACTCACTGCGAGCGGCATCCATACGCCGGTCTGGATCAGCTGGCCAGAGCTGGTTATCTTGTGCCGCTGCTGGACCTCCGGACTGCGTCAGCAAGTCGTCCTGGCCAACAGGTCGCCTGGCTTCCTGGCGCTTGAGTCTCAACACAACCTTATGGAAGGGGAGTTTCACCCATGATGAAGCTGGGCTGCATGTCCCTGAGCTACCAGAAGCAATTCGGCGCCGGAGAGCTGACCCTCGAGGGGTTCATTGATCGGGCTCACGAGTTGCGCCTCGACGGTATCGATATCCACACCCGCGCCTTCGCCTCTACCGAACCAGACTATCTGCGCAGCATCCGCATGCGGGCCCTCAAAAAGGGAGTGGCGCTTTCCTACATCGGCGTAAGCAGCAACTTCGGCAAACCGCCCGATGAGCTCGTGGAACAGGTAGCTACGGCCAAAGAGTGGATCGACGTAGCCGCCTTTCTGGGCATCCCCCTGGTGCGGGTCTTCGCCGCCTGGGTCCCGGAAGGCGAATCGGAGGAGGACGTGTGGGCGCGGATGATCCCCTGCCTTGCAGAGGTGGCCGAGTACGGCCAGCAGAAGGGTGTCGTCCTCGGTCTGCACAACCACAATCACGGCTGCGTCACACGCACCGGAAAAGACGTGCGCCGCATAATCGACGAGGTCGATAATCCCTACTTCTCCCACATCCTCGACACCGGTCAATACGTCGGTTCTCCTGGCGCTTCCGGAGCTCGCGGCGTGGAAGATCCCTCCCTGGACTTCTACGGCAGCATCGCCGAAACCGCGCCGCTGGCCGTCCACGTGCGCTGCAAAATCTACCGGATACAGAGCGGCGTGGAGGAGTGGCTCGACTACCCGCGGATCTTCGAAATCCTGCGCGGCGTCAACTTCAACGGCTGGCTGTCGATCGTCTACGAGGGACAGGATGTAGAGGAGGAAGGCACCGCCGTCCCCAAGGCGGTAACCTACCTGCGGAAACTCATGAATCAATCGTAAGAAAGGACGCCGACCGCTCGCGCGCTCCATCCTCTATGCGGATCCGGTCCCCTCACCGGGTCCGCATCACAGGAAAAAAGGACATTCACCGGGTCGACACAGAAGAAATTCCCGATCCCCCGAGCGAGAAAGACGAAGTCTTTCTCGCATCCGGCGCATGACCCACCGAAGGAGTCAGTACCACCGCTAAGCGCCGGTCGTCACCACCGCTAAGCGCCGGTCGCTGAGCGGCGGTCGTCGCTAGTGGGGTCGAGTCGGGACGTCGACTTTCAGGAACCACATTTCATACAGCGGTACGGAGATGCACACCAGCATGGTCATGCCGAGGAGGGCGGAGTTCAGCGGCGCCAGGAAGCCAAACTCACCCGCGACGTAGCGGATGAGCCAGGGTTTGGCGATGTCGAAGATGACGTAGACAAAGCAGGAGCTTATGACGAAGGTCTTCCACCTGCGGCTCCACGCACCCAGCAGAAAGAGGTGAGCGGTGGTCAGGAAGATGAGGGGCGTGATAAACGAGTGAAAGTGCGTGGTCTCCATCAGCTCCGTCGCCTCTTTTGGAAACATCATGCGCTCGTCGTTTCCCCGGTAGTAGTCAGCTGCTGCCGTCGCGTCCAGACGGCTCCGCTGATATGACATGACGATGGAAAACCCGGTAGCCAGAAGCATGAAGAGGAGGAAATAGGTAGCCAGAAGCTTGTTGTTGAAATCCAGCCGCGCCAGCTGTGACTTGTTGGTGAAGTACCGCATCTGGTGGTATCAGCTCCTGGACGTCCGTGCTCGGGGCGCGGTCACGAACCCGAAGTCGTGTCGGAATTCGCCTCCAGGCCCGCCCGCGGTCCCTGATCCCGCCCCGGATGACCATAGAGAAACTCGGTCACGGCCAGCACTTTCTTCAGGCCGAAGTTCAGCGCTCGCACCGACATGGTCGCTCCGGTGATATTGATGATGTCGCGGTTGATGCGAATGGGATCCCGCGCTGACTTCCCGCGGTACTGACGCAAAAAGCGACCGCGCCTCACCTCGCCGCCGCGGCTCTCGCGGTAGATCAGTACGGCTGTTCCGCGAACCCGGAAATCGGTACCGATGGCCACCATGAAAGTGATGGGTCGGTACTTCCCAATCTCCTCGGTGACGACGCTGTATCCGAGGCGGGTCCGGTCCCGGTCATAGCCAATATAAACCTCCAGACTGTCCTCATCAAAGCGCCGACCCAATCCCCGTTCGAGTTCTTCCTTGAAGCTGCCGGGTATGAGTCTGACTTCGCGCTCGAAGAAATCTGCCTTGGGGAACAGCTCGAGTCGCGCCTGCCCGGGCGTGAGGTACACCTGAATGGATCCGATGTCATCGGCGGGGGGCGAATCGGCGGACGCCGACTGTACCTGTTCCGCCTGCCCCGGCTCCGCCGCGCACAGGGCGAGGACGACCATCATCAGCTTCAAGACGACCTCCAGCCGGCCACTTCGCCCCCTATCCGAGGGAAGGGATTCAGAAGTAGGAGGCCACGGAGAAAATGATGCCACTGCTGTCGTCGTCCCGGTCGTATAGTTCGTAGTCGAGTTTTATTACCGTGTCCTCTTCTGGCCGCAGATTGATCCCCAAGGTGTAACGGGTTTCTTCGCTTACATCCAGGTCGATGAAATCGTAGCGAAAGGTGGCGGTGAAGATGGAGTTGGGAAACTGAGGCAGCAGGCCTGGTAGAAAATGGTAGGCTGCCTGAGCATAGTAACCAAAGCGATCCTCAGCTGCCGCTCCGTCGACGGACGCCCGGGCGAATTCACCTCTGACCTCCCACGGTCCGCGGTTCACCGAACCGTCAAGCGCCGCGATGGTCAGATTGTCGTCGCCGTCGTCGTCGTAGGCTCCCCAGTGAAGCGACGCGCCCAGATCCACGCCGATGAGAGGGCTGTAGTTGAGGCGCCCCACGACTGACTTCTCCTCGTTGTTATCCTGTTTCTGACTCCCTCTGCCCGAGCGGATGCTCGCCGCCGTGGCCTCGCCAAACCCGTTGACCAGATAAATCTCATACCCCACGAGGGCGGCCTGGGTGGGATATATGGTTCCGAAAAACCCCATGCCGGCCTCACTCAAGGTCGTGGGAATGATCTGGCGGTTGACGAGGGGTCGATTGGTCAAATCGTTGAGCGGGCTGTCGTGAATGAGGTTGAATCGACCCAATGGCGACAGGATGACTCCGGCGCGATAATTGAGATATTCGGCAAAGCTGATATCGATGGTGGCGAACTCGAGCTTCACCTCGCCGTCGCTCTCCCCTGTGCCTTTGACGAGCCCGCCGTGTTCGAACTCGATTTCCGCCGTGACGTGAATGCGGTCACTGACGCTTGCGTGGATGAAGGGGATAAAACGGTGCTGGTCGAAGGTCTTCTTCTTGTCGTTCCAGATGAGCTCGTGGTCTATGTACCCGCCGATTGCCGTACCGCGACCGGACTTGGTTATGTACGGTTTGTCGTAGATCCCCCCCGGAGAAGCCGGCCTCTGCGATCCTTCAGCCCACACCTGGCAGGCGCTGGATTGAGCACACAGGAAAACGAAGAGCAGGACCGGCCGCGCCAGAAATGACCACGTCGCGTTGGGTCGCCCACTGAATCCCCCGCCATTGGTACGGGGTCCGCTTGTCGTTGAGATCGCACTGTCGGATTTTTCCATGTTCCCCTCCCGTCACCCCTCCGATAAAGAACAATGTTTGACATGCCAAACATTCGGTTGGTAATCTATACCCGACGTCGGGTACCGTCAAGGTATCTCAGCGTAACTCTGCCTACTGTAAAGAATTACCCATTCTCAATGAATTCGAATAAGTCGTTGACGACTGAGAGAAACCCGGTATATTTACTTGGTCAACCGGGTGTTTGGTTAACCAAACACCCGGTTGGAACTCCGCAGATGCAACTAGCCGGGAGAGACGTCCGGCAATGGATCGGAGTGGCCACTTTGAGGGTGAGGGGTTGTCGGGTTCGGGCTCCTCTTGAGGAGAACTTCTGAATGGGTGAGACAGTTCATCTCCTGAATAATCCAGCTGTATCAGAGCGGCCCCTGTCCGATTGGGCCCGCCATGCTGTCGCGGTCGTCGTCGAGGTCGTCGGGTCGGACCTCCTGGCCAATAAGCTGCGAGAACTCGGTGTCATTCCGGGTGCACAGCTGCGAGTCCTGCACGCCGGCGCGAACCTCATCATCCAGATTGACGAGGGGCGCTTCGCCATTCGCCGGCGCGATGCCGCCGCCATTCGCGTGAGTTCCCCACCGGCCGTGTCCCAGGCCCGTCTGGCTGGTCAGCCAGCGCCGGCGCAAGCCTGAGCCGCTGGGTCCACCCCCCCCTCCAGCCCTAGTCTCATGCCCTCATCTCCCGATACGGTTGCGTCGGTTGAATCCGTCGCCCTGATCGGCAACCCCAATACCGGCAAGACGACTCTCTTCAACGCCCTCACCGGCCTCTCGCAACGCGTCGGTAACTACCCGGGTGTCACGGTCGAGCGCAAGACGGGAAAACTGGAGCTCGCCCCGGGTCGCAACGTCGAGCTGGTGGATCTCCCCGGAGCCTACAGCCTGGCGGCCTCCTCGCCGGACCAGATGATCGCCGCAGACGTGCTTCTGCGCCAGCAGCCGGGCGCTCCTCCCATCGATGTCGTGGTCGCCATCGTCGATGCCAGCAACTTGAGACGCAACCTCTATCTGGTATCGCAACTGATGGAACTCGACGTGCCCCTCGTAGTGGCGCTGAACATGACGGACATCGCCAGTTCGCGGGGGATCGACATCGATGCCGCCGCCCTTTCGGAGCGCCTCGGTGTATCCGTGATACCTATGTGCGCCCATCGGCGGGAGGGAATGGGCGAACTCCGCGGTGCCATCCTGGATGCGCTCGGGCGAGACAGCGAGCAGAACCGGGCTGTTCCCACCTTTCCCGAGTCGCTCGAACGCCAGGTGGAAATCCTGCGCGCAAGCACTACATCAGCCGGCGCGGCTGGCGATCGGCCGCTGTCTCGGGTGGAGGCCTTCCGCGCGCTCATCGATGAGGGGGGGTACGGCGAGGAACGCCTGGTGGCGGAGAGGGGAAACGGGCTCAGCAAAGAACTCGCCCGCCGGCGTGGCGAAGTCGGCGTATCCGCCCCGCTGTCGTCGATAGAGACCGAGGTCAGATACAGCTGGATCAACCGGATTCTGGAAGGGTGTCTGAGCCAGACGACGGGGCAGCACCAGACGGTGTCCGACAAGATCGACCTGCTGCTGACCCACCGCCTCGCCGGCATGGTCATCTTCATCGCCGTATCAGCCTTTGTCTTCCAGGGGATCTACCAGTGGTCAGAGCCCTTCCTGGGTGGTATCAATTCCCTGTTTTCCGGGCTGTCCTCGCTGGTCACCGACATCCTGCCCGCGGGCGCCCTGCGATCTCTTATCGTCGACGGCATCATCGGCGGCGTTGGTGGGGTGATCCTGTTCCTCCCTCAGATCGCCATCCTCTTCCTGTTCATCGCCGTATTGGAAGACTGCGGCTATATGTCGCGCGCCGCCTTGCTCATGGACCGGCTGCTCAGTCGGTGCGGTCTCTCCGGCACATCCTTCATTCCTCTGCTGTCGAGCTTCGCCTGCGCGGTCCCCGGAATCATGGCCGCTCGCACCATCGGCGACCGGCGGGACCGCATCGCCACCATACTGGTGGCCCCCCTGATGAGTTGCTCGGCGCGCCTGCCGGTATACGTGCTCTTCATCGGCGCCTTCATACCCGACCGCCCCGTTATCGGCGGGTGGCTGGGGTTGCAGGGGCTGACTCTTCTGGCCATGTACAGCGTCGGCACCGTCCTCGCTGTGCCGATTGCCTGGATTCTGAAGAGCACCCTTCTGAGAGGCGACACCCCGTCCTTTCTGCTCGAGCTGCCCTCCTACAAGTGGCCGGACCCAGCCACAGTGGCGCTCAGGGTCTACCACAGTGGCCGGGCATTCATCGTGCGCGCCGGCAGCATCATCCTGGCGGCGACCATCGTCATGTGGGCATTGGCCTATTTCCCCAGATCGCAGGCCGTTATCGACCTCCACCAGGAGGCCCGCTCCCAACTGGAGCGTCAAGACCTTGCGGGTGAGGCCTACGGCGACGCCCTCCACGAGATCGACCGCGCCGAGGCCGCCCAATTGCTGGAAAGCAGCATTCTCGGGCGGGCGGGACACCTGATCGAACCCGTGGTCAAGCCCCTGGGCTGGGACTGGCGTATCGGCATGGCCGCCATAGCCTCTTTTCCAGCGAGGGAAGTCGTGATCTCCGTTCTGGGCACCATCTACAGCATGGGTGGAGATCATGACGAGACCTCCACCGACCTGCGCAATGCCCTGGGCGCCGCCACCGACGGTAACGGCAACAGGGTCATCACCGTACCGGTTGCCCTCTCGGTGATGATCTTTTTCGCCCTTTGCGCCCAGTGCATGTCCACCCTCGCCGTCATCCAACGAGAGACCGGTTCTTGGAAATGGGCGGCTCTCGCCTTCGCCTACATGACCCTGCTGGCCTACGTCGGCGCCCTGGTCACCTATCAGGGGGCGACCTTTCTGGGCTGGGGAGGGTGATGTTGAGAGTTGAGTGAGTG
>Ga0208879_1003021_pt1 | contig 14233 bp, 8 predicted proteins | sample Knorr_S15_td_Bot_FD_185605 | JGI IMG/M metagenome (GOLD analysis project Ga0208879, IMG submission 185605) | Marine microbial communities from Southern Atlantic Ocean transect - Knorr_S15_td_Bottom_ad_5009_LV_A (SPAdes) (version 2) | ecosystem: Environmental > Aquatic > Marine > Oceanic | place...
CCTATCCATAAAATTTAATTGTCCAAATTAATTTGCAGCCAATATTCCAATAAGGCCATATGCCACAACCGAGAACCGTTAAGTGCTGTCATATAGTTGCGAGGTGAGGCAATCACTTTATTAACGTATTCACGATTAAAAATACCTCGATTAACACAGGCATTTGAGTTGAGTATATCAGACATAAATGCCAAAAATTCACCCTCAACATACTTTAGTGCTGGCATTGGGAAATACCCCTTTTTACGATCAATCACACTGTTTGGTAATAGACCTCTCGAAATCTGTTTAAGAGGATACTTACCCTCTTCTCTCATCTTTAATTCAGGTGGCAATTGCAACGCCCACTCGACTAATTTGGTGTCCATAAATGGCACGCGCGCCTCTAAACCCCAGGCCATCGTCATGTTGTCCACTCGCTTCACCGGATCGTCAACAATTAATCGAGTGATATCGGTACGAAACACTTTATCCATAAAGGTATCTGCACCCGATTTTAAGAACTCTTTATTGAGCCAGTCGTGAGTATGGTTTTCACCGTGATATTGTTTGTTCACCGTATTCAGAAAATCCTCATGCGGCCTGTCAACATAATGTTTGGAAAAGCGACTAATTTCATCGCCCTGCTCGGCCGCCATTCTTGGATACCAAAAATAACCGGCAAATGCCTCGTCAGCACCTTGGCCCGACAACACCACCTTAATATGTTTTGACACTTGCTCTGAGAGCAAATAAAAAGCCACAGCATCTTGTCCCACCATAGGTTCGGCCATATTGGCCACCGCCTGTGATAATCTTGGCAAGACCTCTGCATTACTGACGATGTATTTTTCATGTCGCGTATTAAATTTTTCGACAATTTGATCGGAGTACTCAAACTCACTACCGACCTCGTCATCAATGTCTTCAAAACCAATCGAGAATGTACGTATATCCTGATGCCCCGCCTCATCCAACAAACCCACCAACAGAGAAGAATCAAGACCACCAGACAGTAGCACGCCAATAGGCACATCGGCGGCTTGCATTCTTTTCATTACAGCCTCTGTTAATAATTCGTGCGTTTTTTCAATGTATTCTCTATCGCTTAATTTCTCTATTGGACGCCGAGCTATTGGCTGCCAATAGGTTTTTTCGACAAATTTTCCACCTTTATTAATGGTAATTGTCGTTGCTGGCTTCACCTTGCGAATGCCGCTGATAATCGTATTCGGCGCCGGCACAACGCCGTGAAGCGATAACTGCTGCTGCAAGGCAATCGGGTTAATGCTTTTGTCGATATTTTGAGTTAACAGCGCTTGCGTGTTGGAGGCAAAAGTAATTGCTTTGTCGCTGAGACTGTAATAAAACGGTTTAATGCCCATACGATCACGAGCAATAAACAATTGTTGCTTAGTTTGATCCCAAATCGCAAAGGCAAACATACCGTCCAAATGTGTGACGCACCCTTCACCCCAGTGGTGATAAGCCTTCAAAATAACTTCAGTGTCCGAATGGGAGAAGAACCGATAACCCTTGCCAATCAGTTTTTGGCGTAAGGCCTGGTAGTTATAAATCGTACCATTAAAAACCAGTGTTAAGTCTAGTGCATCATCCGCCATGGGCTGAGCACCATGAGAAGAGAGATCAATCACACTTAACCGCTGATGACCGAAGCCGACACCACCCTTAACCCATTGGCCTTTTGAATCAGGTCCACGTCTGGCAATTTTGGCCATCATTGTAATTAAAGTATCGGTTTTAACCTCCTCACCATCAAAGCGTAACTGACCACATATTCCGCACATATCTCATTCTTGATATAAAATGGTTTATTTTACAATTAATAACGATTTACCATGGCACAAACGCTCTACGACAAGCTAATGAGTGCGCATATCGTGCGCGAGCAAGACGGCGCTACTCTGATTTATATTGATCTCCAACTTATTCACGAAGTCACTTCGCCTCAAGCCTTCGAAGGTCTTGCGCTCGCCAATAGAAAACCGTGGCGCACAGAGGCTAATTTGGCCGTGCCCGATCATAACGTACCAACCACTGAGCGCTCTAGTGGCGTGAGTGGTATTGAAGACCCGATTTCTAGACTGCAAGTCGAAACATTGGGTAAGAATTGCGCAGAATTTGAGATCAATGAAATCCCAATGAATGACATTCGTCAAGGCATTGTTCATGTTATTGGGCCTGAGCAAGGGGCAACTTTGCCGGGTATGAGTATTGTTTGTGGCGACTCACACACTTCTACACACGGCGCATTGGGGGCGATGGCCTTTGGTATTGGCACATCAGAAGTGGAGCATGTTTTAGCAACAGGCTGTCTGTGGCAATCTAAGTCAAAAAATCTCAAAATTGAAGTCAATGGCGCGCTCAATCCACACGTCAGCGCTAAAGATATTGCGCTCTACATCATTGGCCAAATTGGTACGGCTGGTGGCACAGGTTATGCCATTGAATTTGCTGGCTCTGCGATTGAAGATTTATCGATTGAAGGCAGAATGACACTTTGCAATATGGCCATTGAAGCAGGTGCTCGTGTTGGTATGATTGCCGTTGATCAAAAAACCATTGATTATGTTGAGGGCAGGCCATTTTCACCAAAAGGTGAAAACTGGAAAAAGGCCGTTGATTACTGGCAAACACTACACAGTGATGATGGCGCGGTGTTCGACAAGATTGTTACAATTGATGCAAAAGATATCGAACTGCAAGTGACTTGGGGAACCTCGCCTGAAATGGTGATTGACATTAATGGCTCAGTTCCAGATCCAAGCAAAGAGATTGATCCTGTCAAGGCAGAAAGCATTCGCAATGCACTAAGATATATTCATCTAGAACCAAACACACCGATTAAATCTATCGAAATTGATAAAGTTTTTATTGGTTCTTGCACTAATTCCCGTATTGAAGATTTACGCGCAGCCGCCGCCGTTGCTAAAGGAAATAAAATTGCAGACAACATCAAATTAGCGCTTGTTGTTCCCGGTTCAGGTTTGATTAAACAGCAAGCTGAAAAAGAAGGTTTGGACACCATCTTTACCGACGCCGGTTTTGAGTGGCGCGAACCAGGGTGTTCTATGTGTCTAGCAATGAATGCTGACAAACTCGAAGTCGGTGAGCGTTGTGCTAGCACTTCAAATAGAAACTTTGAGGGCCGTCAAGGTCAAGGCTCTTTCACGCATCTTGTCAGTCCTGCAATTGCTGCAGCGAGTGCTATCGCCGGCCATTTTTCTGGAGTTAACTGATGCAAGCATTCACTACAATACACTCTATTGCGGCACCACTTGATCGCGCTAATATCGATACCGATGCTATCATTCCAAAGCAATTTCTAAAGTCGATTAAACGCTCGGGCTTTGGCCCCAATCTTTTTGATGAATGGCGTTATCTCGATCACGGTGAAGTCGGTATGGACAATTCAAAACGCCCACTAAATCCTGACTTTGTGCTTAACAACCCTAAATACACAGGCGCGCAAATTTTACTTGCTCGAGAGAATTTTGGCTGCGGGTCTTCACGTGAACACGCCCCTTGGGCGCTTGAAGATTTCGGCTTTAAGGTAATTATCGCACCAAGTTTTGCCGATATTTTTTATAACAATTGCTTTAAAAATGGCTTGCTGCCAATCGTTTTAAGCAACGAGATTGTCGATGACTTGTTTGGATATAAAGATGAAATTGTTATCGACCTAGAGCAGCAAAGTGTTTCTACCAATTCCAACACTTACACTTTCGAAGTGGACGGCGAGCGCAAAAGAAGACTACTAAATGGCCTTGATGATATTGACCTTACCCTTCAGTATGAAGATGAAATTCGCAGTTTTGAAACTGGGTACTTCAAACAGCATCCTTGGTTATGATTGCACAGCTTTGTGGTCAAATTTTAAGTAAAAATCCTCCAGAAGTTGTTGTGGAGGTGGCCGGTATTGGCTACGCAATACTCTGCCCAATGTCGACTTTTTACCAATTGGGCAGTACTGACACACAAGTATTACTTTACACCCACCTAAGTGTTAAAGAAGATTCCCACACCCTGTTTGGCTTTATCAGCAAAGACGAAAAAAGCCTTTTTAGAGAGCTTATTCGAGTCAACGGCGTTGGCCCAAAAGTCGCTCTTGCAATTCTCTCGCATTTAACCGTTGGTTCGCTTGTTGAGTGTATAGGCAATGAAGACGCCGACCTATTAGCAAAAACCCCAGGAATCGGCAAAAAAACCGCTCTCAAGCTTATTGTTGAACTAAAAGACAGGCTAGATAAAGTGGAATTCTCAAACGCAGTGTTTAGCGCAAGTTACATTCAAGGTAATAACAATCCAAACGCCAAAAAAGCTTTGGAAGCTCTACAATCTCTAGGATTCAAAAACAAAGAAGCCAACAAGATGATTAGCGCCATTGAAGATCAAACGCTTTCCACTGAAGAGTTGATTCGTCAAGCCCTGAAAAACAAGTAGAGATTAACTCGCCTTGCCCAGTCGCCTCCCTTTGATCCTGCCCAGCCAATTAATAAAATCGTAGTTCATTGAATACAGGCAAGGTAGAAGAATAAGGGTTGTAATTGTTCCGAATAACAAGCCGTACCCTAAAGCCAAAACCATCGGTTGCAAGAAATAATCAACACCTCCCACTCCATAGGCCAATGGCATAACACCGCATAACGTTGTTAAACTTGTTAGAACAACCGCCCTTAAACGATCTCTTGATCCCCTTGCAATCCACGCAAACTTCTCCTCAACTTCTGATTTTTTTTGCTTAATATAGTTTAAATGACTAACCATTACCAGCGAGTCATTTACAATCACTCCAATTAAAGCCAATGAACCCAGTAATGCAAAGAAGCTAAGCGGCTCTCCGTGAAAATAGAAAGACCAAACTACTCCAATTAGAGAAAACGGAACACTGGCCAAGACTAACAAAGGCTGAGAGTAAGAGTTGAAAAGCAGCGAAAGAATCAAAAACACCCCTAATATTGAAAAGGCAAACGCTTTTTGAAAACTAGCCAAGGACTCTAAAACTTCTTGCGCCCCACCTGCTGATATCAACCTAACTTGAGGAAAGTTCTTTTCAACATTAAGCTGATCAATCGCCATCTCTAAAACCCCCTGGGGCGTGTTAATGTCATCATCAACGGCAGCAGATATCTGGACAGAGCGCTCACCATCATAATGATTGTAATCCGGCTCACCGCCAATCTTTTGCACGCTGACAAACTGGTTTATCATTATCTGCATCCCCTGGTTGTTCAATATTTTTGCGGATTCCAGAAATAGCTCGGAAAAATCTCCATTTCCTGCATATATTCTTACATCCTGTTCACTTCCATTGAAGGTAACGGTTGTCACAAATGAGCCTGAATACACGGTGCGTAAATGGCGGTATACCTGTGAATAACTCACATTCAATTCTGCCATTTTTTCAAAATCAAGAACTACCTCAATGCGATCTTTGCCAACCTCATCGTCTCTAGATATATTATCAACTCCATTGATATTGGATAAAATTCTAGTTAGTTGATCAGCTGCGCCAAACCTTTGCAGATCGTTATCGCCAACTAAATTAATTTCAATATCTTCCCCGGTCGGAGGACCGGGTCTTAAAACACTAAAGTTGATAGTTTCAGCACCCTCAACATCAGCTGTAGCGAGCTCTAAAGCCTTAGCCAAATCTTCAGCATCAACCTCTCTTTCGCTTGTCGGTGTCAAAACAATTGTTAAATTCCCAACATTGGTAAAATAACTTCCAATATTACTTGTTAGAGAGCTAAGATCTTTGCCAGCTTTACTCAAGATAATTTGCTCAACCTTCATCACAACCTCTTCTGTAGCGCCAGCTGAACTACCATTCGGCGTTTCAATATTTACATAAATCGTATCCGCGCCTCTTGAGGGGAAAAGGTTTAACGGCACTTGAGTTACCCCGAACCACATTGAAAAAGCAAACAAGCCTAAAAAAACACCAACAACCCAATATCTATAGGCAAGGATGCGGTGTATTTTTTTCTGAAACCAGTTTTCAAATGGAATAAACCAAGTTTTTTGCTTCTCTTGTTTTTTATTGGCTAAATGGGCCGGCAAAGCAAAAGTAACCTCTAGAAAAGACAATAATAATGCAAAAATAACCACAATCGGGAGAACGTATATAAATTTCCCCATTATGCCTGTCATTAAAAACATTGACGACATCACCAATATTGTAGTTACAATTGTTGCTGTAACAGGTAATATGACCCTTTTAAAGCCCTCTATGACATTAGCATAAACGTCGCCCGTACGTGATTTGTAATGATGAATACTCTCAGCAACAACAATACTATCATCCACCACAATACCCAGCACTAAAATCATGCCGGACAATGAAATGAGATTGATTGTCTCTCCAGCCAAACCGAGTAACCCAATAGTTCCTAGAAGAGAAACTGGCAGACTAACAGCCACCCAAAAAGCTGTCTTTACAGACAAGAAAAGTCCCAAAACAACAAGAACTAAAGCAAGTCCAATATAAGCGTTATTTGTAATGATATTTAGGCGATTCTCAACTGAAATAGATCGATCTTGAGTAAAAAAGATGGTTAGATCGTTTGGATAATTTTCCTTTAATTCATTTACTCTTTTTTTAACTCTTTCAACGGTTCTAATAATATCAGCCTGCTCTTGCTTAAGGACGCTTAAAATAAAACCTTTGGTTCCATTTACTCTCGTTATTGAGGTCTCTTCAGCAGAACCAACACTTACTTCTGCTAAATCTCTGAGTCTTACTTCTGGACCAGAAAAAGCTTTTTTTATGACCGTGTTTTTAAGTTCTTCAATATTCTCATATTCAGAAAGAATTACAATGTTCTTTTTATCATTTTCTTGGTTGTTATCTCCCAAAGTAAATCTAGCATTTCTTGATGAAATTGCAGATCTAACTTGATCTATTGAAAGATTGTATTGGGTTAACTTCTCAAAGTTCACTTTGATTTGAATCTCACTTTTTAGATATCCATTTTTATTCACCCTGGACACACCCTTCACCATAGATAGGGCCTTCTCAAGGCCGTCAACAATCTGCTTAGCATATTCATAGTCAATCATGGAGCCATCAACATTGATGTCTATAATCGGTATTTCCATAATATTAAAATCAACAACTCTAGGTAGTTCGGTAACCTCTTCTGGCAATCCTCCAACTCTATTGACCGCATTGCGAATATCATTTTTTACCGTTACAACATCATTTACATCTTGTGCGATTGTCACAATAATGCTTGATAGACCCTCCCTCGACGACGAGGTAAGTCTTTCTATTCCATTGACATTGAGAAGCTCATTTTCAATTTTGTTTGTGACGCTCTTTTCCACATCTTCAGGAGATGCTCCTGGAAATGCTGTAGTAACTGACATCACTTCAAAATCAATAGGCGGAAACTGATCTCTTTGAATTTCCTGAAATGTAAGTAGACCTATAACTATAAAAGACAAGGAAAATGCTAGTGCAAGTTTTTTTTGTCTCACAAAAAAATTCAAAAAAGAATTCATAGCTGCCCAGATGGATATGTTAATTAAATTATATAATTAATAATTGTACAGTATTATTTATTGTATAAGTATTTTAGGTAAATCGAAATAAGTTGTGGAAGAGTAGAAATGGAGTTAACTCGCTCTAGCAAGTCGCTTTTGTTTGGTTCTGTGTAACCAATGAATAAAATCATAATTCATTGAATACAGGCATGGCAAAAGAATCAGTGTCATTACCGTCCCAAAAAGCAATCCATAGCCCAAAGCCAGCACCATTGGCTGCAATAAATAATCGATACCGCCAAGGCCGTAGGCCAAAGGCAATACACCGGCTAGCGTTGTTAAACTGGTTAACACCACTGCTCTGAGGCGATCCTTTGAGCCTTTAGCGATCCAGTGAAAGGTTTTTTCAGTGAGCTCTTTTTTAGCCTTAATAAAATTAAGATGGCTAACCATCACCAAAGAGTCATTGACAATCACGCCAATCAGCGCCAAAGAGCCCATGACCGCAAAAAAGCTGAGTGTTTCACCATGAAAATAGAACGCCCAAATCACGCCAATGAGTGAGAAAGGGATACTGGAAATCACCAACATTGGTTGCGACCAAGAATTAAATAACAACATTAGCAATAAAAATACACCGAAGATTGACATAATAAAGGCGTTACGGAAGCTGTCCATTGACTCGGTCATTTCTTCCGCCCCTCCTTTACTTATTAAACGAACCTCTGGAAAATTATTCGAAATATTCAGTTGAGCTATCACTTTTTCCATTACCCCTTGAGGCGTGACCACGCCATCTTCTGCGCTAGCAGTAATTGAGATAGAGCGCTCACCATCAAAATGATTCAGGTCGGGCTCGCCAACTATCTCTCGAATCGTTGAAAACTGGCTCATCGAAATCAGCCTACCTTGGTTGTTCATCACCTTAGTTTCGGCTATAAACGCCTCAGAAAAGTCTTTCTCACCCAAATAAAGCCGGACATTGGTTTCTTTTTCATCAAAACGAACATTAGTCACATCTAGGCCAGAATAAATCAATCTCAAATGGCGATACACTTGCATGTAATCAATACCAAGTTCTGACATCGCATCAAAATCCAGTACCGTTTCGATACGCGCCTTGCCCGCTTTATCGTTTCTCTCAATACTAGACACACCTTTAAGCGACTCAAGAATGCTTTCAACGGCATTGGCAGCGGCCAACCTTTGCGTGTTGTTGCTACTCACAAGATTAATGTCAATATCGTCTCCGCTAGGTGGCCCCGGACGTTCAACATTAAAGTGTGCTTCAATGCCCTCTATTTTTTCCACTTGCGCCTCAATTAACTCAACAATCTCTTGAGCGCTACGATTGCGCCCGCTGGAAGGGGTCAAGGAAATAGTTAACTGTGCTTGATTGGTAAACCAGCTACCGATATCACTGGTGAGGTAATTTAGATCGTTGCCGGCCTCTATAAAAATAATATCCTCAACTTCTGCAACCAACTTTTCCGTATAGCTGGCCGAGCTTCCTGTTGGCGCTTCAAGAAAGCCATGAATCGCATCAGAACCCTGCGCAGGGAATAAAGTAAATGGCATATGCACAATGGCAAACCAAAGCGAGAACCCAAATAAGGCACTAAAAAATGCCACCACCCAATAACGCCAAGCAAGCACTTTGATTAATTTTTCTTCAAACCAATTTTCAAATGGTTGAAACCAGATTTTTTGCTTTTCGGATTTAATGCCCGCCAAATGCGCAGGAAGAGCCAAACTCACCTCTAAGAATGAGAAACTCAACGCAAAAATAACCACAATCGGAATAAGATAAATAAACTTACCCATCGTACCGGTCATCAAGAACATTGAAGACATGGCCAAAATAGAGGTAAGAATGGTGGTTATAACCGGCAGAATGACACGCTTAAAGCCAGTCACTACATTGTCGTATACATTGCCACTCTTGACCTTATAGTGGTGAATACTCTCAGCAATAATAATACTGTCATCCACCACAATACCAAGCACCAAAATCATCGCCGCTAAGGAAACCAAGTTAATGGTCTCGCCAGCAACACCCAAAAGTGCCACTGTGCCCAACAAGCTAACTGGCAAACTCACCGCCACCCAAAAAGCGGTCTTGAATGAAAGAAAAGCGCCAAGAACAATTAACACCAATACCAAGCCGACAATGCCGTTTTTTGTGACAATATCGAGTCGATTTCTGACAACCGCCGATTGATCGTGGGTAAAGAAAATTCGCAACTCCTCAGGATAAGTGGTTTGTAATTCTTCTACCTTTTCTCTCACCAAATCCACTGTGCGGATAACATCAGCGTGTTTTTGCTTTTTAACACTTAGGACAAAGCCCTTCGTACCATTAACCCTAATAATGTCACTCTCTTGTTCACTACCCATTTCAATACGAGCAACATCTTTCACTCTTATAACAGGGCCGCCAAAGCTTGACTTAATAACGACATTTTCAATCTCCTCAATATTCTCATACTCGGTCAAAATGACAATATTTTTCCGTTGATCACCGGCATTGTTGTCTCCTACAGTGAAGCGCGCGTTGCGACTGGAGATTGCATTCCTGACTTGTTCTGGAGAAATCTGATATTGATTCAATTTCTCAGCGTTTAAGCGAATTTGAATTTCGCTATCTAAATAGCCTTTCTTCTCAACTTTAGCGACACCCTTAATAATCCCAAGGTGCTTTTCTAGTTCGTCGGTAATTGATTTGGCTTTGTCATAATCAATCTTGGAGCCATCAATATTTATTTGGATAATTGGAAATTGCGCAGTATTCCAATCAATCACTTGTGGGTCATCAACCTCATCCGGTAAAGACAGGCCACTCATTGCGCTTCGAATGTCGGCCTTTAGTGTTTGAATATCGTCGATTTCTTGGGACAGTGTGACAATCACACTGGAGACACCCTCCCTAGAAGAAGATTTAAAACTGTCTATACCATCAAGATTATTGAGTGCACTCTCAACAACATCAGTCACGCTTTTTTCCACATCCTCTGGGGACGCGCTCGGATAGCCGGTGGTGATGCTCATAACCTCAAAATCTACTACCGGAAACATATCGCGGCGTATATCTTGCAAAGTTAATAAACCAACGGCGATAACCGATAACGTAAATACTAAAGCAAACTTTTTTTGACGAGCAAAAAAATTAAGAAACGAATCCATCAGGACTCCAGAATAGTGTGTTTTTTATGTTACAGAAAAATTACTGAGTTGAGACTTAATTTGAGCCTTAACTAGCTAACTTTAGCACGCTTTCTCAGATTTTCTGTTAGTAACCTTTTGCGAATTCGAATACTATGAGGTGTTACTTCTACCAACTCGTCATCGTCGATAAACTCTAATGCTTGCTCAAGATCTAATTTAATTGCTGGTGTTAAAGCAACAGCCTCATCAGTGCCCGATGCACGAACATTCGTTAACTGCTTGCCTTTCATCACGTTAATGACTAAATCCTTATCACGTGTATTGATGCCAACCACCATGCCTTCATAAATATCTACACCAGGGCCAACGAAAAACTTGCCACTTTTTTGCAGATTGAAAATCGCATAAGCCACTGACTTGCCCTGATTCATTGAAATTAAAGAGCCGTTGCTTCTTTGACCAATTTTGCCTTCTTTCTGAGGACGATATGAATCAAAGGTTGAATACATCAAGCCTGTGCCTGTTGTAGCCGTTAAAAACTCTGTTCTAAAGCCGATCAAACCACGAGCAGGAATAACAAAGTCAAGCTTTACTCGGCCCTTGCCATCCGGCACCATGTTTGATAATTCCGCCTTACGCTCGCCCAATCGCTCCATGACAGTGCCCTGATGTTGAGATTCAACATCCACTGTTAGATCTTCAAAGGGCTCACAAACCACACCATCAATCTCTTTTAAAATTACTTGAGGCCGACCCACACCGAGCTCAAATCCTTCTCGACGCATAATTTCAATTAAAATGGATAAATGCAACTCACCTCGTCCAGAGACAATAAATTCTGAAGGATCAGCAGTATTTTCAACCCTTAAAGCAACGTTATAAATAAGCTCTTTGTCTAAGCGATCTCTGATGTTTCTTGAGGTAATGTATTTGCCATCAAGTCCTGCAAAAGGCGAGTCGTTGACTTTAAATGCCATGCTCACTGTTGGCTCATCAACGCTCAGCGCAGGCAAGGGATCAATGGCGCTTGGATCACAAATGGTATCTGAAATTGAGATATTCTCAATACCCACAACACCAACAATATCGCCCGCATTTGCGCTGTCTACTTCGTTGCGCTCAAGACCATGAAAGCCCAATAGCTGAGCCATTTTAACATTGCGTTTTGTGCCATCTGGTTTAACCAATGTTACTTGCATACCTTTTTTTGCAATCCCTCGTGTAATGCGACCAATGCCAATCGCGCCTACGAAAGACGAGTAGTCAAGAGTGGTTACTTGCATTTGGAACGAGCCATTAATATCAACATCTGGTGCAGGGGCGTTTTTGACAATTGTTTCAAACATAGGTGTCATATCACCCTCTCTAACGCTATCGTCCTCAGAAGCATAACCACCAAGAGCAGAGGCATAAATTACTGGAAAATCTAATTGCTCCTCAGTGGCATCTAATTGGTCAAAAAGATCAAATACTTGGTCAATTACCCAATCTGGCCTTGCGCTCGGTCTGTCAATTTTATTTATAACAACAATTGGATTAAGGCCTTGTTCGAAAGCTTTTTTGGTCACAAAGCGCGTTTGTGGCATTGGGCCATCTACTGCATCTACCAGTAGCAAAACGCTGTCCACCATTGAGAGTACGCGCTCTACTTCACCACCAAAATCGGCGTGTCCTGGAGTATCAACAATATTAATACGATAATCACCCCATTTAATGGCTGTATTTTTAGAACTAATAGTAATGCCACGCTCTTTTTCAAGGTCGTTAGAATCCATCATTCTATCGGTCGCTTGAAAACGCTCATCAAAGGTATCCGATTGCGAGAGTAATTTGTCAACTAAAGTAGTCTTACCGTGGTCAACATGGGCAATAATAGCAATATTTCTTAATTTATCAGTCATCTAAGTGGTATCTATACAAAATTTGAGTGCCATTATCCCGTATAACAACAACATTGCTTGAACTAAATTAAAGCCCTTTAAAAATAAACCAATTATCATCTAGCCCTATAAAATACGAGGATTCAATAGTATAAAACCACACATGGCAAAAAAAGGCAGCTCTCGTCGCTGGATACAAGAACATAAAAACGACGAGTACGTAATAAAAGCGCAAAAAGAAGGCTACCGATGTCGAGCTGCGTACAAACTGCTCGAGGTAATTGAAAAAGACAAAATTATCCGTGGTGGCGATAAAGTTCTGGATCTGGGTGCTGCCCCCGGCGGTTGGTCGCAAGTTGCTTTTAAATCGGTAGGCTCGAAAGGTCAGGTAATTGCGAGCGATATATTAGCCATCGAAGAAATCCCTGGTGTTGATTTTCTTCAAGGCGACTTCACTGAAAACGATGTTTATGACGCCCTTTTGGAACTGACAAAGGGTGAAAAGATGGATGTGGTTCTCTCTGACATGGCGCCTAACATGAGTGGACAACTCTCTGTGGATCAACCAAAGTCGATGTACTTGAGCGAATTAGCGCTTGATATGGCCATCAAAACCTTGGCAAAAAATGGTCACTTTTTGGTTAAACTCTTCCAGGGTGATGGTTTTGATGCTTACGTAAAAAACGCTAGAGCTGCATTTAAAAAAGTCATTATTCGCAAACCAAAGGCTTCGCGTCCAAGATCTAAAGAAGTATATCTTCTAGCAAGTCGGCTAAAATAGCGCCTTATGCAAAATTTCAGCCAAATTCAAACGCTCATGCAAGCCGATTTAGCGAAAACGGATGAGATTTTAATCAATCGCCTCAACTCAGACGTTGCCCTCATTAACCAAATGAGTCACTATATTATTTCGTCTGGTGGAAAACGCTTACGCCCCTTGCTGTTATTACTTTGCGCTCGCGTGACAAACTATCAAGGCGAGCATCATCATGCGATGGCTGTCGTCATTGAACTGATTCATACCGCAACCCTTTTGCACGATGATGTGGTTGACGAGTCAGCAACACGCAGAGGTCAAGAAACTGCTAACGAACTCTGGGGTAATGCAGCCAGTGTATTGGTGGGTGATTTTCTATATTCTCGGGCTTTTGAAATTATGGTCGAGCCCGATTCAATGGCCATTATGCGACTGCTTTCTGAAGCAACAAACAACATTGCTCAAGGCGAAGTATTGCAATTACTTAATATTAAGAATGCCGATGTTACTCAAGAGCAATATTTCACCGTTATTGAACGCAAAACTGCGTGCTTATTTGAAGCTGCTTGCAAAATTGGTGGCATGCTTTCAAATTCCAAAAGTGAAACAATCGATACGCTTGGGCAATTTGGCCTTCACTTAGGCAATGCATTTCAAATTATTGATGACGTGTTGGATTACGAATCAGATTCTGAAACCATGGGCAAGGAAGTCGGTAACGATCTTGCTGAGGGCAAAACCACTTTGCCGATGATTTATGCATTAGAGCAAACTTCGGGCGCAGAACACGCCATGCTAAGAGACGCTATTGAGTCTGCAGATACTTCGAATATTGACGGTATTATAAACATTCTTGTTAAAGTCAATGCTTTTGACTTTACACGAGGCGCAGCAGAGAGTGAGTCGCAAAAAGCGACGGATGCTTTGAACGCACTCCCTGAAT
>Ga0208879_1003022_pt1 | contig 14230 bp, 16 predicted proteins | sample Knorr_S15_td_Bot_FD_185605 | JGI IMG/M metagenome (GOLD analysis project Ga0208879, IMG submission 185605) | Marine microbial communities from Southern Atlantic Ocean transect - Knorr_S15_td_Bottom_ad_5009_LV_A (SPAdes) (version 2) | ecosystem: Environmental > Aquatic > Marine > Oceanic | place...
CTTTTTTTACGGTGTCCATAGACATATTGGTGTTGCCTACTACTTTCCATCCTAAAATTTTAAAATATATAAATCTTGCTAGCCAACTCATAATTATATTTTTCGAAAATCATTCAGTGCCTAAAATAAAAAATATTTATAGTGCACTAAAGTGAGTATTTTTTAACTAAAATTAAACTTTAGAGCTTACTCAATAATCTGCTCTCGATTTTTTTATATTTGAATAACTTTAAGTACTTATAACTTTAGAGCACTTTAAGTAATTAACAGTTACATTTTTTTGTACAAGTCTTTGAGTTTTTGTTTGGTAATAGATTTTCTCCAATCTTTACCAATGGCATTTTCCCAAAGCGGTTCCATACTTAATGCTACAGTAATCATAATATCAAATTGGTCATCACTTAAATCGGCACAAATCCCTTTTGGCAATTCAATGTTATGTATATCCAACATTTCTTTAAATAACTTTACACCTTCTGGATAAAACGCTTTCAACTGATTAAACACAATACAGTTTCCGATGCCATGCTTTGTGCCTAATAAAAAAGACAGTCCATAACTCATAGCATGTGCAACACCAACTTGAGAATAAGCAATGCTCATTCCTCCATGCCAGGAAGCCATCATTAGTTTATCCTGAGCATCCTTTATTGATAATTTATTATCGACAAAAATCTCTTTACATAAATCGAATGCTTTCTCTCCGTAACTTTGACTAAAAGTATTTAAATAAGTACCATTAAGTGATTCTATACAATGAATATAACAATCCATTCCTGTATAAAACCACTGTGTTTTAGGAACGTTTTTTGTTAATTCAGGATCTAAAACTACTTGGTCAAAAGGAGTAAAATCACTATTTATACCTAATTTTAGTTTTGGTCCTGTAAGTACTGTTGTTCTTGAAACTTCGGCTCCTGTTCCTGAAATAGTTGGAATACCTACATGATAAATAGCTGAGTTTATTACCAAATCCCAACCTTGATAATCACTTGTATCTCCTTTGTTTGTCAGCATTATAGAGACTGCTTTAGCAAGATCTAAAATGGTTCCACCTCCAATACCTATAATACCTGAAGGTCTCTCGTTCGTTGTTAAAATAATATGCTCTACCAACTCATCAACTTGCTCTGTTTTGGGCTCTTCATTTACAGAAACATATATAATTTTATCATCATAAGACAATGGAATTCTTGAAGCAAGCCAAGACTTACCTTTGAAAACATCATCCACAATAAAAATAAAAGGGGCTTTTATATTCAATCGTTTTGGGGAGAGAATCTCACTTAATTGGTTAAAGCAACCTCTACCAAAAATTACTCTTGGCACCATTGGGACATTTTTATGACTCATTTAATATATTCATTTAAAAAAATAAAAGTAATCTTATTTTTAGTTTATTCTAAAAGGTTCAAAACTTCAGTTAAATTAGCAATTGTTTTATAAATCTTTCCATTGGTTTCTTCATCATTAACTTGTTCGTGTTTCCAAGTTGTATGATATGGCACATGAATTGCTCTGGCTTTAATATTTATTAATGGTAACACGTCAGACTTTAAGGAATTTCCAATCATTAAAAATTCAGAAGGATCTATATCTAAATGATTTAACATCTGTAAATAGTTAGCTTCTTTTTTATCGCTTAACACTTCTATGTGATGAAAATACTTGGCTAACACAGATTTTTTCAATTTACGTTCCTGATCCAACAAATCGCCTTTGGTTGCCATAATTAATCGGTATTTTGGGAATAAGGATTTTAAAACTTCTTCAGCACCTTCTAACATTTCAACAGGTTTATTAATCATTTTTTTACCAATATTTATAATGTCCTGTATTGCTTTACTTGAAATTGAATTGTTCGAAACCTCAATTGCTGTTTCAATCATAGACAACACAAAACTCTTCACGCCATAACCATACAAATGTAGGTCTTCCATTTCTTTTTTAAAGAGCTCTTGGTTTGTTTTATTTGGAGTTTCATAGGCACTCAAAAGTTTAGTGAACTCATCTTCGGCTTCTCTATAGTAAGTTTCGTTAACCCAAAGTGTGTCGTCGGCATCAAAGCCTATGACCTTAATGTTTTTATATTCTTTGTTCAATTTCTTTCTTTTTTAAAAGTTGCTGAAACAATCCCGATAATTATCGGGACAGCACAAGCTATTTCAAAAGTTTTTTAGCCTTTTCTAAATCTTCAGGTGTATCAATTTCTACACCTTCAATATTGGTTTCAACCATTTTTATTTTTTTGCCATATTCTAAATAGCGAATACATTCAATTTTTTCGGAAGCTTCAATAGGTCGCATCGGAAGATTATAGAAATCTAACAGAGCTTGTTTTCTAAAGGCATAAATACCTTTGTGCTTAAAATATTTAACGCCTGCTTTTTTATCTCTTGGATATGGAATTGGGCTTCTGGAAAAATACAAAGCAAAATGGTTTTTATCTACAATAACCTTAACCGTATTTGGGTTATTAATTTCATCCCAATCTTTAATTTCTACCATTAAAGATGCTAAATCTATCTCATTTGAATCATCATTTTTAAAAACATTCAACACCTTTTCAAGGCTTTCTCTTTCTGTAAAAGGCTCATCACCTTGAACATTAACAACAATATCTACGTCTAAATCCTGAACGGCTTCTGCAATACGATCGCTTCCAGACTCGTGTACCTTCTTACTCATTATTGCTTTTCCTCCATGACTCACAATTTCATTGTAGATAATCTCGCTATCTGTAACAACGTAAACAGCGTCAAACAAATTTGTAGCAACTGTAGCTTCATAAGTTCTACGGATTACTGTTTTACCATTTAGGTCTTGCATAAGTTTTCCCTGAAAACGGGAGGCACTATAGCGTGCAGGAATCATTGAAATTATTTTCATTGGGTTAACTTCTTTTCAAAATCAAAAATACAGCTTTTTAAGAATTTACAGTCTATCATGCTTCAAAAAAATCATCTTTAAAACCTATAAGATATAACTTTTCTTTGGCTCTTGTAACTGCTGTATATAACCAACGTAAATACTCTTTATCTATTCCATTTGGTAAATAGGGTTGTTCTACAAAAACAGTGTGCCACTGTCCTCCTTGAGATTTATGACATGTCATTGCATAAGCGAATTTTACCTGCAAGGCATTAAAAAATGTGTTGTTTTTCACTTTAAGAAATTTTCTGTATTTAGAGGTTTCATTTTCGTAATCTTTTAAAACTTCCTGGTAAAGTCTGTTAGAATCCTCAAAAGGTAACGAAGGCGCTTCAACGTTAATTGTATCTAATAGTAAGGTAACTTCAAAAGGACGCATTTTTGGATAATCTACCATTCGTACATTTACTTCAGCAAATCGAAAGCCATATAATTCTTTAATATGAAATATTTCTAACACTTCTATAATATCGCCATTGGCGATAAATCCAGCTTCGGTTGTAGGTTTTAACCAAAAATAATTATTCTTAACGACCATTAAATAATCTCCAGCAGTAAGCTCATGGTCGTTAAACAAAATTCTGGAGCGTATTTGCTGATTGTACAAATTTGCACGTTTGTTGGAACGCACAATAATAGCTGTTTCTTCGTTTCCTAAATTACTATAAGATTCGTTTATTGCATCCATTATTTCATAACCATCTACCAAACGAACAATATCCTTAAAGCCTTTTAAATTAAACTTAAAACTATCGAAAAATGAATGTTCAATGGCTTCTCTTATTGAAGTTGCATTGATTAGTATTCCAGAATTTTGTTCTTGCCTTACCACTTCGTCAAGTTCCATTTTGGTCACTTCTTTATTGTAATTTAATTCAAGACTTCTTTCATCCAACGCAGGACTTAAATCTAATTTTACAGGTGGCAATTGTGCTGTATCACCTATTAACAGTAACTTACACTGATATCCGGAATACACATACTGCATTAGGTCGTCTAACAGAGAACTGTTTTCGAACAGTTTAGATTCTCCGGGGATATCTGGAATCATTGATGCTTCATCTACTATAAAAATCGTTTTTTTATGTTTGTTCGGTTGAAGTATAAATTTTATGGCACCGCTTTTTTCTTTTTTTGGGAAATATATTTTTTTATGGATTGTAAAAGCCTCCTTTCCAGAATAATTAGAAATAACTTTTGCAGCTCTTCCAGTAGGAGCCATAAGTACTGCGCTTTTTGTTACTTTCCACAAATTTGCAACTATAGTTCCTATAATTGTTGTTTTTCCTGTTCCTGCGTATCCTTTAAGTACATATATGGAATTAGGGTTGTTATCAAAAATAAAATCTGAAAGCTGCTGCAACACAATATCTTGCTTAAGTGTTGGCTCAAAAGGAAACTGATTTTTAATTAAAGAATAAAATTCTGATGAATTCATTAAATTTATTTACAAAATATAAATTTATCAAAGATAAAAATGATTTTTACTAACAATAACTTTCGTGAATAAAAAAAATTGTAGATTTGCGTTAGACCTTTAATTAAATTAATAAACTCACTATGATAAAAATATTCCTTGTAGTAGTAATAATAATTGGACTTACAATTGGTATCGTTTATGTTATCGATAAGTATTTACCAAAAAAATTAAAACCAGCTATCATGTTGGTACTTTGGATACTAATTGGCTATTTTGGTTATATAACTATCATGTCTGTTTATGGCGAAATTAAATTTAATAAGTTAAAAATAGAACGTTATAAAATTGTTATTGAATCTTTAAAAGATATTAGAGATGCCGAATTAGCGCATAGAACAGTTACTGGAAAATTTCAAGGCAATTGGGATAATTTAATTAAATTTATCGATACGGCTCAATTTACAATTACCCAGCGTCGTGATTCAACTATATTAGACAAAGAAGCAACACGCCGTTTTGGAGGTGTTGAAACATTTATAGAAATTGTAATTATAGACACTTTAGGTTATGTGTCTGTAAAAGATTCTTTATTTGGAATTGATGACAGGTATAAAACCATGATGAACATTCCTATTGGAAAAGCAGGTGAGAAATTTGAATTACAAGCAGGTTTTATCGAGCAAAGTGGATTTCAAATTGCAGTATTTGAAGCAAAAGCTCTAAAATATATTATTTTAGATGGGCAAGATAAAGACCTGATTATTCAAGAAAATCAGGTACTATCGGTTGAAGCTGTAAATGGCGATGCCATAAAAGTTGGATCAATAGAAGAAGTAAGTACAAATGGAAACTGGCCAAAAAATTATTCAAGCGAACAATAAAATTAACCAGAATATGTATAATATATTGTCCATTCAAGTAAGCTTGAGTGGACTTTCTTTTTGTATTTTAAATACAGAGTCTAATACAATAGTTTTTTTTAAACACTTTAAGTTTGATAAAAAGCTAACCCCTCAAGATGTTTTAGACAAACTTATTCATTGCTTTAATACAGAAGATGTACTGCAACAGAGTTTTAAATCTGTAAAAATTATTTATGAAAACGAATTGTCAACTCTTGTGCCAAAACCGCTTTTTAACGAAGACTGTATGGCAGATTACTTAAAGTTTAATACAAAAATTTTAAGATCAGATTATATTACATTCGATACCATTTTAGCAAACGATAGCATTAATGTATATGTGCCTTATGTAAATATAAACAATTATATATATGACCGTTTTGGAACTTTCGGGTTCAAACATTTTTCTACTATTTTAATAGAAACCATTTTAGCTTCAGAAAAGCATTCTTCTTCCACTAAAATGTATGCAAACGTTTGTGACTATCATTTTGAAATTATTGTTACTGAAAACAACCGACTAAAACTCTATAATACGTTTCAATATAGCTCCAAAGAAGACTTTATTTACTATATCCTTTTTACTGCCGAACAGCTTAAGCTTAATCCCGAAGAGTTTCTACTCCTTTTAATTGGAGATATAAATAAAGATGACGATTTATACAAAATAGCTTATAACTATGTTCGTAATACCGAAATATATATTCCAGAGTTTAGTTTCTCTTCAAATGAAGACATAAAATCTGATTTGCTAAAAAATTTCATTCTTTTAAATAGTTTTTAAATGCGCATAATATCCGGGACATTTAAAGGCCGAAGAATAACTGCTCCAAAAATATTGCCTGTTCGTCCAACAACTGATATGGCTAAAGAAGCCTTATTTAATATCTTAAACAATTATTTTTATTTTGATGACATATCAGTAATCGATTTATTTGCAGGCACAGGAAGTATAAGTTATGAATTTTCATCAAGAGGAACCAAACAAATCACAGCTGTGGATCAAGATTATAGTTGTATTAAATTTATTAATAAAACTGCTGAAGCATTTGAAATGAACATACAAACCTTTAAAAGTGATGTCTTTAAATTTTTAGAAAAAACAAAACTAAAAGCAACTGTCATTTTTGCAGATCCACCATATTCGTTTACAGATGAGCAATTTTCGAAAATTCCAACATTAATATTTCAGAATGATTTATTAGAAGAAAACGGACTTTTAATAGTAGAACATTCCAAGCATACCAAATTATCTCATTTGGAAAACTATAGTTATTCCAAACATTATGGAGGTAATGTGTTTAGCTTTTTTAAAAAGGAGCAGGCTTAATCTTTTACAAGTTATTTTTTGAGTCCCTTTTTTTTCAGTACTTTTAAACTCACTTAAATAATAATATATATGAAAAAATTAATTTTATTAGGATTAGCAGTTATTGCGATGACTGCTTGCAAACAAGAACAACGATATTTTGCTGAATCTGAAGAGACCAATATATTAAAAGCCGGTATCGCTGCTTATGAATCAGCAGATTGGGAAAAATGGCAAAGCCATTTTGCTGATACAGCAAAGATTTACGTCAATTCTATAGATGCTATGTCTTTAGACGACAGAGTAGCTGGCTTAAAAGATATGACCAAAGCCATGTCGTCTTATGGTTTTGATCATGAAGATGAATATATAGAAATGGTTTTAGATAAGGAGCATGAAACTTGGGTATATTATTGGGCTACGTTCAATGGAACTGTTGCTGGAAGTGGAAAAGAACTGTCTATTCCAGTGCATTTAGCAGTACAATTTGCCGATGGGAAAATAGTTGAAGAACATGTCTATTTTGATGCAACCGAATTGAATGCTGAATTAGCGGCAGCAGCAGCAGCAGCTAAAATGGAAGAAGAATCTACCGAAACTGATGCAGAAGACAGTGGAGAATAAAAAATAACTTGATAACAAAATAATAATCAACATGAAAAAATTAATTTTATTAGGATTAACCATTATCCTGTTTGCTTCTTGTCAACAAACTGAACAACGTTATTTTGACGACTCTGCCGAAATTGAAACAGTCAAACTGTTGTATAAGAACATAGAATCTGGAAACTATGATGACATAAGAGCTATGTACAATGATACTGCAACAGTAAAAAGAAATACAACTAAAGCAATATCAATAGACGAATTAATTGCTGAAAACAAAAAAGGCAGAGGAGACTTTTCTTCTTTTAAGTTTAGAGATTCAATCTACACAGAAATGGTAATTACAAAAAGCGGAAATACTTGGGTAAACTCTTGGGCAACTTGGGTTGGAAAGGTTCAAGGCAATGATAATGAAATTGTTGTGCCTTTGCATCTTTCTTTTAGATTTGTAGATGGATTAATTGTTGAAGATGAAGGTTATTGGAATTCTTTACCAATTTATCTTGCTATGGAAAAAGCAAAAGCCGATAAAGCTGCTGCTGAAATGGAAGCCATTGAAGAGTAAATAAAATAATATAAATCAACTTAAAACATTAATTATGAAAACTTTAAAAAACACATTAATATTAACATTTCTTTTATGCTTAACATCTAATTTATTTCAGGCACAAAATAATTCATACTGAATACATCAAGACAATGTTAAACCATCTATGGTTGGTGAATATGAAAAAATTGCAAATGAGTTTATTGCGGCCTGTAAAAAGCATAATGCTCAAACAAGCTGGCTTACTGCAACTACTTCTGATTTTAGATATATGTATGTTACACCAATTGAAAATATGGCGGAGTTAGATAAAGATCCATATACAGAAATGGCTAAAGCAATGGGTGATGATTTTGGAGACATGTTTAATCGATTTAATAAATGTTATGACTCTCATGGTAGCTATATAATTACAATGGATGAAGAACTTACTTATATGCCAGATGGTATTTCTCAAACTCAAGAGGGTCAAAACTATCGTAAATATATTTACTTGTATTATACACCAGAGAATCATGCCAAGTTGAAAGAAGGGATGAAAGCTGTTAAGGAGATGTTTGCAAGTAAAGAGTCTAAAGAACATTATCGTATATATCGCAGCGGATTTGACATTATGTAAAGCTATTATATGGTTGCAATTTCGGCTAAAGATGAAATAGATTCTGCAACTAGAGGTAAAGCCAATGACGAACTTTTAGGCGATGGTCGCCATGAGGTATTTGCTAACCTTATGAAATATGTGTCAAGATTTGAAGAATTATCAGGAGAAATTCGACCGGATTTAGGGTATTCTCCAAAAGAAGAATAGAAAAAAAATCATATTAATAAAACAAAAAGTGCGACAATTAAATGCCGCACTTTTTTTATATAAGCAAATCTATAAGCCGAATTCTGTACTCACGAATGAGTCCTTATCATTTATCTATGTTTGCTGTTACCAACACACTTTAGCTGCCTACCCTCCAACATCGAGCGTGCCACTCTCTCCCGATAGCTATCGGGACGCTGGTTTACATGACATTGCACCACATAGAGTTTACCTGGTTTCACTACAGCTTAACCTGTACATTCTTTCTGTTGCACTTTTCCTAATCTCGCGATTGGTGGCCGTTAACCACTATGTTGCACTATGGTGTTCGGACTTTCCTCCACGCTATAAGCGTGGCGATAAGGCGATTTGCTTGTATGCAAAAGTACACAAATTGTTAATAACTCGTCTTAAATATAGAGTTGATAATTCTTAATTTTAAGTCGAATTTTTAACTTTGTTATTAATCTAAAAAACGTCATTTCGAGTATTTCAATTTTTATTGAAATGTATCGAGAAAAGTTTTTTTATTTTAATTTACTTGTTTTCGATACAATTTCTATCGAAAACCACTCAAACTGACGTAAATTTAAATGGAACATTTTATAGTATCTGCCAGAAAATACAGACCACAAACATTTAGCGATGTTATTGGGCAGAAGGCTATTACCAATACTTTGCAAAGTGCCATAGAAAATAATCATCTCGCGCAAGCCTTGTTATTTACAGGCCCTCGTGGTGTTGGAAAAACAACTTGTGCTCGTATTTTGGCTAAAATGATCAATCAAAATGGAGACGAAATACAAGATGAAGATTATGCTTTTAATATTTTTGAATTAGATGCTGCCTCTAATAATTCGGTAGATGATATAAGAAATTTAACTGACCAGGTTCGCATTCCGCCACAAGTTGGAAAATATAAAGTGTATATTATTGATGAAGTACACATGCTGTCTCAATCGGCATTTAATGCCTTTTTAAAAACACTGGAAGAGCCTCCAAAACACTGTATTTTTATTCTCGCTACGACAGAAAAACACAAAATTATACCCACAATTTTATCGCGATGCCAGATTTTCGATTTTAAACGCATTACGGTTAAAGATACTAAAGACTATTTAAAGTACATCGCAAAAGAACAAGGTGTCACTGCCGACGATGATGCTTTGCATATTATCGCTCAAAAATCAGATGGTGCCATGCGTGATGCACTTTCAATTTTTGATCGTGTAGTAAGCTTTTCGGGTAAAAAATTAACGCGACACGCAGTAACCGAAAATTTGAACGTACTGGATTACGAAACCTATTTTACAAGTACCAATTTAATATTAGAAAACAATATTCCTGAATTGTTAATACAATTCAATAACACATTATCAAAAGGATTTGACGGTCATCATTATATCGCAGGATTAGCATCTCATTTTAGAGATTTATTGGTAAGTAAAACTCCTGAAACTATTGAGTTGTTAGAAGTTGGTGAGCAGACAAAAGCAAAGTATTTAGAACAATCACAAAAAACATCGCAAGAATTTCTTCTGAAAGGTATTGAATTGTCCAACGATTGCGATTTGAAATACAAAACAAGCCGAAACCAACGGTTACTTGTTGAGTTATGCCTTATGCAATTGGCATCGATTACTTTTGATGCTGAAAAAAAAAACAATAAACCCTTCATAATTCCGGCATCCTATTTCAAATACAATGGCATAGAACCTGTTGCTATTAATCCATCTGTTTTAGATGCGGTAAATGAGCGAAAAGAAGAATATCCAACTGAAGTTTCTAAAGAATTAGATTCAGAAAAAAATATCGAAACAGCAGCTGATGTTATTGAAGAACAGTTAAAAGTTGCTAAAAAAATTGCCATTAAACGCCCAGAAATTATTCTGAATACACAAAAAAAATCGTCTGGACTTTCTTTAAGTAGCATTAAAAAGAAAAAAGAGCATCTTATTAAGAAAATGGATGTTATTCTTGAAGAAGAAGATTTGCCTAAAGAAGATTTTACCGAAACCCAAATGCGTAAAGTTTGGGGAAATTTTGTGTCACAAATTGAAAATAAAGGCAAATATAATTTTGCTTCAATATTACAAATTGATACTCCAAAATTAGTAGGCACGACTATTCATTTAGAGTTTCCGAATACAACAAATAAAATAGAAGTAGAACGTGAGAAACACGATTTATTAAGGTACTTAAAACAAGAACTAAATAACTTCGATATAAGCTTGTCTATAACTGTTAACGAAGATTTAGAAAAAAATTATGCATACAGTCCGACAGAAAAATATGAAAAGCTAAAAGAGAAAAATAATAGAATTGAGCTTTTACGCAAAACGTTTGATTTAGATATTTAACAATTATAGAATTAAAGTATGCTTGGCTTAAAACTTCCTACCGATCCGCGTTGGGTAAATATTGTAGAAAAAAATATTGAAGAAATACTTACAGACCATGCCTTTTGTGAACAAAAAGCAACAAGCACTGCTATTTCTCTTATAGTAAGTTTTCCTGAATATACCGAATTGGTACAGGAAATGACAGCTTTAGTAAAAGAAGAAATGAGTCATTTTAAAATGGTACATGATATCATTATTAAACGAGGCTGGATTTTAGGAAGAAACCGAAAAGATGACTATGTGTTGCAGCTCATAAAATTCTTTCCAAAAGGCGGAAGCCGAACTACACACTTAATACATCGTTTGTTATATGCAGCTTTAATTGAAGCCAGAAGCTGTGAACGTTTCAGGTTATTATCGGAAGAATTAAAAGATAAAGAATTGGCACAGTTTTATAAAAGTTTAATGGTAAGCGAAGCGAATCACTACACCATGTTTTTAGGATTTGCAAGGCAATATGGAGACAGAAAAGAAGTTGATAAAAAATGGCAAGAGCTTTTAGTTTTTGAAGCAGAAATTATGAAAGGTTTGGGAACTTCTGAAACAATACATGGTTAAATTGGTATAATAAAAAGCTCCAAATACAAAACCGTTTCGATGTTTGTTTTCAAACGTAGGATCTGGGCTAAAATCCAAATTAGAGATGTTAAATCCAGCTCTTACTCCCCATTTTATTTCAGGAGCATCCTCAATAGTTGATTTTTTGTCTTGGTCTTTAGTAGCATCTTTGTTAACTTCTTGTGAGAAAGAAAATGAAGTTACACTAACAAATAATAAAGTAAGTAAAAATGATTTCATCTGTATAATATTTTAATTATTAAATGTTTACAAATTTTTATTGAGACAATTAAAATTATATCAACACTTTACAGTAAACTTGAGATTGTAAATATTTAATGAAAAATGTGAGTTTCCAATAAATAATAGACGTGTAATAAGAAAAAGAAGTTGAACTGTCTAATTATTGAATATTATTAAGTTTTACAGAACAATTTGATAATCATTATGATGATTTATAAAAACAGAATAACAACTTGTTAGTTTTTAAAATAATTAGAAACAATTAAAGTTATTCGTAGTAATAAATTAAATCCAACTTGTTTAAGCACCAACAAATTCCATCACATTCTTTTTAAATATCTTCACAGAAATTATAGTCATTACCACGCCTATTCTCAATTAAATTAATATTTTACTTGAAACAGTATTGTTGTAGATACTTTTTATAATTCCGTCGGAAAGTCCAATTTTAGGCACATACAAATGCTTGGCGCCACTCCATTTCATTGCAGAGAGATAAATACGTGTAGCAGGAATAATAACATCTGCTCTATCTTGATTTAAATCCATTTCTGTAATACGTTCTTCATAAGTATAAGAACCCAGCTTATGGTATAAAGAACTTAAATAAAAATATGTTAAAGGTTCGCCAAAGGCTTTATCAGACATCTTGAATATCTTGTTTATGTTTCCGCCAGAACCGATAACTTCAATTTTTTCGTATTCTTTAATATTACCTTTAATCCATTGCTCTAACTCTACCCAAATGTTATTCTTGACTACATTATTTAACAATCTAACAGTCCCAATTTTAAAGGATTTAGAAGCCTTTTTTACACCATTATCGATTACTGTAAACTCTGTACTTCCACCACCAACATCTACATATAGATAGATTTTTCCTTTTTCAATAAACTCACGCAAATCTGTTGCAGCTATGATAGTTGCTTCTTCTTCACCATTAATAATATCTATTTCAATTTTAGATACTTTATAAATATCATTAACAACTTCATTTCGGTTATCTGCTTCTCGCATTGCTGAAGTTGCACAAGCTTTATAACGAACTACATTATGCGATTTCATTAATAACTTAAAAGCAAGTATTGTGTCTTGAAGTCTTCCTATATTTTTAGAAGATATTGTGTTTTTTAAGAACACATCAGCACCAAGTCGAATTGGGACACGTACCAAAGAACTTTTTTTAAACCTAACTGGTTTATCTTTTTCTTCAATAATATTTGAAATTAAAAGCCTAACAGCATTAGAACCAATATCTATAGCAGCATATTTTTTTATTGATAGCATTTAATTCTCCAATTTATTCAAGTAATAATTATAGGTTTCAAGTTGAGATTGTACTTTTAAAAGGTTGTTTCTTTTATACTGATTATTTTGATCTTTATTTATAATTCGTGCTTTTACATTATCGTTCCAACAAATATGAAAAGTATCAATCAGCTCTTGCTTAATATCACTATCATAAATAGGACAGGTTACTTCTACTCTATTATCAATATTACGTGTCATTAAATCGGCTGAAGATATAAATACTTTCGGTTCATCATCGTTAGCGAAAATAAAAAGACGTGTGTGCTCTAAAAATCTATCTACAACACTAATCACTTCAATATTCTCACTCATCTTTGGTATTCCAGGAATTAAACAGCAAATCCCACGAACTATCATTTGTATGTTCACTCCTGCATTACTGGCTTTATATAGTTTGTCAATCATTTTATAATTGGAAATACTATTCATTTTCAGCTTAATATATGCTTGTTTTCCTAATTTTACATTTTCAATTTCGGTATCTATTAGTTTAAATAAAGTGGATTGTGTATAATGTGGTGACGTTATTAGATGTTTATACCTGAATATTTTATAGTTTGTATTGAAGAAATCGAATACTTTATTAACATCTTTCAAAATCCTTTGATCTGAAGTAAATAAGGTATAATCGGTATAAATTCTAGCAGTAGATTCATTAAAATTACCAGTACTTACAAAACCATAACGTTTTAATTTTCCACCTTCAGTTCGTTCTATAACACACATTTTACTATGCACTTTTAATCCTTTTACCCCGAAAAGCAAGTTGATGCCTTCTTCTTCCATTTGTTCAGCGTAATTTATATTTGCTTCTTCATCAAATCGTGCTTGCAGTTCTATAGACACTGTTACTTTTTTTCCGTTTTTAGCAGCATTCATTAAGGAACTTACCACATGAGATATTTTTGCCAATCTGTAAATTGTAATTTTTATAGTCTTGACCTTTGGATCTATAGCTGCTTCTCTTAAAAACTTTACGATATAAGAAAAGTTATGATAAGGCACATACAATAAATAATCCTTTTTTGAAATGGCTTGAAAAATACTGCTTTGCAAACTCAAGCCAATAATTGGTAAAGGGTTAATTTTAGGATACAACAAATCTTGTCCTCCTAAACTTGGAAACTTCATATAATCTCTTCTGTTATGATAACGACCTCCGGGAATTAGGCTATCTGTATAGTCAATTCCCA
>Ga0208879_1003026_pt1 | contig 14206 bp, 12 predicted proteins | sample Knorr_S15_td_Bot_FD_185605 | JGI IMG/M metagenome (GOLD analysis project Ga0208879, IMG submission 185605) | Marine microbial communities from Southern Atlantic Ocean transect - Knorr_S15_td_Bottom_ad_5009_LV_A (SPAdes) (version 2) | ecosystem: Environmental > Aquatic > Marine > Oceanic | place...
TCTCGGTCATGAAATCGGTGCCGTCGTAGTCGATGTAATGCCGTCCGTCAGCGTAGTCCGAATGAGCCGCACCTACTGGAAAGTCGACACACACGACCTGCTTGCCCAGCCAAATGTCCGGTAATCCATGGTGTGAATTCCCCTCGTCATGAATCAGTTCAGAGGTCATCCGAGCCCACTCTTGATTGAGTGTAGGGGCACTGATTACAGCCATCACCAACAAGAAGGCTGAAACTCCCTTCAGTCGGTTGTCACTCGACAAAGTGAACCAAATTAGGGCGCCCAAGGAAACCGTGAAGATTGCCAGACCGTACAACTGCGACATGGAGCCAAGTCGCTGACTAATGGTTAATGAATGTGGGGATTGTCATTCAAGGCGTTCGAGACGCTGCCTGAGTACGGCGCTGACGACCTTGCCATCAGCACCCCCTCCCAACTCGGAAATCACCACGCCCATCAGTGGCCCCAAGGCGCCCATTCCCCTCTCTGCGACGAAATCTGCCCTCTCCGCCAAAATACGGTCGACTACCGCCTCAACATCGCTGGAATCGGCTGGCACCACACCCAACTCATCTGCGCGCTTGGACAGAGCTGCTTTCAGCGCTGCGGAGTCATCAGATTTGGAGTCCCAATCCCCTGAAGACAACATTCTCACCACAAGTGGGACCAACCCTTCACGAGTGATTCCACCGGCCTCTCGGGCTTCGAGACAATAGCCTATCAACGCCAATGGAATGAGTTCAGCACTCGGCGCGTTCGCCTCTACTGCTACGGCCTCCTGAATACGGTCGAGAAGGAGGCCGGCCCACGCCTTGTCCGGCAGCGGTCCGAGACCATCTGCGAGGCCGCCTTCGCGACCGAGATGGAACAGTTCGTCCTCTTCACGTCCGAGCAGCGCATCGACCTGATTGCCTGAGATGTCGCAAGCGGAGAGCCGTGCTCTTCGCTGCTCGACTGAGGGGGGGAGATTGGAAGATATCTCGCTCCAATGTGTCTCACTCAGGGCAAACACTGGGACGTCGGTCTCTGGATACATCCGAGCGCCACCGGGTAGCGGTCGCATCGCATTAGTCGTGCCGTCCTCTGGTTCGCCTTTCTTGACCACAACATTGCGAACCTCCTGTGGTATCCTATGGTAGGCCTGCCTCGCCCGCCGGACCACGGACTCAAGGGCCAACTCCGCCTGCCATGCCGGGGCTGCGCAGAGTGCGAATGCGTCATCCTTCGAACAGCCGAGTTCCTTTCCAACCGCAGCCACCTCCGACTCGGTGATTCCGTACGCTGGCAACTCATCTGAATGGAATATGCCACGCACGCCGGCCAACTTCGCCGCCGCCGCCAACTCCCGTCCGAGGCGGGGAAGTTGAGAGCCTTCGGAATCGAGTTGCTTGTTACCCAACTTTCCGGCAAATCCGGGCAATCTGAGACCGATGATGGCGGCACCATCGGCCAATGAATCTGAAATCATCTTACTCTCACTAGCCGTGAATCCGCCACTGACATCCACTAGAGAGATTGGGAGAAGGTCAGCGACCGCGGCAGCCACCGTCCCCTCGACCTCAGAATCGTCGTCATCACGGTGGTTAGGAAGATTGGGCAGGGAGGCGGCGGCGCGGAGTTCATTTGCGAGGCGATAGAAGTGGAGTTGACGGGCCATTTCAAGACGAATGATTCGAGGAATCCAAGAGAGGTCCTGGCACCCTTTGATCTCGACCCTGTCGCCACATCCGAGGCTCACATTGAGGTCCTGGCGAATCGTCCCGAGCCCTCTCTTCACTCGGCGGGTGTCACGCAGAAGTTGGCCAAGCGCGATGGCGGTCTGTTTGGCGTGTTCGGGGGACTGAACCTCTGGTTCGGTGGCGATTTCGATTAGCGGAACTCCCAATCGGTCCAATGTGTAGATGACCTGCTCGCCATGTTTGCCGGGTTGTGTGTCCAACTTCCTCGCCGAGTCCTCCTCGAGGCAGAGAAGCGAGATTCCGACCGCTCCGTCAGCGGTTTGCACGTCTCCTCCGGTGGCGACCAAGGTGGTCCGTTGGAAGCCGCTCGTGTTGGAGCCGTCAACGACGGTCTTGCGCATCGCCTGCATCATCGGAACCGGCTTCATCTGCATCATCGCCGCCACGGTGAGAGAGATGTCGATGGCGTCCGAATCATGGCCGAGCGGCGGCGCCTCATCGAGTTCGATGAGCCCCGCGTTGGGCGACTGGACATAGACGAAGGAACGGTTGCGGCGAGCCTCGAAGCGAGCCGCCACATCGACTTCTCCCGCCTCCCCCTCTGCCGCTCTCAGATGGCGGGAAACCCGCGGCCAATCAGCTGGAATCGTGTTGATCGTGTGGTCGTAAAGGATTCCTGGTTGGCGAGAATGCAACTTGCCGGTGGCGAGTTGTTGGTGGATTTCGAGGCCACACATGAAGCCTAGTTGTTCGGGGTCCAGAGCGCTCGCATCGGCGACATCTCCTGCCGGCTCCGCGCTGACCATCAACCGTCGGGAATGGGCACCACTCCTTAGCGACGACGGGTGGACTCAGTTGACCAAGCGAAATCTTCCAGCGCCTGGAGAATAAACCATACTTATTGCGAATAGGCGCTGTAGGGCGTCATCAGTTTCATTGTCTCGGAAGCCTAATTTAGACATTCCATTGAGAATGTCAACTTCAGAAATATCTACATCTATTCTACCTTCGGAAAGGGTATGAAGTAGATTCTTCAATTCGATGTCAGCCTTACGAACAGAAAATGTCTTTCCAGTGGCGATGGCAATCTCATCGAAGTCTTTCCCCCCCGCCTCATATCTCCACAACTTGAACATCGCAATCGCATTGAGGGCATCGCTATCGTCAGCGACGTCACTGAGACGAACTCTTGCACGTGCTTCTGTGAGTCTAGAAATACCTTCGATCGAACGTGGGGTGATGGGGGATTCATTTTCCTGACCATACTTTCCTCTCATGTCATGGTAAAAATCCTTGATGATCATCTTTGCCTCACTACTGAGAGTCGGATGAACAAATCTCCTTGCATAGGCGACATACTTCTGTAGCATTGAAACGGTCATCATCTCCTTTCCACTGTAATCTGTCCTGAATGATGATTCTTGGTCGAGTTCTGTAGGATCTTCAACACGACCTTCCTCAATCAGTTGCTCGCTAACACCGGTCGTTCGATTTTCCAAGATGTGTTCGGCAATCTGATCATCCTGATCTCGGATGACATCGTCTCTGAGCATCCAGATGATGTCGAAACGAGTCAAGAGAGCTGGATCGAGGTTAATCTCCTTAAGATATGGCAAGATGTTTCCCTGCATGTCTCCTCTTTGTGTCCACCTCTCATGTTCCGGGTTCGCTGCGGCTAATATCGCACACCTTGTGCGCATAGACGCATGCAACCCACCTTTTGAAATGTGAATGACCTGTTGTTCCATCGCTAGGTGCATGCTGGCGCGATCTGTCGGATTCATCTTGTCGAACTCATCAATCGCGGCGAGACCCATGTCTGAAAGCGGAAGCACGCCCGCCTCTAAAGAAAAGCGCCCGTCGTTGAATGCATCCTTAATCGCCGCAGCTGTAAGACCTGCCCCCGTCACTCCTCCTCCTGTCGCGTATTGGCCACGAGGAGTTACATCACCCATGAACTTCAAGAGTTGACTTTTCGCAACACCTGGATCACCGACAAGTAAAATGTGGATATCGCCTCTGATTCTTGTGCCATCTCTGTTCTTCCTCGCCTCACCACCGAACAACTGGTAGATTAGAGAGAGTTTGACCGCTTTCAGCATACCGGTTCCGATGATGGATGGGGCGATGCTGTCGCGCATGAACTCAAACAAATCCTCGCGTTGACTGATTTTCTTGATTTCCTCAATGTCATCCTCAGATATCTTGATTTCAGTGAGAGCGGTTAGATCCCTCTCAACAGATTTGAGTGAATGATAGATATCGAACATAGGAGTCTTGGTGTTCCTCTTCCTCTGAGTTCTAATGAATGGGATGATGTTGACGGTCACCCTACTGCCCGGAGTCAGCACATTTGCAAGATCCTCCTCGGCTAGCAGAGTTGCTCTCGCTGGAGGTGTTCCAGCCTCTACCTGTTCTGGAAGTTCTTGAATTTCGATCCACTGGTTGTCAACGAGTTGAATCCCCTCTTGAATCAAGTCAAAGCGAGTGCCGTCCTTGCCGCCTACAGAACGATTGCAACCACCCTCTGCTTGGTCACATAATACTGGTTCAACCAACTCCAATTCGTTAGGTTGCGAAACTGGTGTGATATGCATACACAAAACGCAACGAAACTCGGCATGATAGATACGGGGTTTCAACTCCGATATCTTCGTTACGACCGCTTCGGTGGAAACGAAATGTTCGATGTCATCTGAACCAATGTTCCTCAACTGTTTCCTACTGTACGATGGTAGTTCAATTAACCTCAATTGTGGATTGATTTCGTGACCGCTCTGACGACAAATATCTACTAAGGCATCTCTTCCAGCTTGAAGGATTGGGCGAGGAAAATCGATGATTGACTGTGCGAAATTAGGGTCCCACGCCTGTACAGCACTGAACTTCACAGTCAAGAACTTCGGGTTGGGCCAACCACTGGTTAGAACGTGGATATCTTGGGGATATTGCTCTTGCAAAAAGGTCCGCCAGCGGGCGTTTGAATCCTCTATTCCCATCATGTCCTTCACCCGCGTAGGCAACAGAACCGATACTCGGCGGTTCTTGAACTACGCGACATGACCCCTCTATTTCCAGTGGAACTGACAGCCTCTCACGCACAGCGCTTCTCGCACCTGTGCACTTCCGGTGGAGAGGTCCCCCAATTGGGGAGGGGGGGGTCAGCCCCTCACGCTCTGGATGGCTCCCAAATCACTGGATAAGTTCGTCAACACAGGCGCGGAGGTCGGCCAGACCAATCGGCTTCTGCATAATTCTACTCGGCGCGGGAACCCCGCCCGCCTCCTCGATCTCCTCCTCATCGTGGCCACTCATCAAGAGAATCGGAACGCCGATTCCGAGGGCTCTCATCTGGTGTGCGAGCTGGACTCCGCTCATGCCTGGAAGTGACATGTCCGTTGCGAGCAGAACAAGGTGGCTGCTCTCTTGAATCACTATGAGCGCCGATTCCGCATCCTCGTGGGCTGAAACCTCGAAACCCATGCGACTGAGAATAGTCTCACCTAGCCGACGTAGTGTCTCCTCGTCCTCGACGAAAACCACCATTCCTCGACTCACTAGCACCACTGCTAGGAGCCTCTTCAAGAATCACTATCAAGGCGTCGCCTCTTGGTTCAGCCAATGGAGAGCGCTGGCTGGGGTAGAGACCTCTTCATTCGGCTCGACCCGGGAGATGAACTGCACGCTTCACTGAGAGCAGTAGTCGCCGAGAATGGAGAGATGTCTGGTGCTGTGACGGCTGGAATCGGTAGAATCCGAGATGTTGAGTTCGGCTATCTCACGCCCAATGGGATTTACCAGAGGAAAACGATTGCCGAGCCCGTTGAATTACTCTCACTGCAAGGCAATGTTGCGCCGCTCGACGGTGAGCCGTTCAGCCATCTTCACTTGGTATTTTCAGACGACGAACATCAGGTCCACGGCGGGCATCTCTTCTCGGCGGCAGTTCACCTCACTGCTGAAATCTCTGTTCGTCTGCTTCCAGCCGGCAGCGGATTTGAGAAGGAGTTGCGGCGTTGCCATCTCGACGGCAGCGAGTTCAAGCCGTTGAGCTTCGAGTGACTGGAAGGCGCTGAAGAGTGGGCTCAGATTGAAAACATAGGTGGGAAATCATGGTGAAAGTTCTATTCGCGCATGGATTTGAGGGCACGCCGAACGGCTCCAAACCAACCTACATGGCTGACAAGTTGGGCTGGGAGGTCATCTCTCCGATGATGTCGGAGTTGGGCTGGACCATCGAACAGGAGACCGAGGTGCTTCTGCGGGTGCTGGACGAGGATGGGCCCTTTGATCTGATTGCCGGCTCGTCGATGGGCGGCTTGGCTGCCGCCAACGCATCTGCGTTGCGACCTGACGAAAACTTCGCACTACTCCTCATCGCCCCCGCCTTCGGACTCGCTGACCTTTGGCGCAAGGGTGCTGGAGAAGATGGCTTGGCCGAATGGAAGGAACATGGAGAGGCACCCTACTTCCATCACGGATTTGAGGAGAACATCATGTTAGGCTGGGATTTCATGGAATCTGCTGAACTGATGTCCTGGCCAGAACTGGCTCATCCAACGGTCATCCTGCACGGTAGGGAGGACGATGTCGTCCCGATTGAGAATTCCATAAAGGTCGCTGCCGGCTCAGAGTTGGTGGAACTGGTGGAGATTGAGGATGGCCATAGGATGCTTGAATCGTTGGACCACCTTGCTTCGGCCGTTGAGAAGTTAGGACTCTCATGACCTTGTTGGAACTGGGCGAAGTCACCGTTCTTACCACTCGGCGTATTGAAGAACTGACGCCATCTCGACTCGTCAATGAGTGATGACGAGGGCCTCGACTACGCCTCGTCAGGCGTCGACATCGACCTTGAGGCGAAGTCCGTGGCCTCGCTGATTGGGGCGCTCTCGCAGTCAGTGAGGCCTTCTGGCAGTCTCGGCTCACCGGTCGACCTACCCGGAGGATTCGGTGGACTGGTCGAGTTCGGTGACAACCTGCTCGCGCTTGCAACAGATGGCGTTGGCAGCAAGTTGCAGATAGCCAACGAGTTGGAACAACTTTCCGGCGTTGGAATCGACTGCATGGCGATGAACGTCAACGACCTGCTCTGTGTGGGCGCTGAGCCGCTCGCATTCGTGGACTATGTCGCCACTCCAAAGCCGGACCCTGCGGTTCACGCGGTGCTCGGCGCTTCACTCGCTGAGGCGGCCTCGCGGGCGCGTGTAACATTGGCTGGTGGCGAAACCGCCTCTCTTCCTGGAATCGTGAAGGAACTCGACCTCTCGGGAACCGCGCTCGGCTGGTTGCCGAAGGAAGCGGCGATCACAGGCGTTGGAATCCAAGCCGGTGACCAACTGATTGGCCTGCCCTCGTCCGGAATCCACTCAAACGGCTATTCTCTGGTACGCTCGGTGCTAGAGAAGAGTGGTGCCGACCTGCGAGCAGCAGCACCATTTGAGGTGGAGGAGTCTCGGATTGAGAGGTTCACCGACGGCGCGGTCACCTTGGGTGAGGTCCTACTGAATCCGACTCGAATCTATGTTGACCCGGTGTACGACCTGATTGCGTCGGCGCGGGTTGGCGAGGGGCCCTGTTCGGCTACCGATCTGCGGGGCATTGCCCACATCACCGGTGGCGGGCTCTCCAACCTGCTGAGGCTTCACGAAACTCTTGGATACCACATCTCAGAACCACTACCCTCTCACCCTGAGTTCGACTGGATTGCCAGAGAAGGAGGGGTTGACGCCCGCGAGATGGCGCGTACCTTCAACCTCGGAATGGGAATGGTGCTGGTGGTCTCCTCCAATAGTGCTGACTCGTTGCTCGGATGGCTTACTGAGAGGCTGCCGGGTTGTGCGGTGGTCGGTGAGGTTAGGGACCACGGAAGGCGTGTCACCCATGTCGAGGAGAGAATCGAGTTCGACCACTATTGAGCCCTTTTCGATTGGTGGATTCAAGTACCCTGAGGTTGCAAAGGCGGAGGATGCCGAGCGAGAGCACCTTCTGTCGCTGTTGCCGGGAGCCTGTCGTCGATGATGTTCAGAAAGTTCTCTGTCACTCCTGTCGACCGTGGAATGATGCTGACGAACTGATGCGGCAATCGATTCCCGCTTGGCAGAACTTTCTGCAGACCAATTCCGCATCGATTCTCAGAGAGGCGATGGAATGGTTCGGTTCCGCAGGCATACTTCCCAATCTGCTACCTGCCGATGAGGCGTGGGCAGCGCTGCTGAGAGAGGTCAGTGGCAGAGACCAGATCGATTGCCCTGTCGACCCACTCTTGGAACATGATGAACTCTCCACTCTTACGACTATCCGGGAGAGATTGGCTTCTCGGAACTCAGCGTTGTTCCCCTCTGAGAGAGCCGTGGTTGAGCATGATTCCGAGGTCGAGGGTCAGTTCTCCGGTCATCATCTGAGGACGAATGGAGCAGCCCTCATTGTAGATGGTGTTAGGGTTGACCGAGGTCCGGGATTACTCCTCTTCAGGATGATGACTGAGCGGAGGGGGGAGCCTCCTGCGCATCGCTTCCTCAAGATTCTGCGACTCATCGAAGGGGACACCGCTGCGGAAGCACAGCAATTGCACAAGAGCCGGCGCGCCATGCTCCGCGATGGCAGATTTCAGACTGCGGGTGCTGCCGATGCGCCACGCTATGATGCACAAAACGGTCACACCCACCCTCCACCCCTGTGTGACTGGGACTGTGAACGATATCTGCTTGGAATCGAAGTCGGAGCTGGTGGCCGGAATGTCATCCCGTTACCCGTCCAGCCTCATTTGATCGAACAATTCCTGACAATTTGGTCCGGACGTCCAAATATGCGAGTCTCAGACCGACTGCGAGCACTCTGCCTGCAATGGGCGCGTGACTTCGGTTTGCAGGCGCCAAGGGTGAGAATCACTCCGCACGAACGCTCGTTCGGCCTTCTGCGTAGCATAGTGGATGCTAACCCTGAGACCATCATCTGCCATCCCAATGGGATGAGCATCATCGGCAGGCTCTGTGTCACTTGGAGAGTCAACCCTGGCAAGGGCGTGCACGGCACCCCCTACACTATCCGGCCATCAACACACGCTGGCATGGTCATTGATTCCCCCATCTGCATGTTCGATGGCGGCGACACTCTGCCCGTCGGCGACCGCTTGGCATCAGTTGCCCTCGGTCTTCTGAACGACAATGTGCTGGCCAAGCAATTTGTGCAGATTGCTGCCGCTGTCCACCTAATCAGAACAGTAGGGTAAATTCAGCGGTAGCGAAGCGCACATGAGTGATGGGGCGCCACCGATTGACCATGGAGGAGCCGGGTGGGTGGCCCGGTGAGGTCATCCTCGAGGGGAGGACAACCCTGTATCTACCCCCACGCAACAGCGAGGAAGAGGTGAACCGACTAGGTCCTGGCGACCGAGAGGAGCGGGAGGTGTTCCACAATTCAGCGATGGCGGCGAGCAGAACCCGCAGCGTCGTTCTGATGGCTCATGAGTTCAATGAGGGCTGGCTAGGGGCCGCCGACAAACCGATTCGAACGCTCGATGCGCTCACCGCCACCGGAGCGAGGTCTCTGAGATGGTTGCACGAACTACCTGAAGAGGCGGCCGCGCGCCTTCAGTTGACTCAGGTCGACAGGGATGAGAGGGCGATTGGCTGGGCGGCTGCAAATCTGAGTCACAATCCGCCTAACAACCCCAACTCCGGAGTGAAGCAACTCATAGGTGATGTGCGCCAAATCTCCCTTGGACAGGGCTGGCAGTGGGTCGACATCGACCCCTTCGGCTCGCCGGTGCCATTTCTTGACGCAGTCCTGCAATCGACTGCTCGGCGAGCCGTCATCGAGGTTACCGCCACCGACACCGCTGCGCTGACCGGCTCCTCAGCGTCCGCGCTACGCCGCCGCTACGGTGCGAGGGCGAGGCTCGACAGCATCGCGCATGACACTGGATTGAGGATTCTGCTGGCGAGAATCGCTGAGAACGCCGCAAGGCATGACCGAGCAATCGAACCACTACTCTCCATCTGGGATGGTCACCACCTCCGAGTAAGTCTCAGGGTGACAAGGTCGGTCGAGGAGGCGAATGAGGTTGAACAATCACTCGGTTGGAGGATTGCCGACCCTACGGCCGACGAGGTTTCCACGCCTGATGATGAAGGAGTGCCACACATTCTCGTTCCACTGGCCGAGCCGGTCGACGTCACCGACGAGAGAGTCTCAGGACCCCTTTGGACCGGCCCGCTCGGAAATGCCGAGACGATGGCTGCGATGAGCGAGGAGCGGGCGATGGAGTTGTGTGCACCAGCCGATGTTGGTCTGACTGGAGATTCCGAAGACCGTCTCGCCAATCGAGCAGCAAGACGAGCAGTCAGGCGGGCAGTCCGCCACATCGCCGAGGAAGCTTCGGTCATCCACGCCACCAACCTGATCGTTGTAGACGACATTCCATCTCGATTGGGCATCGGCAGCCCACCATCACCCACCAAATTGGCTTCCGCGCTCAGGAGAGAGGGGTACTCGGCTGCAGTTGCAGCGTATGGTAACCCAGCCATCAGGACGGATGCCCCTTGGAGCGCCGTCACAACTGCGGTTCTCAGCCTCTGATCATCCACCGATGTGGGACATCTCCACTGGCAAGATGAGGCGGGGGCCATCATTCCCTTCACCCCGCTCCTCCGAATACCGGTCCCGCCGCCCCAACCAGACCGAACGCACGAGTTCCTGCAACTCGCGGTCGCTCGCCCCGGTCCGTAGTGGCCCCTTCAAATCGAAGCCGGTCTCGGCAAAGAGGCAGGTGTACAACTCGCCAGAGGAGGAAAGGCGGGCCCGACAGCAGTCACCGCAGAACGGTTCACTCACCGATGTGATGAGGCCGACTTCGTCACCCTCCTTCGTTCGCCACAGTTTGGCGACCTGGCCGACAACCGACTCGGCCACCGGCTCAAACTCGTGTGATTCGGCAAGAATTTGAAGGATTTCAGCGCCGGAAACAACCTCTTCCGCTCGCCATTGATTGGAAGCACCCACATCCATGTATTCGATGAACCGAACGGTCACGTCGGTGCCCCTGAAGTGCTCGAATAGGTCGACGACCGCGTGTTCATTGACGCCACGGCAGATGACCGCATTCACTTTGACAGGACCCAGTCCGGCAGCCACGGCGGCATCGATTCCCGCCAGTACCTCAGCCACGGAGGTCTCGGTGTCCGACATCGATTGGAAGGTCTCCTCGTCAAGCGCGTCCAGGCTCACGGTCACGCGGTCCAGCCCCGCTGCCACCAACTCCTCTACCATCCCTGCCAGAAGTGCCCCATTGGTGGTCAAGGCCAACTCCACGCCGTGTTTGGCCAACATCGCGACAAGTGTGGGAAAATCCCGCCTGAGCAGCGGCTCGCCGCCAGTCAGCCGGATCTTCTCGATTCCGAGCGGCACAAGCAAGGAAACCAGTCTATCGATTTCCTCGAAACTCAGTATCTCTGAGCGTGGGAGGTATTGGTAGTCTGTGCCAAAGACCTCGCGAGGCATGCAGTAACGACAGCGGAAGTTGCATCGGTCGATGACCGAGATGCGCAAATCCCGCAGGGGACGGCCCATTGTGTCCGCTAGCACCATTGAGGGTTGTATCGGCAGTTCATGAAAAGGTTGGCGCGCCGGTATGCCCGCTTTGGTATACGAAATGATTCGCTGGCATAGCCCCGGGGGGTTTCCTTCGGGCCTTGATATAGTGAGGACGACACAAGTAGAGTCATGGCAACTAACGCCGGTAATATAGTATTGAACGGAAGAAAGGGTTTGAGCGCTCTACTGCTCGCACTCGCCTTGCTGGTGGTCACGGCCACTGGCGCGGTGACTGCTGAACAGGCTGCGAACGCACAGACGCTGGAGAATGGAGAATTGGATGAGTTGATGTTGAACGCTGTCTATGTAGACGCTGATACTGACTTAGCTGAATTGGATGAACAGACCAGGCTAGCCCTGGAACTTGCTGGAGAGTCGGATGGTAGCGACGGGGGAGTCCTCGCACGCGAACTATCTGATGACTGGCAAGGGGTGGACCCACTACCTTGGTGGCACCCTACTCTGTCCCCCCAGAGATGCGCCAACCCAACCACAAACGACAGTGCTGCAGTAGATGCAGAACTAGAAGATTGTGACGAGTTGGAAGTCGTTGGTGTTGTAGTGATAATCTACACCGACGGACACATCGCCTGGGTAGTTGTTGTCGTCATCTTTGAGGACGGCAGCTCCGACGTCAGTCGCCATGGGCCAATGCGCCTATCGGTTGTTCGTGAGAGGCTTGCTGACTTCGATGGACGGATCATCGTCCACTGGCTTGACTTCGACGACGCTGACGACGACGCAGACACCGGATGCGCTGGCGGCTTGCTCGCTGGCCAGTACACGGTTAACGATGACGGCCAAGGTGGCCTCTTCCGCGCTCTGCTCATGAACGCTGACGGCGAGACCATCGGCTACATGTGGGGCCAGTACCAGAACGGCCAGTACCGCGGAGAGTTCATCACCCGCGGTGGTAGCATCAGCGGCACTGTCGCTGGCACCTACGCCAACGGAACCTTCCACGGCGTGTGGGCTGCTACTGACATGGACCTGAACGGCGCTATGCGCGGCCACTACATGGGTACCAGCGAGGACCAAGGGGTCTTCCGCGGTCAGTGGAAAGTCAACTGCAACGGCGGGGGCGACCCTGCACCGCTGCCAACACCCATCGAACCCAAGATTATCTGCAAGAAGGTGACAATAACCACCGAGATGATCACCGGAGCTGACGCTGAGGCACTCGACTTTTCGAATGCCACAACCAAGACCAAGGTCAAGGTAGTCTGCCGAAAGGTAATCCCATTCGGTGATGATGTCATTGAAATCGATGGGCCAAGGCACATCAAGTGCAAGAGGGTGTCAGCCGACTCCGAGTCGGATGAGTCCCGCTGCAAAGTTCAGGCACTACCCCTCCGCCCATCGGTCAAGCCGATGCCGGTCGAGGTAGACCCTGCAGACATCAACACCGACAAGCCCACAATCGAGAAGTTGAAGCGCGATGCGTCTCAGCTACTCGCCAAGGAGCTTATCGAGACCGACGGCGGCTTCACAGTCGAAGTCGGCGACGCAGCAGCTGGTGGAGCACTCAGCTCCATCTCGCTGCTTGGACTCGGCCTTCTGCGCCGACGATTCATGCTGCTCTGAGCATGAAGACCTGAATCTGTAATGCACACGCAGATTGATACGACGCAGCGGGGGAGCCTAATCCCGGAGGCTCCCCCGTTGCTCACTATTTCTGAACTAGCCCGCGAGAAACTCGATGAGTTCTCATCCAATTCGGATGATGGCTCGCTGGCACTCAAAGTCTCAATCATAGGTCGAGGCCCAAAGGGCTTCCAATACGACCTCCAATTAGTCCCAGACTCCGAGCAGGAGGAGGGTGACAATGTCTTCGAGGAGAACGGACTGACGGTCATCATCGCCGCCAAGAGCGCTCCCTACATGGATGGGGCCTCACTCGATTTCAAGGAGACGCTGATGGGTGGAGGCTTCCACTTCGAGAATCCTAATCCGATCTGGTTGGACGACATCGCGAGGCGTGTCCAGGAGATCATCGACACCGAGGTCAACCCTGCGGTCGCCTCCCATGGGGGGAATGTCTCACTCGTGGACGTCAAGGACGGCGAGGCCATCATCGCCTTCGGTGGAGGCTGTCAGGGATGTTCTGCCGTCGATGTGACTCTGAAGCACGGCGTTGAGACGATGATCAAGGAAAATGTGCCGGAAATCACCATCATCACCGATGCCACCGACCACGCAGCTGGTGCCAACCCATTCTACTGATTGCATGGGTACCGAAGCGCTCATTTTGAATGATAGGGGGGCCCATTAGTTCAATTCAAAAAGACTTGAGGCGACGCCATGTAATGGCAACTGATTCTGATGACACATCCAAAGAAGATAAGGTAATCAAAAAATGTCCCATTTGTCATGGGGGCCTTATAGAATTCGAAGGGGATTTTGTAGATGCGTGGGGCGAATGTAATAATTCCAAGAGCCATAAATACGATGGGTTCACAGTCACAAAACTTGAACCTTTTACAGTAAATCATGAGCAAGAGCCCTTGTACAGTTATGTCTTGGATATGGAGATTCCCGCCAATTTGAGAAATGGTGGCTTGAATTTCTATCTGCGTGGCGACAGTGATGACGAACAACTCGTGGACGCACTAGTAAATGCCATTGAGGGCGCCAAAGAAATGCTTGATGATGGGTATGCTGATGCGGTAAAACAGTGGTCGATTGATTGGGATGGTGGTGAACAGATAGACGATGGAATCACTGAGTATATTCTAGAGGATAATGATTTTACATCAAAGTAGAGGGGTTATCTATAACACCCTCGCGTTCAAAGTTATTGAATGAATGGGCTAGCAGTGGGCCGAAATAGACGCTACCCAAGCGCTCATTTTGAATCATAGGGCCCCATTGGTTTGTGGGATTGAAAGGATAATCAACAAGTACAATTATACATAAAATCTAATTTACCATTC
>Ga0208879_1003028_pt1 | contig 14189 bp, 11 predicted proteins | sample Knorr_S15_td_Bot_FD_185605 | JGI IMG/M metagenome (GOLD analysis project Ga0208879, IMG submission 185605) | Marine microbial communities from Southern Atlantic Ocean transect - Knorr_S15_td_Bottom_ad_5009_LV_A (SPAdes) (version 2) | ecosystem: Environmental > Aquatic > Marine > Oceanic | place...
AACAACATTGGCAATATTGACTTTGCCATTTACAACGCCGGCACCGATGTACTGGCTGGCGATCCATTGGGTGGGTTAAACATTTCAGCAGGCGCCGTACTTGAGCGTGATCTGTTTGTTCTTAACACCCTTCGCCAAAAAAACGTTCCAACCATCATGTTAAGCAGTGGAGGTTACACCAAGACCAGCGCGGAGTTAATCGCCAAAACCGTCACCTCATTTTTTAACAAAACACCGACTTCAACAAAGCAACTATACCAATAAAAACAACCCGGGAGTTAATATGAAAACAATAACTAAACAATCCGTGCAAGCCTTTGCCCTTGGCATAGCCATTGCTATAACAACCACTGTTGCAGCTGTCAGTTTGAGTGGATCTGCGTCTGTTACGCACGATGATGGCGGCAATGCAACCACAGGTGCGGCCTCTCTGACAATCTCAGGATCAAATGGCGCTAGCTCTGCTTCAGCAACTCTGGATTTACAGCAATATCAGGCAAACGCACAGATGGTCCAATATTACCAGAAAGCCAGGTATTACCAACAAGGCACGATGACAAGAGAAAAGTACGATGACGGTTGTTATTACAATTTTAACAATGTCGATATGAGTGATAAAAACAACCTTGATCAAGCCAAAACTGGTGCACTGCAAATAATTGTTATCGACCCAAGTGAAACTAGAGCCAAAGTTGAGAAGATTATCAAAACACACGATGTTTTCATTAGTCGTGAAAATAGCACTAAAAATAGCTATGAAGTCATTATACAAACACCTGTCGATAAATTTGAAGGCATAATCTCTGAGCTTGTAGGCCTTGTCGAAGACATGAAAAATCTGGAAAAAATCACCTGCTCTGAGAATGTAACCATTCCTATGATCAACACCAAAAATGACTTACAAAAAATGCAAGTATGGACAGATAGATATAAGCAGATTTTTGACCTAAAAGTTACGGAATTTGATAACGCACACAATAATGATTTAGTGCGGAAATTACGAGCGCTAGAAGTTGCTGAAGGGATATATCAAAACTATCAAAAACAAGTCGATGCCCTTCAAGAAAGGTTTGATTTCCTAAAAAATGTAACAGATCATGCAACTATCTCAATCTTCATTGTTGAGACTACCGAAGAAGAGAAGGTGATAGTTGAAGAAGATCTGGGTCAATGGCTAACGAAAATCTTTACCGGTAACGGCTAGCTCTTAACATCACTCTATTTGGGCGATGAGCAGTAGGAAAATGAAAAAAACTATTTCAATAATCCTTTTGTTGCTTGTCGCCCCAATAACCGCGGTATATGCTATTCAAAATACAACTGATAGAAATATATCTGTCACATTCAAAGTATTAACTGCAGTGCCCATAACGCCTGTATTTCGTTACTACAAAGTCATGCGCATTATGAATGGAAAATGCATCTTGACACTCAATTTACACAAGACTTGGAGCGCTAAAATTTACTCACTAGAAAAACTCTCTCAGTCGACTAATCTAGATAATATCAATCAAAAAGATGAATCCTGGTCTCTCTCATCAACTGTTGCTGGTGTTGGTCTAGGCAGGATGGATGCCAATGTTAAGCGTGATGGCAACACGACTACTTGGGACATTGCAACGACACTTAACGGTGTAACGCTTAAAGTTGACGATACTGGTAAAGTAACTGCTGAAATGGGATTGGCTGGAAATACAGTTACAATCACTCGCGATTTAACTTCTGGTGCTTCACTAACAGCCACTTATGACACTTCAGACGATTCACTTACTCTTAAATCTTCAGTTTCATTTTAGTGATATAAATAAATAAAATGAATAATAAACCAAGTGGTCTATCTCATCTCAACAACTTAATATGGGGCTTACTTACGGCTAGCGGCGTTGTTGTGTGCTTGGCAACACTGTTTGGTTTTCTAGGAAAATACTCGTGGTTTTTGGATCTATTCTCTCATTTTCGGGTTCAGTACTTAATCAGCCTAACCATTCTCAGCACACTCCTATTTTTATCGCGTCGCCGTAGGACGGCAATCGCCTTTTTAGGGTTTGCTTTTGTGAACCTTGTGTTGATTCTACCCCTGTACTTTGGAGGCCAGAATACGGCACCGGAAGACTCAACAATCATAAGGGCAATGTTTCTCAACGTAAGTACACAATTTGGTGATAGCGAACGAGTCAAAGAGGTCGTTCAAGACCTTAATCCCGACATAATTGTACTGGAGGAGATCAATTCACAATGGGTAGAGAATTTAGCATGGTTATCAAATTCACACCCTTACACCCTAGTACAGACGCGAGAAGATAATTTCGGCATTGGTCTCTTCAGTAAACTGCCGCTTGTTGAGAGCGAGGTGGCTTATATTGGGGGCATAGGCGCACCCTCACTTCTCATCACTGTAAACACTGGAATAACAAACCTACGCGTCATCGCAACACACACCCTACCGCCCACTGGTGCTATCTACTCTCGTTGGAGAAACAAGCAACTTGACCAACTTTCAGACTTCACAAAATCATCTCTTCCAATACTCTTGCTGGGCGATCTCAACACAACACCATGGAGCTATTACTTCAAAAAACTATTAAAAAACACTGGTCTTTCAAACAGTTCCAGAGGGTATGGCGTTCAGCCAACTTGGCCAAGCTTCGCCCCTATATTCTCCATACCAATCGATCACGCTCTTCATTCGTCAGACATTGTGATCGTAGACAGGAAAATAGGCCCAGATGTGTCATCAGATCACTTTCCTGTGATTATTGACTTTACTATACTGACCGAAGCAAAAAACATAACTCAATAAAATAAATGAAAACACTCCGCTACTTATTACTCCCACAGGCAACTGACTAGATATAGCGTTTTAAAACTTGATCAACAAAAACTGGGTCAACGCTAATTTCGTGACTAATCTTACGCAATCTAGTTTGCTCTTCAATTTGCACCGCTCCATCAGCCAGAGCAACTGCTACTAACTCCACTATCAACATTTGTCTTTCGGCTAAGGGGCACCTGCGGAAAGTGACGACCGCTTGGTGAAATTTTTCACGAATCAATTTATCGGGGGTGTGTGATTTCGCTATTTCATGCTTTACACTTTCAAACATACGATCATCTTTAACAATATCTTTAATGCTGTCCAACTCGCTCAACAAAAGGCGATTGTCAGCCACTGCCACAGAAAAGCCACCCCAAAGTAAACATGATTTTTTTGCCAATTGAGCCTCTTCTTTGCTTCCTTCAGATTGCGGCTCCATGTGCGCCAGTAAAGAGTTAATATGGGCATCCACATCTACAATACTCATTGTTGTTTCGGGGGTTTTTAGGAAATCTCCCAGTAACCTTGAATCCCAGAAATGACTTAAAGCTTCAACTCTTAATGGACTATAGGGGTGGTCACTTAAAAAATCAGTCAAATCTTTTTTTTCAAAGGGCAATCGATCCATTTCTGCCATACTGTCTTTAATGTTTAATCGTAATGCCTTAGGATCAAGATGCATTTTGGTCAAGCCCGATGTTAGTTTAACCAAAACCGTTGTTGCAATATCGATATCCTGGCAGCAAAGAAGACCGATACGATCAGCGGAAATTTCAGCGCACCGACTCCAAGACATTAGTTTTAAGGCGCCTGTTACTGGAATCTTTGAATTGCCAGAGAGTATGGCCTTAGCTGGAAGGTCATGATGGCAATAGGTGGCATGCCCTAACTCATGTCCAATAACAAACAACAACTCCTTGTTTGTTAAACCTTCAACTAAGGCAGATGAAAGCATAACAAAGAGAGTGTCCTTCCCATAATCTGCGCAAGCAGCATTCAAATGCACATCGCTATATATGTAAACTTCAATATCCTTGTCAAGAATATTTGCAATGCGCTGAGCCTCTTGAACTGTGTCAATCAGCTCAGGCATGATACGTTCTGTAACCCTAAGAGAGTTTGCGAGCAGGCGCTTACGCTCTATATCAAAATCGCCTTGTTCTTTGATTTCAGCGCTTATTCTTGCAATAGCGGAATCATTTAATAATTCACAAAGAAGCTCCTTCTCTCGACTGAATCGCATCAAGTCAACAGTATCTCTATCTGGAAACATTGCTTCTCTCATATTATTCCTCATTCAAACAAGACCTCACTTTATTATTATAGCTCGTTATAAGTTATTTTTACACTCACCAAGATCTTTAAACAAATTCAATTGGCGCTTGGTTCTCATGTATTTCTCATCTTGTGTGTTTGTGTTGCGAAACACGGCGCGACAGCCTTTATCAACCCATAATCCTTGCGAATCAAACCCCCAAGAGGTGCCTTTTGTACAGGATGCATTTGAAATTTGTTGTGCAAAAAAGACGGTTGATTCTAAATCCTGTATGTCATTCTCTCTGCAATAAGCCTTTACGAAATTATGACTTTCGCATGCGAACAAGCCAGGCGGAGTAAATTCTGGAAACGAATCGAGCATAGTTAATGCAGGCAACTCGGCAGAATTAAGCTCAAGATCTACTTTTTCACCAGCAATAGTGACATCTTTAAAAAAACTATCTAAGCCCAATTGTAAGGCTATATTGGTAAAACCACTCCCACTTGATGTGCTGTATTCGATTTTTGCTGAATTATTTGAATTAGCTTGAAGCCTAAAATCACTCGGCTTACTATCTAAGATTAAATCAAGCGTGGGAACAACATAAGGTTTTACAGACGGATCGGAGGCCGCCTTGTGCAAAAATTGTACTATCGAAGTTGTGGATGAAACGATTGTTTCTCGCGCCGAATATGGCAAGCTGAGTGGATGGGTGCCGTCGTTAGACCTTGAATCATAATCAATAACCTTTAAGTGGCTTGGCTGAGGACTGTTACCGCCACTGGAAATACCTACAATTCGCCCGTATTGATCATACACTGGCGAGCCTGAGTTTCCCGATTGTGTTGGTGCTGTAGTGATATATCGCGGCTCTTTCTTGTTGCCAACTGCCCCAAAATTTGTAATATAACCTGCAGAGGTAAGCCAACCGCCCAATGAATAAGATGCAATACTAGGATTGCCAGTAATTGCGATGGCATCGCCTAACTTTAAATTTTCGCCATACAACTTGGTATGATAGTTTTCAACCCTTCCATCAATAATTCCTAAAGCCAAATCAGTCTTGTCATCCCAATACAATGTGGTGCCTGCAAACGCTCTGCCGTCAGTCAGTAATACTGTATCAAAATCACCCAAGCCATGTGCCACAGTCAAGAATAAATTAGGGCTGATGAATATGCCCGAACCCCCTGGAAAAAACAGCGCATCCATTGTTTCACCGCCACTGTCCACAAACTCAGTACGGCCAGTCCAAACCGTAACAGGGTCGATGGATTGAGCCAATGGCTTAAAGAGTTTCTTTAAGTTTTCATCATCATAAACAATATCGTCTTTGCAATTGAATGCACCGCCCGCTTTAGCTCCACCAAGCTGGATGTTGTTTCGCTCTACCAATTCGATAATGTAATTTAGTTTCGAACCACTCGTTATTAAGGATTGATCAACACCGTTAAAATCCCTTGTCCAGACTTCCACCGATGGATTGTAGAATTTAAGGGAATCGTATCGATGACCAAAAATACCGCATTGGTAACTGCGGATTTGAACTCCTTGAGCGCCACCCGCAACAATAGAAATAACTTCGCCATTGCTGTTGAAAACAGGGCCGCCTGAATTCCCATCACCCACTTGAAGAGAAAACAATTGTCGAGTGTCTTTAGTATGCTCATCAAGGCCATGGTAGTTTTCACCAAAGGCATCACGATACGACTGAAAGGATTCTTTATATCCCGTTGTAACTCCCCAGCCGTAACCCTCAGCATGAAGATATTTCGGGTGGCCAACGGTAAAAACACTTGACCCATAAGCGGTAGAATCAGTTGCAATGGGTGCTGTCAAATAATAATCAAAAGCGGTATCAAGTTCAATAATGGCCGCATCAGGAAAGTGTTCTGTTGAATCAATCACCCTACCATGCACAACTTGGTTATAGACATTACGAACATAAATTCTATCAATGTTTATATTACCATGCTTAGAGCTTAGTACGTGTTTTGGACCAATCAACACGCCACTACCGCCAACAGCACTCTCATTAGAACCAAGCGAAACGACTGCTGGTATCAGTTGATTGTACAAAGGGTTTTGATTGGCGGACTCACAAAGAGGATCAGACGCTATAACAAGCGAAGGAAGGAGGGAAATTGCAATCAATAAAGCATTAGAGATTCGCACAAACACCAACTATACGCTTGACATGGGTTATTATAGCCTTTAATTATTTACTGCATTTGTCACCCAATAAAACCTTACAGTTTATGGCTGCCTCAGTAGCTCACCTTAAACACCCTACCACAGGCCGCACTCAAAGAGCGCCTACAGGCTTCTCATGGCCCGTCGCCTTTTTTTTAGTTCTTATCCCATTCTTTACGGTTATGGTAGCAGAAACATCGTTTAGGGTGGCTTATCTTGTCTTTGGATCCCTCTTTTTGGTCTTTCGTGGCCATGGGAAGGCTGCACTAATATATATCTTATTTTTCCCTGCATTACCTTTTATATTCAATAGGCTTCACATAAAAAGACTATTACGAAAAGGCTACAAACCAATTGAAATATCAAGAACATCCATCCCTATGGGATGGAGTAAACCGCACAGAATTTTAGCAAACCCATTCGGGCAACTTACTGCTGTAAAACAGGGCATTTCATGGCCCTCGACCTTTCTACTTGGGTCAACTGGGATGTTCCTGCTTGGAGTGCTTGGAGGACTGGTTGAAGGTCTTCTTTCGCTTGTACTATATTTACTATTAGTGCTTGTAGTTATCAGTTTATTTGTAATGGCAAACAAGCTTCGTGAGCTATTGCTAATATCAGGTGGGCATAGTCGCTTAGGTATTGTTATAGAAACAAGTCCAGAGGCGGCAATTATTTCGTGGCTTATGGTGATTGATAAAGAAAATATAACAGCCCCTAAAGACAAGCACTCTGAGGGTGATGAAATAGAGTAAACGACATATTACAATGAAATTGTAGTAAGTTTTTCTCTCAGTTCGTCCCGTTCGACCTCAAGCTTCTCTTTCATCTTATCAAAGTAATCTTCGAGATTGTCGTTTTCTTCAATCACTTTATAAATCTTATCTTCTTTGACTTTTTGTATTTCGGACTTAACCTCCTCAATCTTTTTACGAATTGATTTTATTTTAGATTGAAGTATTTTTTTGTCGTCAATACTGTAACTATCCACTGAGAAACCAACACCACTCTTTAGTTCTTCTAATATCTCTTGCACTTTTGGCAAGTCGTTATTCATATAGGCATTACTTAATTCAGAGAAGATTTTATTAGCCTGATTTTTTTGATTGTCTGACACCTTATCTGGGTGACATAACCTACTAGCTTGTTTGTATAACTTTTTTAATCGTTTTTTGTTTTCATCACTAATATCAAACTGAAATTGTCTATCTACTGACTGATAGACTCTTTGAAAATCGTCATACTCTTGTTGCGCATCTTCAAACTGGTCCTTCATTTCCTGATAATAGTCATCATTGGATTTTAGTAATTGGGAGATTCTTGCTCTGAGTTCTAAGATTTCTAAGATAACCGAACCCACAATACGATTTTGAAGAGAGTTAAATTTATTAATGGAATTTAGGCACTCTATATGACTCAATGTAAGTTCTTCAAGATGCGTCTCAAGTGCAATTAACTCAAGTCTTAATCCTTGCAATTCTTTATCTATATAGGGCGCTAAGTCGCTATTCTTGGATAAATACTTCTCTATTAAGATGATCACCTTGCTGTAGTTAAAATCATCCAATTCGCTAATAATGTCCAACACGTCATTATCAACATCCAATGCATCGGCTTTAAGTTTGTTGGTTTGAAGCAAGGTGACTTCTTGATCGCCAGCAAGTATGCTGGCTTTAATCAGCTCTAATCTTTTAAGTATTTGTTTCACAACAACAGATCATCATCAGTCCAAATATCAAAGTGATCGATATACTGTTCTTGTTCTACTGAAAGATTCAAATATGGGTTAGATCGATCGGATGGGCTAGATTGATAATCTGAGATGCGCCAAAGCTCAAGATGCTGTAAATTTTTTAACTCAGTAATTTCTTTCGGTAACTCCATTAGCTCGTTATCTGGCAGACAAAGTATTTGTAAATTAACTAAATTTCCTATTTCCTTAGGTAATTCATTAAGCTTATTTCCTGAAAGATTAAGAGTGCGCAAATTAACCAAACTGAAAATTTCTTTGGGTATTTTGGTTAGGTTATTGCCCGAAAGATTAAGCGTTTGTAAATTAACCAGATTACTAACTTCGGCGGGAAGGTCATTTAGACTATTCCTTTGCAGGTCAAATGTTTGCAAGTTAACTAAGCCTCCAACCTCTCTAGGCAACTCTTCAAGTCCGTTACATGAAAAATCAAACACTCGTAAATTAACTAAATTACCAATCTCTTTTGGAAGAGTTTTTATGCGATGCGCCTGGAGATTCAACAGCTGTATATTTACTAAGTTTCCAATTTCTTTTGGGAGTTCAGAAAGTCGCGAACTAAAACTCAATCCATACATCATCAGCCCTTTTGGGTATTTATTAGGTAGCAAGCCACCACCAAAAATTGCAAGAGATGTCAAATCAAGCATCTGTTCTCTGCATATGCGAAACTCATTCAGTCCGTAACTCCAAGATGGGCAACTCCAATCATAGCTTCTTGGGAAGCCATATCCAGGCCTACTTCCCTTGCCAAGAAAGTAATGATACTTTGAGTAATAATCACACCAAGGGTGGTCCCAATCCCTACAGCTAGGAATGCGATTATCATCTGCCCACTGCCACAGCCTATCAATCCAACTATCATCTACTAAATCCGTAGATTGGTTGGTCAATATTTTATTAGTCGCTTCAAGCAGCGCATTGGCCTTGGAAAGAGCTAATTCAGCGCTGTGTTTTATTGCTGGTAGGTTTTTATTCATTATATTAGTCTAACACCTTAAAACAAAAGCACAATGAAGCTCGTCTGAAGTTGATTTTTATCAAAAAAAATACAGATTTCTTCACTTTTTCCATCATTTTATTAAAGAGGCACACTGAGAATAAGTGGCGGAGATGTGGACTACGGCGAGTGCTCCTTCTTAAAGACAGGTAGATCTTTAAAGCCACTTAGAGACTCCAAACTAAAACCTCCATTCAGTCAATTATTCATTTCTGTTTCAGCCTTACCAATAGATTTTTCACCCAAAGGAAAATTATTGTTTATCCATTGCCTTAGTGCAGATTTAATAATACTTTTCGTTCCAAATGACGGGTCATGACAAGCGTTTACAAAGTCGTACGAATCGGGGATTGAGGTTTCAAAAAAATCCCATGCCATATTTGTTCTGCCTTCGTGCACAAGACTTGCAAAATAATAATAAAACTCTTTGTATTTAATCTGGTCAATTGGCGTTGGGTCATAAATGTTTTGATTACAGCCATGCTTTAACGCTCTTAAAACATAGTCATTGATAGCCTTATTAACGTTTTTTGAAACCCTATGAATTTCTTTCAATTCGTCGTCTGTATATACTTTTCGATTTCTTTCAATATACGATGTTGCCCTCTCAAAGTGATCATCAACAAACTGATATGGGGTACTAAACTTCATCCAATGATAAGAGGCGGCTGAAAAAGGGTGGCCCAATATATCAACAATATTGAGCAATATCTCCCCTCGATCACCAATATAAAAGCCTTTATCGTGCCCAGAATGTCCCCATGGGGAACTGGTTATTGAACTAACCAACCTAAAGATTGGGTCACTAGTATATAAGCCATACACTTCCTCAGCATAACCACCGGCACCGTGATTTTCAGAAAGCAGCACCATAAACGGAAAGTCAATAGGAGTCTCTAAAAGCCTGATAAGACTCATTGGTTCGGTTATATTTTTCACGACTACTTGGCCTTTTGCATCCGTAACTACAATGTTAGTATTTTCATCATCTGTAGCATCTTTCCATCCATAGGAAGTTCCACAATAGAGCCTACCTTCACAAATATAATACGCGCGCGGATCCTTTAAATACTGGAAGAATTCAACTTTATAGCCGCCAAACTGGCAACTTCCTGTAGAAATAATATTGTCCTTAAGATACCTTTCAGGGTTGCAGAATAACTGCGCATTCTCATTTGCATAAGGGTTTCTATCGGGACTACCCCCAATTATCCATTGGTTTTCTAATATCGCAGACCAGCTCTCATCCAGAAAATTTTCAGGTTGCACAGGTGTAGCTACATTCGTTAATGTAGAATTATCGTTGATAACCGCATCATTTGCTGTTTTGCTACTGGCCGAGTAAATATCAATAAGAATCACCACAAAAACAAAAAGAACTATACCAAGCATGCCAAGTTTTATAGTGAATTTTTGTTTTTTTACTCCCATTCCCAATAGCGAAAAAGTTAATATAAACAACCAGTAGAGTGTTAGCATCACTATGAATGGAATTATGATTCCATGCGATATTGCGAAAGGCGCCACCATTAACATAATGCATAACTTCCAAAAAGACGCCATGCTTTTTACAGGACCTTGAGCAAGGATAAAAAGCAAGCTAAAAAATACAGAGAAAAAAATGATTGTTCTTAAAGGCTTGCCATATCTCACGAAATAACTCTGTGTCGTTTCCAAACCCACGAACTCGTTACCAAGTTCCATCGGATATTCGGCGTAACCCAGCTGTGCAAATGATTGTCCTATCGTAATTAACAACACAACTGCAATCAATAGTAGCCTTAAACACCTACTCATCATCTATTTTCGTTTGTTATACCGCTTAGTCACTCCGCTTGTGAGTAGCAGACGTTTCAAGCGCCAAACCGTATTTATAGTAAAAGCTGAACACTGTTTTCATTAGGTTTTTATCCAAGTGTTGCAGTGAGCTGTGCACAATATCCTCAGGAACGCCACCGTAATAAGCCTCGGCAATACCTCCTGTAATGCAAGCAAGTGTATCGCTATCACCACCAAGTGAGATAGCATTTCTAATAGCGTCCTCATAATCAGTCGATTCTAAGAATGCAATAATGGCTTCTGGCACAGTGCCTTGGCAAGAAACGTCAAAATGATAAGTTGGTCTGATATCGTCGAGCGTTCGATTCAAATCATAATCAAACTGGCTCGATATGTAGCACCTAATCGCCTCCTTAGAAGTTCCATTTCTCGCCATAAAGATAGCGGCAGAAGTTGCTTGAGCGCCTTTGATGCCTTCAGGATGATTATGGGTAAATGAAGCATAATGCTCAGCCTTAGCAAGTACTTCTTCTAGGGTATTGAATGCGTAAGCAACAGGACTGGTTCTCATTGCCGAGCCATTGCCCCAACTATTGTACGGTTGCTCGCTAAGACTAGCCGCCCATTTACGAAAATGCGCGCCATAACTTGCGCTGGGGTATTGCAAATAATACCAATGCATCACTTGACCATAATCCACATCCCTAGTAATTGCCTCCATTAAAGCAATAGTAAGAACGGTGTCGTCTGTAAAAAAGGCTTTCGAACCAAAGAGCTTAAAATCCTTTTGTTTTATGTTGTTAAACTCATAGACCGAGCCAACAATATCACCGGTTATTGCACCTAACATGGCAAACCCCACTCACTGAACTTGATACGGTTTATTGATGTCATTCGATTACTCCTTTAATTAATATAAAAATTGTTTTTTTAAGAGCTTTATAGCAGTCTAATCCTTCGAAATGAAGACGCTATGAAGTTTCTATGAATTTGGTGTTTGTTTCCTTAGAAAAACACCAAAAATCAAACAAATCGGAATTTTTTAGGAATGACTACCTAAGATCAACAAAACACTTGTTTTTGCCCAAATAATGGGTATTTATTGCCTGAAATTGGTGTTTTTCACCCACTATTAGGCTTTGACAGGGTTCATTGTGGTTTTTTTTAATATTTTCCGCAACAAACTAGGAAGATAATCTCACCACAACTTAGTGCTCTCACTATCAGCCAAACCGGTACGCTCAATGTTTGAAGCGCGTAACCAGCATTTGAAAAAATAACAGACAGTGATAAAAATCAGTCCAAAACAAAGGGTGAGTAATAATATGAAAGGAATATAGGTAAGCATACAACCACTCCAGTAATTTAGTTTTAGTTAATGCCTCAGCATCTCTGATGACTTACTAACACGGTTAAATGAATTCTGCTCCTTGTCCATTGCTTGGTGGTACCACTTTTTGGCTTTAAGAAAATCCTCAGGAGTGACACCCAGCCTCGTGCATAATTCCAAGGTATTGGCGCTTACTATTGAACGATTTTTGTTGTTAATTATCATAATACTGCCTTATAATAAATGACATCAGCTGGCAATAAGGAGAGCATTACCAGCTGCAGTCGTTTACCCTAGTTGTCGGAAGGAGAGGGACCGACAACCGATGGTTCTTTAAAATTCTTAGCTACTTTCATAAAGCAAACAAATAGTTATATTTGGTAATTCGTTTAGGTGATTATGACACTCGAAGTTTAAGAAAAGATTAAGAGGATTAAATTCGTCTTAAACTTTTCTTAATGTTTTGATGAAATGCGCTTTACCAATGGATCTTTAGTGACTTGACTGTGAAAAGTGACAAAGATTATTTATGCGATGGCTCTGGCATAATATTACAATTCTTTATGGATTAACTTAAAACAAAAAAATCCTATGGCAAATACAATTCACATACTCCACCTTGAGGATAACGAACAGTACCACAGAGACTGGTATCCCGTTCTCGAAAAACATTTTTCAGGTTGTCAAATTACTTGGTGTGACAGTGTGAAAACAGCAAAAGACAAGATTGAGAAGGGTAATAAATTTAATGTCATTCTGCTGGATATTGGACTCGGAAGAAACAAGCCAAATGGCCTTGTTTTTTATCATTGGCTACGAATTGAGAAAAAAATAAACACCCCAGTACTTGTTCTCAGTATTATCGAATTTGCAGAGGACCAAGAGAAAATAGATGCAATTGACGACCAAACGCCGATTGCAAATAAACACAGCCACGGCCCAAGAAAGTCTTCATATGTCATTTCTAAAATTAATAAATTAACAGCCAATATCTTTGCAATATCTAAAGAGCCATTTATAAAACTAAACCAAAAATACCTCGGACTCGGGCCGAAAGAATATCGGATGTTAAAAATAATACTAAGAAGTCGCGATAAGCCTTTAAACACTAAAAAATTAGCGACCGCATTAGTCTCGACATCAGGATCTATTGGAGTCAATAAAAATACCATTAATGGAAAACTTAGTGCTATAAATCCTGATGTGAAAATCATTATCCTCGGTGGCGCTTACTTGATTAGTTGCGACTATCAAGTGGAGGATAAGTAATGAATATACTCTACTCAAAATGGTTTTTACGCAGCTTATTATGCTTGCTTGCTTTGCTGATGGTGCTGGGCAGTGCTTGGCTTCTAACGAATGCGCTTCGAGATGCTTACCGACTGGCATCGGATGCTGCGCTAGAACAGGCCGCTAAGGCCTACAGCAACTCTTACCAGATTATTAAAACGTACAAAGCCAAACCAATCGGCCTTAATAAGACCCTAGACGAAATGGTGAAGGACATAGTATATGAAATACAATCAACTATCAAAGACTCGTCTTTATTGGGTTACAAAGTCTACATATTTAATTCTGAAGGGAGGGTCATTGCATCAATCAACAAAGAAGTTAGAGGAGGGTTAGAAAAAGGAGTGTCCACAGAAGTAGATAAATCTATTGTCAAAATAGAAGCACTTATTAAAGACAAAATTCCTAATTTATCTAATTTCTTAGCAAACCAGAATTTAACAAAGCTAATAGAAACCTCCTTCGAAGAAGGGGAAGGGCCGACTGGATTTTTTGACAATCTACTCACTCCACAAAGTCGTTACATTTTTATGCCGGTTTTCAATCAAAATAAGTCTACTAATTCTGGCATTGCTATCACTAGAACAAAACAACTATTGAACGCTTCAAGCACCATAATTAGGTTAAAGATACAAGAAAACCTACTCTATCTGGCCGGATACTCTCTTGCAGGGATACTGCTTTTTGCTTTACTTCTCGGAGCGCTAAATCGATTAATTCGAAGCAAAATTGAACTAGACCACACTACAGAGATAGTGACGGGTTGGCGTCAAT
>Ga0208879_1003030_pt1 | contig 14168 bp, 9 predicted proteins | sample Knorr_S15_td_Bot_FD_185605 | JGI IMG/M metagenome (GOLD analysis project Ga0208879, IMG submission 185605) | Marine microbial communities from Southern Atlantic Ocean transect - Knorr_S15_td_Bottom_ad_5009_LV_A (SPAdes) (version 2) | ecosystem: Environmental > Aquatic > Marine > Oceanic | place...
TTACGCCATGTTGGGCCGGACGCCCAAAAATATTGAAGCAGTGAGGCCGCTCAAAGGCGGGGTCATCGCTGATTTTGAAATGACCGAAAAGCTCCTTCGTTATTTTCTGCAGAAGGCGCACGAAGGTCGCAGCATTGCCCGCCCACGGGTAGTCATTGCCGTGCCTTCCGGAATTACCAACGTCGAACGCCGGTTGTTAATCCAATCGTCCGAAAGAGCAGGAGCGCGCAAGGTCTACTTGGTGGATGAACCGATGGCCGCCGGTTTGGGCGTGGACCTTCCCATTACTGAAGCCCGAGGTTCGATGATCGTGGATGTCGGTGGGGGCACTACCGAGGTGGCCATTTTGGCTCTGGGTGGACCCGTGGTGATGAAATCCGTCAAGATTGCAGGCGATGATCTGGATGATGCCATCGTGTCCTATGTCCGGAAAAATCACAATTTACAAATTGGTCCCCAGACTGCCGAATTGCTGAAAAAAACCATTGGCTCCGCATGGCCTTTGGACCAAGAAAAATCCTTTGAGGTTGCCGGCAGGGATACCTTGAAATTGATGCCACGCAAGGCGGTCATCAATAGCGATGAAATTCGTGAATCCGTCCAAGAACCACTGAAATCTATACTTCGTGTGGTGATGGAATGTCTGGAAGCGGCTCCACCTGAAATTGGTGCTGACTTGTTGGAAGCTGGCATTGTGTTGGTGGGTGGTGGTGCCCTTTTGCCGGGCTTGGCGGAATATATTTCCGAGCATACTGGTTTACCTTGTCGGGTTGATGAGGATCCGTTGACTGCCGTGGTGCGGGGAACCGCACGTTTCTTAGAGGACTTGGATCTTTATGGTTCCTTCCTCTCTGAGGACGACGACTTGGCCTAGTGTTCCTGCTGCCGAACGCAGAGCGGGTTCGGCGAATCGCCGCTCTAGGACTTTTCCTTTGCCTTGGTGTTGGTTTGGCGGTCTGGCCCGTGCATGCGGTTTCTCAATCTTTGCGTTGGTTGGTTCAACCGATTGCGCAATTAGTCAGCGTCGGAGTTCAGTCCATCCAGGCGGTCTTAAATCCGAATGTAACTTCGACTGGAGGGAGCGCTGAATCTGAACCACAGATTTCCACTACTTTGTTGCTGGAGGTGGAGCGGGCTTTGGGGAATCCACCGGCAGCTCCGGGTATTGCCTGGTTGGAAGTTCCAGTTTGGAAGGTGGATGAGGGTGCCGGTTTGCTTTCTTTGGCGGCCGGCAAAGATTTTGCCTTAGCGGCTGGACAAGCGGTGGTGTTTGGTTCCCATTGGGTTGGACGCATTATCAAAGTGGAAAATCAACGGGCAACGGTTCGTCTTTGGACCTCTCCAGGAGCCCGAACCGGAGTTCGGTTGGTGGAAAAAAATCAAATAACAAAGGCAGTCACCATGGGGAGGGGAACCCAAAAATCTCCATTGGTGCGGTGGATTGACCCCTCGGGTTCCCCTCATTCTGGAGCAGGTGTTTTTTGGCGAGCGACCGAGATGGACTCGCCGGCTCTAAGAAGATTGGATTTTTCAATGGGCCGCCTCCTGCGCCAAGGCAATGAGTTGCGGGGCTCTGGAGTTTGGGCGATTAAGACCGAGTTTCCGGCTGGGGCGGAGGGCCGAGTTTGGGTGGCTGCTGGCGCGGTAGGGGATTCTTTGGTGGCTGAACCAGGATTTCATACTGCTTCTTTAGGTAAGCCCCTGCACGGAGACGGGGTACTTTTTGGCAATTGGAGATCAGTTTTTCAATTAACTAAGGCTCCGGCGAAGGTGATTGAATCTGCTGGCCAGTTGCAAGGAGAGGTTTTGCGTCAGAGCGGGCGTAAGCTGTGGTTCTTGGCCAAAGCGCCTTCCGCTTGGGGGAGTCGCGCGATTGCGCTGACGTCTGAGGGGGAATTCCATGAAGATGGACGAGTTTTATTTAGTCGCGGCGGGCAAGGCATTCCTCGCGGTTTTCTTTTGGGGGTTCGGGACTCCGGGCCGCCAAGCATGGTTGGGAATTTACGTTCCCTCACTCGGGTCGAAGAAATTCCGTAATCATGAGGGAGGATACCGCGCGTTGGCGAGTTTTGATTCCCGTTTCGGTGGTATTGGCTTGGTTGCAATTCGCCTTTCGCAATATGCAGGGTGGAATGTGGCTTCCTGATTTTGGCTTAATTCTCCTTTTTTGGGCAATCCCACCCCAGGGTTCCCGCAATTGGCGATTTCCTTTCCTCTTCGTCTTTTGGTTGGGGGCGGTACGGAGCGGAATTACAGTTTTGGACCCCTTGTATTCTTGGTTGGGATTTGCACTTGCCTTGGTTTTTCGGAATCGACTATTCAAGCACTTCAGTCACCATTCTGGATTGCTTCGGTTTGGCATGGGCGCTTTGAGTGCTGTTCCGCCAGCGTTGATGGATTTGCTGGGTTCCTACCAATTAGGCGACCCTTTGCCAGCCAATATTTTGATTGTCCGTTGTCTCTGGGTGGCGGGGATTTGGTCTTGGATGGCCCGACCAGGTAAAAAGGCTTTCGGATGAGTGGCTTAAAAACCGACCGATTGAAACCCATTCTTTGGGTATTTGGCATAGCATTATTTTTATTGTTTGCGCGATTATTCCAATTGCAAGTGCTTGAAGGGGAGACCTGGAAAGAGGAAGCTCTGCGGTCTCGTTTACATCGGCGTTCTATCCCGGCTACTCGAGGCACCATCACCGACCGAGAAGGTCGGGTCTTAGCCCGTGACCGTGCCGCGTTTGATTTAATGTTTGAGTATCGAGCATTTCGAAGAAGTCAACCTAGTGCTCAATTGTTGGAGGCCTATGCTCTACTGGGAAATGCCCCGGGTGGTTTGGATTACTGTTTGCTCGAAGGGGAAAAATTAGGGGAAGACTTATTTAGAATTCACCCGCAAGCGTTTTCCCCGTTGACCCATTCAGAGAAAAAAGACTTGCTTTTCTATTTGGCAAGGTTGGGTGGGATGATAAACCAAAAAGAAATTTCCGCTTGGGCTGAAAAGGAAGATGCCACCTTTAGTCAAAGGTTTCCGCAATCTTTTGACTTTCTTAAGGCATCCTTGGAGTCTCAACGTCGCGCTATTTTTAGGCTTGAAGAATCTTTAGGTCAACCGTGGCCAGCAGGCTTGCTACATCAATTGGAACAAGAACGTCAGGCGTTGGAAAATAGAATTCGTCTGCAAGCGGTACGGGTGGCTGCCGGCCGAGGGTTCGAAAAAAGTGCCTTTGAAGTGAGAGAAGTCCTTACGGAAATGGCACCAGATATTTCGGTTCCTCGTTTGGTGGGTGTGGAAAAGCAATGGGAATCCAAACTAGGCACTCAGTTTATGGCTGACATTGTGAAACGCTGGAAATGGCCCAGAAGTTCCCAATCCCTGGCGGAATTGCTCTTGGCGGATGGAGATCCAGCGACTTTGGCTTTCCGCTTGGGCCAATTACTTCGGCATATTGAGCGGGTTCAGCCTGCCGACCTTTTCGGTGTAAGACGAGCTTTGGTCCGAGAAATTCACCAAAACCGGGTCATTCGTTTGCGTGGAGATATCCCTTATGAAGCTGTGGATCGCCTTGCTCGTTTGCCAGAAACTTATGCTGGCCTTTACATCGAAGAGAACCCGCGTCGAGTTTATCCCCACGGAGGAGCTCCACATTTGGTGGGCTTGGTGCGTTCGGCAGATGAAAAAGACCTGCAGATTTATCAAGAGTTGCGGGAAGAGTACCGAGGTTTTGCCCGTTTACTGAGTCGTTCTTCTGATCAAGAAAACCGCTATCGCTTGATACGTAAAAAGCTATTTCAAGAAGTAATAAGACCGGGCGAAACGCGCGGTCGGAATGGGGTGGAATTGGCTTTCGAAGGTGCTCTTCGTGGTGGCCGAGGTTATTTGCAGATTTTGGATGCCGGAGAGATGAATGCTCGCCCTTTAGAGCTTGATTTTGTAGCCCCGAAAAGAGGCAACGACATTCGAATGGCTTTGCAAATGGACTTGATGGAAGCTGCCGAAGATGCGGTGATTGCCGGCTACCAAAGGGCTCGGCTGAATTTAATTCAAGACGGTCGGGCTGCCGAAGTCGCCCCTTTAAAGAATCGCCGGGTTGGTTTTGCAATCATCGATTTAATCGATGACTCTTTACCGGTGCTGGTGACTACCCCAACCTATAGCGTCGAAGAGTACCGCACTAATTACGCCAGCTTGGTGGCCCGCCGGGAAGCTGGGCCGCTGCGACACCGAGCCTTGGGGGGTGGATTTCAAGGCCATCAAGCTCCTTACCCGGGCTCCACCTTTAAATTGGTGGTGGCGGCGGAGGCGTTGGCCCAAAACCCAGCGGCTTGGGATGAAGAGCGGGAATGCCATGGTTCGTGGGGACCACCTGGTAGTCAGCGTCCCCTGTGGTGTGATTATCGTGCGGGTCATGGTCGTTTGGCCATGCGCGAAGCGATTCAACGCTCCTGTAACGTCTATTTTTACCAAGTGGGTTGGGACTTGGGCTATGCGGCTGTGTGGGACCGGGCCCGTAAATTGGGTTTTGGTGCACCCACCGGGCAGGAGTTGGCAGTGTTGGACTCGCGGCAGGGCCGGGTGGTGGACATGGGTTCGGGGGCGTGGTTGGAACGCGGTGCTAATGACCTCATTCCGCCGCACAAAGCAAAAAACTTGTTGGCTCCATTGCACTTGGCCATTGGCCAGGGCTACATCACCGCCAGCCCCTTGCAAATGGCTCGTCTTTTTGGTTGGCTGGCGACGGGTTCTTTGCCGGTGCCGCGCTTGGTCTTGGATGGTGCCGGGGCTTCTCCGGCATTGCCTCCGGTGGAAAAATTCGTTTTTGCTACCGAACTACGGGAAAAACTTCAATCTGCTTTACGGGCGGTGGTGAATGAGCCTCAGGGGACAGCCTTCCATAATGGGGAGGTTCTGAGAGATTTCCGGGTGGCTGGAAAAACCGGGACTGCGCAAGTCGGAGGAGGGGAAAATCATGCTTGGTTTGCAGGTTACTACCCATGGGATCAGCCCCGTTATGCGGTAGCGGTTTTCTGTGAAAATGCTGGGCTCCATGGCGGAGAAATTGCCACCTTAGTTCTGGCTGAATACTTAAAATCTCCTGCGGCAAGAAAAGTTTGGGAGGCATTGGGTCAATGAAGCGAAGAAACCAAATTCACCACAAGGTGTTGCAGTTTCTGAAACGGACCGATTGGCAATTGTTACCTCCGGTTGCCGGAGTTTTAGCTTTTGGCTGGTGGGTGCAATGGAGCGTTGCCGGGGGTGATGTCTTTCCAAACGGCCATACCATTCGCCTCTTGGCCACAGGTTTGGCTTTGATTTTGGCAGCAGGGTGGTCGGCTCGTCGTTGGCGGAATTCGGCTTACCTAATTTATGGTCTAGTGATTGCCATGCTGGTTTTCGTTTTAGTCAGTGGCCGAGAAACCAACAACGCTCGGCGGTGGATTGATTTAGTGGGGGGATTCAAAATTCAGCCTAGCGAATTTATGAAGTTGGCTTTGATTCTGTTTTTGGCCAGGTGGTTTGCCGACCGTCCTCGGCTACGCCGTCTCCGAGAACTTTGGATTCCTGGTTTGTGTTGTTTGGTACCGGTTCTGTTGATTTTGGCCGAGCCAGATTTGGGAACTGCGTTGAGTATAGGCCCATTATTTTTAGGGATGGTTTGGTTGGCTGGTTTGCCAGCCAAAAAATGGCGCTTGTTGGTTCTTTTGCCGCTTGCATTTGCTCCATTAGCGTTTCTCCATCTTAAGGATTATCAATTGGAACGCATGACCACCTGGTGGCATCAAAATGCGCTTACCTTGGAGGAAAAGGCGGATGCTGGCTATCACTTATGGCACGCAAAGATGGCCATCGGTAGTGGCCGTTTGACCGGGCATGGTTGGGCTCAGGGGCCAGAAAATAGGCTGGATCGTTTACCCGAGAGGCACAACGATTTTATTTTCCCGGTCATTGCTGAAGAGCACGGTTTTTTTGGGGCAAGCCTTTTTTTATTGCTCTACGCGCTCATCCCGATCATTGCCTTGTGGAGGGCCGGCCGTTACCGAGATCCATTTACTCGATTGGTGATTGCTGGGGTGGGGCTACATTTCGGCATTCACCTAGTCATCAATGTTGGAGTGTCCACGGGCTTATTGCCAACGACCGGTTTACCCTTGCCAATGGTTTCCTTTGGCGGAAGCTCCATGGCCGTGAGTGGGCTGGCCGTCGGCTTGGCATTGGCGGTGGGGGCTCGGCCGGGGCCAGTTTTTTCTTCCCGTGCCTTTGAGGGCTAGCCACTACCCAGACTTCATGTTTCAGCGCGGGTGGCACAGCTAGAATCCTTCCCTATGCGTGCCATTCAAATGGTTCGGCCCGAAGCAGGGGCTGCAGAACTCCGCACCGACGTACCCATTCCCACTCCAGGTCCGGGCGAAGTTCGTGTGCGTGTTGCACGCACGGCCATTTGCGGGACTGATCGGCATATTTTCCATTGGGACCCCTCGGTAGCCTCCATGCTTACCCCGCCGGTGACCATCGGCCATGAATTTTGTGGCTACGTGGATGAATTGGGGGACGGCGTACACGGCTACCAACTGGAGGATTATGTTTCGGCAGAAATGCATTTGGTCTGTGGACTTTGCCGGGCTTGCAAAGCAGGGAACCAACACATTTGTGAAAAAACTCGCATCGCCGGACTTCATCAAGATGGGTGTTTTGCCGAATACCTCGTGATGCCGGCGGCCAATTTAATTCTTCTAGACCCAGAAATTGTGCCTCCTCATATTGGAGCTTTGTTGGATGCTTTGGGAAATGCCGTACATACCGTTCAGTCTGCTCGGTCGATTGCAGGCAGACATGTATTGCTTTCGGGATTCGGAGCGATTGGCGCCATGGCGGCGGCAGTGGTGGAGTTTGAAGGAGCATCTTCTTTGACCATCACTGAAGTTTCTCCCAAACATTTGCAGAGAGCGAAGGCATGGGCGGACCAGTGCTCGGGCAATACGCCCATCCATATTCACAACCCGGCCGAAGAAGGGGCTCAATGTTTGGCCGCAATTCGAGATCAAACCCGAGGCGGGGTGGATGTGGTTTTAGAGATGAGCGGGGCGAAAGCAGCCATTGATGCTGGTTTAGAGGCCCTTTATCCTGGGGGTGAAATGATGCTGCTGGGCTTGCCGTCCGGTAATGACTTAACCATCCAAGGTTTTTCGCGAAACATTATTTTCAAGGGGTTAAAAATGCAGGGTATTTTGGGCCGTCGCATGTTTGCTACTTGGAAGGAAATGTTGGGATTGCTGGAAAGGGGGCTTAACGTGGAGCATGTGGTGACCCACCAACTTCCGTTGGAAGGATTTCATGAAGGAATCCAATTATTGGACCAAGGAGACGCTCACAAAGTAATCCTCAACCCAAGCCAAACTTCTTAAATACCCATGACAACTCCATCCACCTCTTTTGAGCAAGGCTTGGCCGAAGAACTCAAGGAAATCTCAGCCGCTGGCCTTTGGAAGGAAGAGCGAGTCATCGTGACTCCTCAAGACGCTGAAATTAAAGTATCTTCGGGGGAGGAAGTGGTGAATTTCTGTGCCAACAATTACCTTGGGCTTTCCGATGACCCCGAACTCATCAAAGCTGCTACCCGTTGTTTGCAAGAACGCGGATTTGGTATGTCTTCGGTACGCTTTATTTGCGGCACTCAAGATATTCACAAGCAACTTGAGGAAAAAATAAGTGAGTTCTTGGGTTTTGAGGACACCATTCTTTACACTTCCTGTTTTGACGCCAATGGAGGTTTATTTGAAACTCTTTTAGGGCCGGAAGATGCAGTCATTTCGGACTCTCTGAATCATGCTTCCATCATTGATGGCGTGCGGCTTTGCAAAGCCAAACGGTTCCGTTATGCCAATAACAATATGGAGGAGCTTGAGGCTTGTTTACAGTCCGCCCAAGTAGCCGGCGCGCGGCGGATTTTAATTACCACCGACGGGGTCTTTTCCATGGATGGTTTTGTGGCAAATCTACAAAGAGTCTGCGAACTTGCTGAAGAATATTCCGCCTTGGTGCACGTGGATGACAGCCATTCCACCGGATTTATGGGTAAAACCGGCAAAGGCACTCATGAACATTGTGGAGTGATGGGCAAAGTCCATATTTTAACTTCCACTCTTGGCAAAGCGCTTGGAGGTGCCAGTGGTGGATTTACTTGTTCCTCCAAAACGATTGTCGATTATTTGCGTAACAAATCCCGGCCTTATTTGTTTTCTAATTCGGTGGCTCCACCCATTGTGGCGGCTTCTATTGCGGTGTTTGACCGCTTGTCCGAAACTACCGCCTTGCGCGACACTTTGGAAGAAAACACCCTTTACTTCCGCCAAGCCATGACGTCGGCAGGCTTTGACATCAAACCCGGAGTGCATGCCATTGTTCCCATCATGTTGGGTGATGCTCGGTTAGCCGGGGATTTTGCCAAAGCCCTGTTGGCCGAAGGAATCTATGTGATTGGCTTTAGTTTTCCGGTGGTGCCGAAGGGCCAAGCACGAATTCGGGTCCAAATTAGTGCCGGACATACTCGGGCCCATTTGGATAAAGCCATTGCCGCTTTTGTGAAAGTCGGTCAGGCTCTCCAAGTTCTAAGCTGAACCGGATTCCAGAAAGTATAGGGGTTCAAGCGGCACTGCCGTTGCTGCTTTCTTTTCGTTCATCGGTCCATCGCACCCGCCGAATGACATCGATGTGAAATAGGGCTAAAACGGCAACTAACTCCATACGTCCAATCCACATGGCGAAAGTTAATAATAATTTTGCTGCATCTGGAAAATTACCGTAGCTTCCCATTGGGCCGACCTCTCCAAAGCCAGGTCCAATATTGCCCAAACACCCAAGAGCTGCCGAGAAAGCAGTTTCGGTCGGAATTCCCATGATGGTTAAGATGCAACCTATCAGGAGATATCCAAGCAAATAGAGCAAAATCAAACTAATCATGGCTCTTAATATGGGATCGGGTATTTCTTTTCCTTTATGTTTAACTGGTAAGATTGCCCGAGGATGAAGAACTCGTTTTATTTCACGCCCTAAGAATTTTAAAGCCAGTAGGTGACGAATCGCTTTGGCTCCGCCGGCTGCGGAACCTGCGCACCCGCCGACCAGCATAATGAGCAGTAGCAATGCTTTCGGTGCACTTCCCCAAAGGTTGTAATCCGTGGAAGCATAACCAGTGCTACTGATTAAGCTTGCACACTGGAATAATCCCTGGCGAAATTTTTCCAAGCTTAAATGATCTCCAGAATGGATAAATACCAAAATGAGGGCGGTTGACCCCCACGCCAAAACGTAAAAACGAAATTCTCCATCCCTTAGCCATTCCAAGGGTCGACGATAAATGGAAATCCAAATCAAAGGGAAACTTACTCCGGCTAAGAGCATGAAAAATGTAAGAATCCATTCGGCGGAAGGGCTTTGGTATCCACCAATCGATAGCGGGTCGGGGGAGAATCCTCCAGCGGATACCGTGGTTAAGGCATGGCAAACAGAGTCATAGATGGACCATCCTGAAACGCTCATCAACATGACCACTACAGCAATAGTTAGGCTTAGATATAAAATCCATAGTTTGCGGGCAGATTCTTTTACCCGTGCACTAATGATTTCGTTTGGAGCTGTCGACGATTCAGCGAAAAACAGTTGTCGTCCGGCAATTCCTAATTGAGGCAAGATCACCACGAATAAGGCAATGATTCCTAATCCTCCAATCCATTGCGTAATGGAGCGCCACAAGAAGAAAGCCCGGTTGTGGGCATCAAAGTCAAGCAAGATGGTGGCCCCTGTGCTGGTGAAACCCGACATGGACTCAAAAATGGCGTCGGCAAAGCTCATCCCTTCCCAGAGATAGGGGATGGCGGCGAAATGGGCGATGATGAGCCATGAGCCAGCCACCACACCAAGTGCCTCACTGCGTTGAAATTGCAGTCCTTTCTTGAAGCCGCGGGTCATGAACCAGCCCCCTAACCAGGTGATGGCAAAGGCGGCCGCAAAGGGGATGGCTTCCGCGTAATTCCCGGCGCCGCTGGCCCGACTGTCCCATAAACTTAGCAGCAATGGCGCCGCGAGAGCGAAACTAAACCAGCAAACCAGCTTACCAATAACCCCAAGGACGCGAAGAATGCGCACTATGCTTTTGCTTGATTAGGGAAAGTGTCGAAAAATCCTCGGGTGGTTTCTTCGTCCTCAGTGGCGCAGAAAACCAAGATGCTGTCGCCACCTTGTACGGTGTCCGAACCATGCGGAATGATGACTTTGCCACCGCGCATGACCGCCCCGATAATGGCAAAAACCGGCGCGCGCATTTCTTTTAAGGGGGTCGGTGGTAATTCCTCGGGCACATCCAAACGCAAGACCTTGACATCACCGTGGTCAAGTTCGGCGATGAGGTCCTTGTCGGATGCGTTAATGGCCCGCAATACAGAGTTGATTGCCGCGCCTCGGGCACTACGGACCACATCAATTCCCGCTCGTTCGAATAAGCGTTCGTTGGAGGGTTTGTCCGCCCGAGTCACAATGCGCGGCACTCCTTCTTGTTTGGCAAGCAGAGAAACCAGCAAGTTCTTTTCATCATTACTGGTGACCGCGACTAAAACAGGATCTTCTCCTATATGTTCTTCTTCGAAAATGGAGATGTCGGTGCCATCTCCGTGAATCACCATGCAGTCCAATTCAGCAGCTAAATCGGTGGCTCTGTCTTCGTCCGCCTCAATAATTTTGACTTTCCATTTGGCGGCTAATAATCCGCGCGCCACGGTGGTACCCACTAAGCCGCCGCCAACAATGGTGGCACGCCGGGGGTCAGTTCGGGAGCGGTCACGAAGGTAGCGGGTTAACAAACGGTTAATCCCTTTGACATCGCCCATGGCGGTAATTTGGTCACCCGGCTGGAAGTGGGTGTCACCCTGGGGGATAAAGATTTCTTCCCCGCGTCGACACATGACCAAAACTACCCCCTTGGGAACGCCGATGGAGCGTAAATCTCCGCTGGCAATGTGAACGCCTTCCTTGACTTCCTTTTTCACCAACCGAACCCGTCCGCCTTCAAAGGCTTCGACGTCCAAGGCGCCAGGAATCAGGACAATCCGTAAAATTTCTTTGGCAAGCTTTTCGGCCGGGAGAATGACTCGGTCTATGCCTAGGGAAAAGGCCAGTTTGGAGGCTTCGCTTTCAGTTTCCTGCACATTGTGGCGGGGCAAAAAGCAGGTAACTTGGTGGGCGCCTAGGCGTTTGGCGGCGGCGCAGGCCACCAAGTTTCTTTCATCTATCGGGGAACAGGCCAAAAAGTGGTCGGCGTCGGCGGCCCCGGCGGCCTCTAAATCTGAACCGGATGACGTGCTCCCCGAGAAAATCCGAACGTCTAAGCGCTCCAATCCAGCAGAATTGGCGTCTTTGGGGAGCAAAACAGTAACGTCGTGCTCGTCCATGAGGGCTTCCGCTAAGCGGAAAGCAACCTCGTCTTCACCGCCGATGAGGATCTTCATGCAGGAAAATGGTATCCAAGGATTTAGCTAGGGGCTATTGGTTCTTTCGGTTGCCTTTCTCTAATTTTCTCAAATTATTTTGAGCATCTCGTAAAGCGGTCTGAATTCGTTGTTTTTCTTCCCCTTGAAGCTCTCCGGAGGCCAATAGAGGCTCTGCGAGCGAAATGGCCTTTTGGTAAAGATTTATGGCCTGTTGGTCATCTTTTTTCAAATAATAGTGCAGGACGACAGCCCAATCATTCAAAACCTGCGGATCTGAGGGGGCAAGCTTGCCGGCAGTGGCATATGCCGCCAGAGCCTTGTCCAGTTTTCCAAAATCCCTCTCCAATAGGGCGATATTGTTCCACAGCTCGGCATCTTTTTCTTGAACAGTGCTGGCCCAATAAAGTAATTCTAGGGCGACCCCGGATTCGCGGCGTGCAGCCAGGAGACCAGCGAGCCATTTCATTTGGCCGACGACTTGGTTGCCGCCGTCGGCTAGGGCTCGTGAGCTAGTTGCATAGGTGGCTCCATTGTCCTGGAAATATTTTGCCCAGCCTTGGCCGCTGTAAACAAAGGCTTTGCTGGCCCGGGAGGAATCTCCGGCGGCGTCTAATCGGGCACCTTCATCCATGGCACCTTGAGCCAAGAAAAACCAAGCGTTGGTGAGTTCGGGTTTGAGCTTGAGTACTTCCTCAAAATAAAGGCGTACCGATTTCCATTCTCTGGGAAACTCCAAATATTCGGCATAGCCTTGGTACCAAATGAGGTTTGGGTCAGCTCCTTTTTTAGAAATGATTTGGTCGAGCAAGGGGACTGCATCGGAGCGGAGCCATTGGACCATGGCAGACAAATCCACTTCTTCAAGATTGCGTTTGATCGCTGTTCCCCAGGCGTCACGGGCAGCTTTTTTATCCGCATTTGATTGCGTGGCTGCAAACTTTAAACGCATCAGTTCACCAAGTCGGATGCAAGCCAAGGTGGCTTTTTTGTCCACACTCATGGCCAATTTAAAAACGGCTTCGGCCTTTCCCCAAGAACGATTCCTTTTCTCTTCTTTTCCTAAGTTGCCTAGGCGAGTGGCTTCGGATATATAAATTCTACCACCCTGCAGAAGTAGCCTAGGGTCTTTGGGATGAATGGCGAGACCTTCCTCGATGGCACGCACCGCATTGGAATTGTCACCGCCATTAAGGAGGGCTTCCGACCAGTGCTCAAAAGTTTCTGCGGGAGAGCCGACGATTTGAGCGGCTTTCTCTAAGGTCCATGCAGCACCTAAAAAGCCATCGTTGATTTCGAGTCCTTTGAGTTCCCCGTTGGCCATTAACAACTCAGTGGCTTTGAGTTGGGCTTGTCCGAGGAGCAACAGGGCGTCGGCTTGAGTAGTGGCGGCAACTCCTGCGTCCTCAAGGATTTGTACAGCTTCCACGGGCTTACCTGTCGCCAAAAGTTCTTGGGCCGACTTGATGGCTGGGCCAAGGTCTCCGGTTTGAAGGAGGGGGAGGAGGAGGAAGGGAAAAGCGAACATGTCTCTATTGGCGGCTCATGGCCTGGCGGATGCGGAGGACGCCGCTACGCCGCTCAAAAGGATAGTGGGACGCAGACTTTTGCAGGAATGTTTCTGCCCGGTCCATCCGTTGCCGGCGCATGACATCAAGGTAGGCCAAGTTTTCCCAGGCGTCACCAATTGCTTCATCTAAATTTTGCTTTTCTTGATGAGACATGGTGTCGCTTTGTTCCGCTAATTGTTGATCACCCATTTGAATGGCCCGATGCAATTCTTTTTCAGCCAACTCATGGTGCTCATTCAAATAATAAACTGCAATGAGTGCCCTGTCATTGACCAGACGCACATCATCAGGGGAAAGCTCAACCGTGCGGGAATAAGCTTGCCAAGAGGTTTGGAAAAACTCGGCGGATTTTTCAGTTTGACTGTTTTCTAAAGCAGAAACCCCCAAGTCTCGGCTTGCAAATCCAAGGTTGTTGGTCCAATCTGGATTGTCTTTGTGAACCGCAAAAATTCGCACCAACATGGCATGGGCATCTTTCAGGCGGTTCTCTTGGAAAGCATTTCCGACCACCGAATAAATACCCAAACTTAAAGTCCGTGCAGTAGGTTCTTTTTCTACTCGTGTAGCATCGGCTTCAAGGGCAAGCAGGAATGCTTCGGCGGCGTCGGCTACTTGACCTTCTTCCCACCGACTCCAGCCACGGCCGGTGCGCACGACGTGTAACCACTGCAAACAAGTTTCACGGTAGCTTTCATTGAGGGCCATGGATGAGAGAAAGCATTCTTCGGCACGGTCCAAGGATTCTTCGGCGGTCAAAAAATCTTTGAGCTGGCGTGCTTCAATCTGGCGCTCCCATAAAGCGCTGCCGAGGTACCACAGGACGGTTGGGTCTTGGGGGTGTAAAGTCCGAACACGGTCCCAAACCAAAGCGGTTTGGCTACCGCTCGCTAAATTTTCCAGGCGCCCGCGCGCTTCTCCATTTTGAGGATTTTGAATCAAAGCTTGGGCCAAGGGTTCCACCGCTTCTTTGCGGCGGCCTTGCCATGCCAATAAGTCGGACAACACAATGTGAGATTGGGGAGTGGTTTCGCCGGGACCTTCACGGAGAATGAATTCTGCTTGGCGACCGGCGGCAGGGAGGGCTTGGCCAGCTTGGACGGCCGCCATCACCATGGCCAGCCCGGC
>Ga0208879_1003039_pt1 | contig 14144 bp, 16 predicted proteins | sample Knorr_S15_td_Bot_FD_185605 | JGI IMG/M metagenome (GOLD analysis project Ga0208879, IMG submission 185605) | Marine microbial communities from Southern Atlantic Ocean transect - Knorr_S15_td_Bottom_ad_5009_LV_A (SPAdes) (version 2) | ecosystem: Environmental > Aquatic > Marine > Oceanic | place...
GCCGGCACCATGGAGGAGCGCCTGGAGGCCATCAGGGAAGGAAAGGTTGCGGCCGGCAACTTCTTTGAGCCCTGGATCAGCGTGGCGCAGAAGCAGGGGTTCCGCGTCATCATAGAGAGTCACACAACCCGCAGCGAGGCATCCGGCGACGAGCTAGACGGACCCACGTTGGCGGCGATGTTCCGGGCTCAGGCGAAAGCGGCCACCATGATCAACGCCGATCCGGGAAAATACGTCCATTACCTGTTGGCTGAATCCCAAGGCCTGCTGGAAGCCCACGAAATGCAGGCCTGGCGACTTCTGTACGGTCCTCCGGCGCCTTATACCCGGGAGCGTTTCGACAACACCTACCAGTGGATGCTGGGATACCCCGATCTGGTGATCTCCGGGGCAACATACGAGGACACCGTCGACAACCGCGCCTGGGAATAATCCAACCGGTTCTCTCCAATCCTAGATTTCCCCGGCTTGGACAATCCTCGGTCATTTCTCGGTCATTTAATAGATCCGGCTGTTTGTCGCATGCAAACATCCGCCCAAGTGAAAACAGTAGAGGAGGACGACAATGGCTCTTGAACAAAGTTCAGACAACCGGCAACGAGTTCTGGCTGTATCTGGCAGCCTTCGGAAAACGTCATTCAACACTGGGCTGTTGCGGGCCGCACGGGAAGTCGCCCCCGACTGGATGGACGTAGAGATCTTCGACATTCGCGGCCTGCCATTTTATGACGGGGACCTGGAAGCCCAAGGCGACCCAGAACCAGTGAGAGCCCTCAAGGCAGCCATCAGGGAATCCGACGCCGTGATGTTTGCTACTCCCGGATACAATTGGAGAACTTCCGGAGTCATGAAGAACGCCATCGATTGGGCTTCACGTGACCGGGAAGAAGGCTCGCTGATGGGAAAACCGGGGACGATCATCGGCGCCGGCGGCAGGGCCGGCACCTCCCGTGCCCAGATGCAGCTGTTAGAGACTTTGGGGGAAACCGGCACCATCGTCATGGTCAAACCGGGTGTAATGATCTCGGCGTTTGCGCCTGATACATTCGACTCAGATGGGAATCTTATAAACTCACAAATGCGAGAGTTGCTGGGAAAGCACATGGATGAGTTCGCTAAGTGGATATTCCGGCTCGGCCCACGCGATTTCATCCCCTTCGCCTGCGAGATGGATATTGCGCTTGCGGCCAGGTAGAAAGATGACTAGCGGCCTGGGTCTGGGCCGATTACGTGACTGAATCCACCACGCGGACGACATAAACGTACCCAATGTCATTCCTACCGCGCCTAATGTCATTCCGACCGCAGGGAGGAATCTCGGGACGTGTGGACCAGCCCCACTCCAGATTCCTCGTCGCTGCGCTCCTCGGAATGACAGGCTGTAACATCGAGGCAGTTCACCACAGTCATCTCGACGCAGTACTCGTCCGAGACACATTAAATTGACACAAATTGCCTGCGACCCATCTCAGCCTAATGTACGGCAGGTTGGAATTGGATAGAATAAGCTCTGCCCACGTTCGGTAATTTTTCAAAACCAGGGGTGACATCCATGCCTTCAACCGCGCCGCTACAATTTTCCTTTACCGGCACAGACCAGGAAATGATATGTGGCCCCGACTCTATCTCCGGCATCGACAAAGTGATGGACCGGCTGGGCGCATCCCGGGCCATGGTGGTTTGCGGGCCTACGATCTATGCGAAATCCGACGTGGTGCAAAGGGTTCAAGAGGCATTGGGAGAGCGATGCGCCGGTCTGTTTTCCGGAGTGATGCCCCATTCTCCCGTGGAAGTCCTAGATGAGGCAGTGGCGATGGCCACCGATTTGGCGCCGGATGTCATCATCAGCGTCGGCGGCGGCAGCACCAGCGACACGTGCAAAGGCATCGCCATTCTGCTGGCCGAGGGTGGGAGCATCCTAGACTATCAGATCCGCTTCGAGCCGCCCGACCGCATCTTCGTTCCCGACACGCCCCATCAGAAGATCCCCATCATCGCCGTCCCCACCACCATGGGAGGGGCGGAGATCAGCAGCGGCGGCGGCGGGTTTACCAGTAAAGAGTTGGGACGCAAGATATCCACTCCGGGAAAAGGCGTCACCCCAAAAGCTATCATCATCGACGGACGTGCCTTGGCCACCACTCCCATGGACATCCTCCTTTCCACCGCCATCGGCCAATTTCGCATTGCCGTGGAATCTCTGTACTCCACGGGACACCAACCCGTCGCGGACGCCCTGGCCCTTCACACGATTAAAATGCTGGTGGAATATCTGCCCCAATGCCCTGAAGGGGACGTCGACTGCCTGCTGCAAACAAAGACCGCCGCCGTCATGGTTATGTTGGTCCGGCCGGGTTTGGGGCTAACCACCGCTATCGCTCACCACGTCGGGGGCCTTTATGACGTCGCCCACGGTGAGGCCAACGGGATCCTGTTGCCCCACGCTATGCGCTTCAACCTGGAGGCCAGCGCGGACCGGCAGGCCATGATCGCCCAGGCCATGGGCATCGACACTTCGAACATGAGCGACGAAGACGCGGGCTTCGCGGCGGCCGATGCCGTGGACAACCTGTGCCGCAGCTTGGGATTACCGGCCACCTTGGGGGACGTTGGCGTCCCAGAGGAAGGACTGGAGCTGATCGCCGCCGCCACGTTGCATGACCGGGGTCTAGCCACCAATCCTGTGCCTGTTTACGATGCAGGTCCAATCATGGACGTGCTGCGACAGGCCTGGTAAATCTATTGGATGATCTCTTCAAACTCACCACTGCCCAGGAGATCGAGATAGCAGTCCGGTTGCTCTTGGCCGCAGAGTTCGGCTTGGCGGTGGGTTACGAGCGCCGAAGCGCTGACAAGCCTGCGGGCCTGCGGACTCTGTCGTTGGTGTGCTTAGGTTCGGCAATGTTCACCATCATCTCTGCCTTTGGGTTTGAAACCGCGGACCAATCCAGGGTCGCCGCCCAGATCGTCACCGGCGTCGGCTTCCTGGGAGCGGGTACGATTCTACGCAGCGGCGTAACCATATCGGGGCTAACAACTGCGGCGACGATCTGGGCTACCGCGGCCATCGGCATGGCGGTAGGCTCAGGGTTATACATAGCGTCGGTCAGCGGAACCGTACTTATACTGGTCATCTTGTACTTGTTCGCCCCGGCAAGACCGAAAGAGGAATAGATCCGGCTTCACTTTGGAGGAAGAACCATGGCAACGACTCGGCGTTCCTTCCACGATCATTTGAACGCGTTCTGCAAGGACACTGGCGCCTATCTGCAGGGAGCGCCCGACGGTCCATTGTCCGGCCTTACCTTCGCGGCCAAGGACATCCTGGACATCGCTGGGTATGTCACCGGAGGCGGCAATCCCGACTGGAAGGAAACGCATCCGGCGGCGGACAAAACCGCCTGGACCGTGCAGACTTTGGTCGACGCCGGGGCGACGATGGCCGGGAAGACTATTACCGACGAACTAACCCGGGGAATATTCGGCGAGAACGCCCATTACGGAACGCCCACCAATCCCCGGGCGCCAGGGCGTGTCCCCGGTGGCTCATCCAGCGGGTCGGCGTCGGCCGTCGCGGGAGGGCTGGTAGATTTTGCCCTGGGTTCGGACACCGGCGGGTCGGTCCGGGTGCCCTCCAGCTTCTGCGGGCTCTACGGTCTCCGTCCTACTCACGGACGGATCCCCCTGGATGGGATCCTCTTGCAGGCACCCAGTTACGACACCATTGGTTGGTTCGCTAACGATTCAGAAACCTTTGCCCGCGTGGGCTCGGTGTTGCTGCAAAGCCAGATCCCAGAGGCACGTCCCCAAAGCCTGATCATCGCCGAGGACGCCTTTGAGCTGGCAGACCCGGAAGTGGTCGACGTTCTTAAGCCCAAAGTAGACTTGGTATCATCCCTATTCGGGGAAACCAGAAGGGAACGCCTCTCCCCTGGAGGGCTGATCGAATGGTCTGGGCAACAACAGATCCTGCAAGGCCGGGAAGCCTGGGAAACCGCGCGGGATTGGCTGGACCGAGTAAACCCACGGCTGAGCTTTGAGGTAGGAAACCGGTACGGCCTAGCCCAGTTGACGACCGAAGAGGAAGTTGCCGCGGCCCGCAAGGTGCGAGGGGAAATTTTGAAGCGAATGAATGAGGTATTTGCCGGAGGCCCCGTTATTTGCCTGCCCACCACGGTTTCGCCGGCCCCGCCCACCGGGCAAAGACTGTCGGAACGGGCGTCGCTGCGCGCCCGCAACAGCGCCTTAACCTCCGTCGCCGGAACCACCGGCGCTCCCCAGATCAATCTTCCCCTGGCGGAGTTAGGCGGCCTGCCGGTGGGATTATCCCTCATCGGTTCTCCGGGGGCCGACGAACTACTGATAGCTTTGGCACGGAGAATTGAAATTCTGAACGGGTAATATCACTAGCCGAACCGACAACGCAAGACCGATGCAGCCTCGGCGTCGATAGACCCTATTCCAGATCGTTAAGCCTCTTCGCAGGTGTTGAGAGTCGTATTTCCGGAGTCGCTCGTCCGCCGCACCGTCACCTTGATCTTTCCGCTGTTCCAAGTACCGGCGAACGCGCACAACGCCACGGTCATTACACTCCTTTAATCACGTACAGCCTACGCAGGTCTCAACCATCAACGCTGCCGCGATATTCACTTTTAGCCGCCCTTCAATTCCTTGATGGGCTGATCTCTCCGATGCGCCTCCTTAGTGGTTCGGCTCCACTAAGTTCTTCAAGCATAACCTGGAATCAAGAGAAACGGAAAGATCCATGGGAATCACTGATACACCCATCTAGTTTGCCGGCGATTGGCGAAAACGATTCCAAGGACCCTGCCGAATGAAAGCTCAAATTCCTTATTTAGGTTGCCCTTAACAAAATAAACCTCATACGGCTCCATGTGGTCTATCGGCTTGTCGCTGCCATGAGGGGTCCAAGTATGCCAGCCGGTGCCTCCGTAACGGTCAAGGGTGAATAATTCGTCAACGTGCTCGATGCCGTCTAGGTCCTCTTGCCTCACTTTCAAATCATTTAGCCCGTAACAAGCGGCAATAGCACTCAAATCGTCATTGGACGGACCCAACAAAGACTTCCCCTTTCGCTTATAGCTCATGACACTGTCTTTATTTTCCTCTCGGTAGTCCGCTAGCCCGAAAGGGTGACCAAGCTCGTGAGCAAACCCATGGACCCACTCCTGATGTTGCTTCCAGGGAGCGTCCTTCCTGATGTATATTCTCGCCTTGACAAGCCGATGTGCCTCCTCATTCGGTGGATCCCCCGGGCCAGGAACCGGAACCGTATCCCTAAAGGTCAATCCGTTAATCCGTTTGCCCTCGACGGTATTTTGGTTTTCGTTGAAGGGCCACTCTAGGCTGGTTTTTTCGTAAAACTCGATCTGGGCGTCGCCCTCACCAGGAATCATTAGAAATCTTGCGCCGACGGCCTGGTTCCACCGGTGAATCGCTTCGCCGACGGCCTGATGGTGGACCACCGATGGATCTATCTTCGTGGTGATATACATCGCTTTTTTGTTCCACCCTTTCCATTGACACTCACGAGGGTCGATACCTGGGACGTCGCAATAAGTGGGGGTCATAACTCCTCCTCCGTTTCTGGAACGTCATGAGCAGATAATCTGGGAATGTTTTGGTGGCACAATTGTATAGCATTTTCCAGAACTCTGTAATTTAATCTGTACCAATCCCCCCAGCATTAATAACATTAGGTAAGTATTTGGCCAACAGAGAGATTCGATCCGTTAGGACGGCTTAAGATGCTGCGAGGGTGACACAGTTGGACGTTCCAGGCGCGGAGTCCAGATATCCATAACTCGCTATGCCTAGCGCACGTTATTGATCGCTTCCCGCGCCTTTTCGTGCTTCTTCTTCATGATATTAGACATCAAGGTGAATTTCCGGTTTTCTGCCTGCATCTTCTGTTGCAAGCCCAAGTATTGCAGATTAAACGACTGATTCATCTCTTGCATCTCTTTAGTGGATCGCATCAGGTTAGACGCTCGGGACTCCTCAGTCTTTTCTATCAAAGCATCAATCTGTTCGCTCGAAAGCTTGAGCCAGTTAGAATATTCGGCAAATTGTTTGGCCTCGCGCCCCTCCAGGCCGATGGGGGCACACCCGGCGACCATGGCGAGAGTCAACAGACTGAGAATCGTGGGCTTCATGCCAGCAATTAAACCAAGTTAGCTTCGCTGGGTGCTGCCCCAAAGCTCCTCCTTGCGCTCGCCGTAACGGTCTGCTAATCTGTCGTCGCCTGGCCAGCAGCACCCTGAAGAAGACGCCTACATGAGCTGCCAGGTAAGTAACAAGATGACCCTCTTCGACCAACTCCGAGCCGCTCTTCGTAACCCCCGATTGGCCGTCCTCTTTGCAGGTGGGATTATTGTAATGATACTGGCCGCATGCGCAGCTATCGGCCCTGTTCCAGAGATTGTTGGAGCACAAGCAAGGGAGTCCATGGGCTTATTTGATTACAAGGTTTTCGTTGATTGCACGGTGCGAAATACAGGAAAGGGCGGCAACATCATGGTTGAAGCCGAACTCAACAAAGGCGGCTTCTGGAAGAAGGAAGAAACCATCTTCCTGGATGCGGGGAACACGAGGAAGGTTACTTTCACCTTCTCCGAAATTACTTTCCTGGGAGGTGGGATTACTTCAGGAAATATCCGGTGCGGGGCACGTCCGCGTTAGGGGTAGAGCGATGAGAGACGATATAGTCATCCACTGATACCATCAATAGTTGGACGAGGTAACGATGAGAACAGTCGCGGCATTAGTATTTGAGAATATGGAGCCGTTGGATCTGTTTGGACCGATTCAGGTCTTTAACGTGGCTTGCACTCCCGATGTGCAAAGACCCAATAGGCCCGACACTACCAGGCCCCTCTACCGGGTCATAACCATAGGGAAGCAGAAGGGACCGATTCCCACTGGGAGGGAAGGCGCTGGCCCGGTGGTCGTCGCAGAGTACAACATCAACGACGATGTGGATTTCGACATTCTTCTGATCCCGGGCGGCGGTGGCACTCGTGCCCTGGTGGACGATAGCGGGTTTGTGGACTCGCTTACAGTTGCTTGTAACAAGGCAAAGATCGTTGCGTCCGTTTGCACGGGAGCCGCCCTTTTATCCAAAACTGGCCTTCTAGACCACAGGCGGGCCACCAGCAACAAAACCGCATGGAACTGGGTGGTCGGACAGCGCAAGGGTGTCGACTGGGATTCTTCGCCTCGTTGGGTAGACTTGATAGATAAAGAGACTCAAACCGGCATAATTACCTCAGCCGGAGTTTCGGCGGGAATCGACATGGCCTTGGCGCTGGTTGCGGACCTGGATGGTGAACAGATAGCAGATAACGCGGCTGTGTTCATAGAGCACAACCGCGTAAAGAATCCGGCCAACGACGCCTTCTCCTACCTGGCCGGCGCGTCTTGATCCCATGGTAAAGATGCCGGTCTTGTAGGTTGCATTTCCGAGATTCGGCTAGGAAACGCATCATATGGCTCGGGTGATTCGTTCACCGAGATGGAGCGAGCCGTTCAAGAGATTGGCGCCGTGAGTTATCGATTCCTTATCAGTCACCCGACACGCCGGCCTCGCTAGACCCGGCGCCCGCGTCTTTTCCTCACCTCATAGACCACACTTACAGAGGCTCCATGGCCTGCCGTCACTAGCTGATCCATGGAGTTCCCGGACCTTTGGCCTGTTTCCCTAAGATTCTTCCAGGGAGATCTTTAGCCGTTGGTCTTCAATCTTGATCTGGTCCACTCGAGTGTTCTTCATCGATCCAAAAACAATGCACGTTGCGGCCATCGATAACGCGGTCCGAATAACTGGGAGCGGTAACTAGCCGGTAACTTAACAGTAATTCCCCGGTAACGCTGCGAACTGTTTAATAAGCCTACAGGTTGGAGCAGTCGAATCGGGCTAGATACAGGAGGAAAGACCATGGTCAAACCAAACAAGATCGTATCAGGACTCATCGCTGGCGTCGCCGTGGGAGTGGTCGCCGGCCTATTATTCGCACCCAAACCCGGTGAGGCGTCCCGAAAGATCGTGGCGTCCCGAGCCGGAGAGATCCGTTATAAAGCCGGCGGCTACATAGACTCGATGCGCTCTCGCGGAAAGAACCCGGAGAATCACCCCGTCCTGGTCGGGCCATTCGAATGGCGCTCCGCGTAGGGACACCTTCCGAAGGCTTTTAAGCTGACTGCTCTCTCTCGTGCCGGGGGAAGGGGAACGCCCCGGCACGGCCATTTTCCGGTTCGGCTGGTCCTTCAACCTGATACCAGCGTCATGCCCCACGTCCGCATATTAATTTTGCCCCTCTGATGGTCAACCGCCCGCCCTCTTCCTGGAACATGGAAGCCAGTGGCGGACAGCCATACCCTTCCAAGCAACTACACCACAACGCTTGAAGATAAACTGAGCCTTATCCAACGAAAAAATCTTCGTGGCGGATCAGTGGACGATCCAGGATCAAGTGGGGTTGAGCCAGATCTTAAAGAAGGGCGGTCCGCGGCCCTTTAGCATCCCAAGAAATAGTGCCGAAGGTCAGAGTCGAACTAACACGCGGTTGCCCCCACCGGTTCTTGAGTTTGTTGGCAGGCGTCCCTTCTAGTACCATCGGTCCTGGAACCGTGCCGCATGGTACGCCCGTCCGAACGCCATTTGAATCTACAATACCGTTTCGTCGCGCCTCATGCCACCAAGTTTGTCGGCATTTTCCCGTAGCTGCCTCAGATACGTTTGGTGTTCACAACGAGGGGAATCGGGTCTTCGGCAGACAAGGGGCGACGGAATGGTGGGGGCCGATGCGTGAGCAAGGTCGTTGATGTGGTTGGATCTGTGGCGCCCCCGGTAGGGCTTAAACATAGGAGACAGGGGTATTGGGGAACAGCCTCGCAGTTGATTTCGACAAAAAGGCCGCTGACGCACCTTGCCGGGCCGTGTAACCGAATTCTTAGTTAACATAGTCTTGGGGACTAACCCTCTAGCGCCCGGCCGCCAGCTGCTATGGCCTCCAGGATCTCGTACTTTCCTAGCCGTTCTAGCGTCGTTCTTGCGGGTCTGCGGGTTGCGGGAGTGGTCGCTGGGTTTCATTAGATCAGGGGTATTGGTGGGATATGAGCGATCCTCAGAACCTAAGAAGCTAGGTTATTTTGGATCTTAGACACGAAACTTTGACAACAATGGCCCGAATATGCTAAAATAGTGGAGCGCTTTCACAAACAGGTGAGGGCGTTCTTTTTTTGCCTAACGCTATGGATTGCAGGAGCTCCGCTTGAGAGGGGAAGGCTCCTTACCCTGGGGTAGGGAATGAAGCTACCCCTAAACAAAGATGGAGTCTAGTTTTGTACCGTTCAGGGTATTCCTCTAGATATTCTCAGAATAAGATCAATACGGGGTACATCATCGCCATAGTGGTGGTAGTTGCCGTTGTCATAGCTGCACTTGCCGTAGCCTTCTTCATTTTCGGTGAAGACACGAACCCGCTCGCGTTGACAGGCAATGCCGTAATAGGCGGTGGAGAAGAACCAAACGGTGTTTCTAAGGTTACAGCATCTACTATCAATATCGATGCAACCGTTGAAGCCAGAGTTACGCAAATATTAGCTGCTCAAACTACACCAAACATCGATGCAACGGTAGAAGCCAGGGTTAGGCAGAAACTAGCTGCCCAGCCTACATTCATGCCTCAAGTAATCTTCAAAGAAATCCCTTTGGAGATTATTAAAGACGTGGTGCGGGAAGCACTCGCTGCAAGGGTCGCTACTACCGCATCTCCGATGAGCAAGCCCGCCTTCACCCCACTTCCTATTGCTATTCCGGTTGCAACGCCCACGCCAACATCAACACTAGTACCAACTCTTGTCCCTACGCCGACGCCTACATCAGTGCCAACGCCAATTCCGGTTCCCACACCGATGCCTACGTCAGTACCAACTCCAATTCCGGTTCCTACGCCCATGCCAACACTAGTGCCAACTCCTGTCCCTACGCCGACGCCTACGTCAGTACCAACGCCAACTCCTGCTCCAGGCACAAAGATTGGAACTATGATTTTGTCGCAAAACACGACATGGCGAAAGTCAGAGTCACCTTTCTACCTAGAAGGGCGAGCACACGTCATGGAAGGTGTAACTCTAACTATTGAGCCGGGAGTGACTATTATAAGCAATGGGGGCCGGATTAGTTTTGAAGGAACTATAAAGGCCGAAGGTATGTCTTCGGACAAGATTTCCTTCGAACTAACTACTGCAGGAATCTTCGAAAGTTATTCGAGGAAAGGCAGATTAATTGTTCGCCACGCTGTCATTACAGGCGCAGAAGCTAAAGATACATTCTCCGGAGTTGGAGTATATTTTGTTAAGACCAATCTATTTGGAAGCGGTATGACCGCTGAGTTCCATGATTCAATCTTCCGTGGAATAGAGTATCTGGTGTATCCGGGCCCCGCGACTGTGACGGCTGAACGCAATATTTTCCGTGATTCTACTAGGTTCAGATTCACCGGCAATTCCAGTGCTATTGCCGCTCAGTACAATTGCTTCAACATGCCTTGGCCGCCTGTGGTGGTTACCATTACCGGTACATCATCCGTAAACTTCAATTCAATCTATGGGATGACTACCCCAATTCCTGAAGAGATGTATGATAACGGATTCCAGGCGTTCGGTGGTTCTATTGACGCGTCTGAAAATTATTGGCACGGGCTCTCGGAGTCCGATATTCGCGAAACTATCTCAGACAGCACGGTAAGTTCCACTAAACTTGGATCAGTAGAAATCTTGCCACTACTAACTGAACCGCATCCCGACGCCCCGGATTGCTCTTAAGATAAGTGAATAGAATCGAGGCTGATGAAGATAATCTCCTTCCCACCTCGCCACGGCTTTATAAATCTGACTAAAATCCTTTACGTTCGGCTGCGGCGTACGCATATTTAATTGATGGATTTCAGCCCAAAGATTGGTGCCGAAGGTCAGAGTCGAACTGACACGGGGTTGCCCCCACCGGTTTTTGAGTCTGGTGCGATCGGTCTTATCTTATGCTGCCAGGCATGATTACGTCCGATTGCTGCAATCTTATCGACTCGACATTTATGCCTGAATGTTGCCTAATCCCGTTTGATGCTCATAAGTTTGTTATCAATTTTGTTATCAAGAATTTGCATTCAGCGACCCTTGGGTCCGAAGCCTAATAGTACCTGTACTGTTCTGTATTACCAGGTACGTTTTTAGAACATCGCGTCCGCCACATCCCGGGGCCTTTGTGCCTGAAGTGTTATTTGGTGTTGCCCCGCGTTAACAAGTTTGTTAGCAAAATGTTAGCAAGAACGGACGGGATTTTCCGTCCGTTTTCGTTGAAGACAATCTAAATTCAAAAAAGAAATCCTTAAGCCTGCAATGTGATAGACACCCCCGATTGGATTCTCGGAAACGAATCTACTGATCGTCTTCATAAGGCATACGTAGAATTGGAAGAGAAATATTCAATCCAATTGATGCTGTACACCACCTCCGATAGGGCTGAGTGGAATAATGCCATTTTGCATGTTTTCCCACTATGGTATGCTCCCAATAGCCATATCCGAAGTCATGTATTTTAGAATCCCCACCACCGGCGGAGACCGGTAGGGTTTTCAGGAGAGTGACCCATGTCTGGAGCCAAGGACGCGTACCAGATCGATCTGAGCAGTGAACAGATCTCGTTCCTCCGGTCAGCGCAAGAGCAGTACAACATTCCCGACGAAAGTAAGGTGGTGCGAATCATGGTGGACTACCTGATGTCGAACCCTGATATTCAAGAAACCGTATTCGACGAGACCCGTTGCCTTTGGTGCGGATAGGTCCTAACCCGACTCGCTATCTGGCCAGCAGCCCCAGTTACGCCTTACAGCCCCACCTTAATCCTCCTCCACAAGGGAGTCTCCTCTCCCTTTACGGGTGATTGTTAGGGTTTGTCCTGATTCGCCCTGGGTGTGGAATGATGTTGACGGTGTTGAGGAAAGTTTTTGCTATAGTTGCTGGATGTATCGGGTTTGTATTTGGTGTTGGTTCGGGGCTGCAGTTATACAATGATGCGGTTCTGCCTTTCTTAGCCTACACTCTGTCCCCCAACAATACAGCTTATGGAGATATCCCTGTTGTCCCGATCTTGATCCCGTTTTTACTAGGCCTATTCGGTGCCTGGACCGGGGTAAAGGTACACTCCAAATCCTTTCCAGAGTACTAATATTTGCCTTTAAAAGATTGAGTCACACTGACAATCCGTTAGTATGTCGATATGGGTAAAACGATAATTTTTGACCTGGGTGGCGTATTAGTCAACCTGGATTGGGACAAGGTGTGCGCCGGTCTGCAACGGCACTCAAACTCAGGCGATGTACGGAGTGAGGTCGTCAACGGGCCGATAGTAAGGTCTGCCATGCAGGGTTTGTTGTCTCCGGAAGCATATCAAGAGGCGCTGTGCCGGAAGCTGCACTCCAACCTTGGATACGACGAGTTCGTGGGGATATGGAACGGACTACTCAGCGCCAACTATGACATCATTCCTTTGGTGGAACGTTTGAAGCCGAATCATCGTTTGATCCTGGCTTCCAACACCGATCCCATCCACTTCGCCCACACCATCCAGAATTGCAGCGTATTGGAGAACTTCGAGAGTTTCTTCCTGTCCTATGAGATGAGGCTGCTCAAGCCCGACCCGGAATTTTACCGCCACGTATTGAAGACCCTCGCCGTTCCTGCCGGCGAGTGCGTCTTTATCGACGACCGGGTTGAGAACGTGGAATCGGCCCGGTCGGTGGGCATCACGTCTTTCCGATTTGTCAACGTGGACCGGCTAGAAAGAGATCTAGAAACCATCTTATGAGATAGAACGATGGCAAATCGATTGAAGGTCTTCAACTTTGTGGGAAATCACAAGATGTGTACCCTCCGGTCCAAAACACGTCCAGTTGTCTTCTGTAAATTCCAACTTCACCATCCCACTTGCCAGCAAGAATAACTATGTGCTGCCTTGTGCGGACCGGACCGCCCTCTTAACCATTCCCTCCCGGGGCATCAGGCTAACTACATAGTCACGTTGCGGGTCAACAGGAGTCATAGAATGCCTAACGGAGAAGACCGAAATTGGGTGCGGCTCTGTATAGCGGTAAACGGATTTCGGGCCAGGTATCAAAAATGGCCGGAAACTGCGTTACTAAGTAAAGGGTTGGCTGAAGATATCAAGAGAATGTTCAAGCCTCTGGACTACGAGGCTGTCTTGACGAAATTGGAGATTGTTGAAGTCGCGGATGAGGGTCACATCGAATTAGTTGACAAAGCGGGGAACAGTTTCAAATATGGGGAAGAGAGGAATTTCGAGCCAGATGTGTATGCCTGCAGTTGGTTCGGAGTTACACCCGACGTACACAATCATCTTTGATGCATCAGGTTTGGATACGGAACGTTAATACCCGACCTCTTCTGGGAAGTTTGTAACTACCTCCCTGCCAGAATGCCTATGTGCCGCCTTGCGGACCGGACCGCCCGCTTAACCCTTACCGGCTTCATGCCAGGAACCTAGGACAATCGCCTTCGCCTAGTCGAAGTTAATCTTGTAGAATCAACTCCCAGAAACCAAATACTAAAGGGGCGTCTAATGGCACTAACATTGGTAGAAGCAAACAGTATGGTTCAGGCAGCTATAAATAAGGCAAATGAACTCAACGTCAAAGTAAGCATTGCAGTGTGCGACGCTGGTGGGAGTCTACTCGCATTCAACCGCATGGAAGGAGCCAGCGCTGTTAGCGCTATCGTTTCTCAAGGTAAAGCGGCCGCCTCCGCTGGGTTTGGGCGTGCTAGTGGGGCGTTGCAGGCCGATTCTCCGGTTATACAGGCCATCATCGCCAATATGGGAGGTCGGATGCTTCCAGCACAAGGCGCGGTGCCATTGCATAAGAATGGCGAACTGGTGGGGGCTATTGGTGGTAGTGGTGCCACCGCTCAAGAGGACGAAGAGTGTGCGCAGGCCGGGTCGGCCGTCCTCTGATTACGTCTTGATACCATCGTAGGAGCAACTGATTAAGAGTCAGTTGGAAACCGTGTTCAGGCGTGGTATACGATGTTACCCAGTCCGCTGATGGAAG
>Ga0208879_1003041_pt1 | contig 14138 bp, 11 predicted proteins | sample Knorr_S15_td_Bot_FD_185605 | JGI IMG/M metagenome (GOLD analysis project Ga0208879, IMG submission 185605) | Marine microbial communities from Southern Atlantic Ocean transect - Knorr_S15_td_Bottom_ad_5009_LV_A (SPAdes) (version 2) | ecosystem: Environmental > Aquatic > Marine > Oceanic | place...
GACTCCGGCCGCTCACCGGCTGCATGATCGGCGCCAGCTTGGCCACGCCGGCCGCCTCGAGAAACGTCGGCGCGATGTCGGCGAAACTCACGTAATCGGTCACCACCCGGTCGCTGCCGTTGATGCCCTTCGGCCAGCGAATCGCCAGCGGGATGTGGTTCGACGCCTCGTACGCCTGCCCCTTCACGCGCGGGAACGGCATGCCGTGATCCGACGTCGCCACGATCAGCGTGTTGTCGAGTTGGCCGGCCGCCTCCAGCAACGCCAAAATTTTGCCCAAGTGATTGTCGTAATGCTCAACCTCGATCGAGTAGTCCAGCATGTCGTTTCGGATCACGTCGTTGTCCGGCCAATACTTCGGCACGCGGTCGATGTCCGAAAGCTTCTTGCCCATGCGCCGGCCGACACCGGCCTCGTAACCGCGATGCGGCTCGGTGGCCCCGTACCAAAACGCCCACGGCTTGCCCTCGGTCGAGTTCGCGGCGGCGAGAAACTCGGCGAAGTTGCCAGCGTAATTGTTGTTGGAAATAGCCCGGGCGGGCGGCTTGGCCTTCCGCTTCTGCCACGCTTGGCCGGTGATCTTTCGCGGCTTGCCGTCGGCGTTGTTGGCGTAGCCCGGCCCCCAGCCCTTGCCGGTGTAACCGGTCGAGTAGCCGTTGGCCTCGAGCTGTTCCATCCAACTGCCGAACTTGGCCGGGAAAAACGTCATGTGGTTTCCCGCCTGCTCGAGCTGCCACGAGTTGCGCCCGGTCAGGATGATCGCCCGCGACGGGGCGCACTTGGCGTTGGGCGTGTAAGCGCGGTGAAACAAAATCCCCTCCCCGGCCACGCGATCGAACGCCGGCGTGCGCACCCAGTCGCAGCCGTACGCGCCGGCATGGCCGAACGACCAGTCATCGGCAATGGCAAAAAGAATGTTCGGCCGCTCCGCCGCTTGGCCAAGCGAAAGCCAGCCGCCGAGCAGAAAAACCGAGACAACAACGCGCTTGGCCAAGGAGTGCATGGGCGAGTGATACCCCCGCCCAAGCGCTTGGCCAAGGGGAAAGAACTTGTCACCGGGCAAAACAACCGTACAGTTCCCCGCCGCGAATGCGCGCTTAACTCAGTGGTAGAGTGCTACCTTCACACGGTAGAAGTCGTTGGTTCAAGTCCAACAGTGCGCACCATTTTTCTTCTTTTTCCCTTTGTTTTCACAAAAACACTTTTTCGCGGGCATCCATCATTTTCCTACTTTTGGCAAAATCGGTTAGCGGATGTTAGCGGATGCGGATTAGTAAAACGACGAACCACGGTAATTTAAGATAAGTGTTTATTCCAACTCTGCCCCGGTCTTGCCGCCGTGTTCGCGGAGGATGGCGGCGATTGCCTTTTGATTATTTCGAGCCGCCCAGTCCAGCGGCGTATCCCCGAATGCGATGGTCACGTTGACATTCGCGCCGTTGGCCAACAGTAATTCGACGATCTCTTTTTGGCCGGTCGAGGCCGCTTTGTGCAGGGGAGTTGTTCCGCCGTCCCCGTTCACGTTCGCCCCCTTGGCGATGAGCAGTTCAACCATCCCGGGGAGACCTTCTTTCACGGCCGAATCCAGCGGAGACTCAGCGAAGGCATCCTTCGCATTGACGTCCACGCCGTTGGCCAACAGCAACTCGACAATGTTCCCGCGATTTTTTTTCACTGCTGAAAAGATCGGCGACGCTTTGCGCTCACCCCCCTTGGCCTTGACGTCCGCACCTTTGGTGATGAGCAGCTTAGCCACTTCCCCGTGACCGGCACTTGCCGCGAAATGCAGCGGCGTCAAACCGTCGGCATCCCTCGCGTTCACGTCCGCGCTGCTGGAAATTAACAGTCCGGCGACGGCAACCTTTCCGCCCCGGGCCGTATAGTGCAGGGCTGTTGAGCCCCATTTATTTTTTACATCCACGCCGGTGCCAGCGGCCAGATGCTGCTGAACGATCTCCAAGTCTCCCTTCCACGCAGCCCGGTGAATGGGGACGCCGGGTACTGCCCCCTTGGCGGCAGCGTGGTCGGGTTGGGCCTCGGCCGGTTTCTGCGTCGATGTCGTCCCGCATCCTGCCAAAAGCACGGCTGCGATTGTTGTGGGTATGATGTGTTTCATCATGCGTCTCAAAATGATGACAACAGCACAACCAGCCAGCAGGCGCCGACGGTGTACAGCGTCACCGTTCTGCTGCCCCTGTGCCGGTTGCCCGGTCTCAAGATGTAGCGGTGAATGATCGCCGCGATGAACAGCCCCAGCGCCGTCCCGACAAACGGCACGATCACAAACAACCGAACCGCCACCCCCAACACATCGAGCAGCAGCGGCAACAGCCCAAGCAGCAGGCAGACCAACAAGACCGCCCCGATGGCCCACAACGTCGATTTTTTCATTTCGTCTCTCGTCTCGCCCCGCTCATCGTGAGCCAAAACCAATCACGCCAGCCCGAGCAGTTCGCGGGCCTCACTGTGGCCAGCGGCGGTGTTACCGTATTCGCTGGCGGTCACCCGGGCGAGCGCGACGAGTTGCCGCCAACGGAACGCCGGGCGTGTCTTGACGAATTCCTCGCTCACGGTGCGGTAATATTTCTCGGCGTGCAGCGCGCCGAATTCACTGGTGGCGTAGCGCAGCAACAGGTCGAACACCGGCCGGGCGTCGTGGCCCAGTTCGCCGTAGCGCTGGATGATCGCACAGGCGCGGAATTGATCCTTCTCGCGGATCGCGCCGTCGGCGTTTTTCAGCAGCGTCTTCGGATCGTTGTCGCGAACCTGCCCGACGTGCTCGGCGCGCGGATACGGCTTGGCCGTGGCGCGACCGGCCTGTCCCGCAGTGTGGTACGCCCCAACGATCAGGCTGGCCACGGTGTTGCGATGGTTGCTCACCCGCGCGATGTTGCGCCACGCGTTAATGGCGTCCGAGGCGTGCACGCCGACCGAGTCGCCGTGAACGCTGCCGACCTGTTTTTTGCCGTTGTGCATGATCGCGCTCTCGCGGCCGGGATCGCGCAACAGGAGTTGGTTCGCCGCCAGCGACATGGCCTCGCCGACGTCCTCGGGGTCGTATCCCTCTGCCAAGGCGGCGGCCACCGCACCGGCCGACTGCTCCCGCGTGCCGGCGAATACGGTTTGGCTAAGTTCGCTGATCCAGCCGTCGCCGCCCTTGCGTTTGCCGAGCTTGCGATCCAGCAGCCGATGCTCGTCCAGCAGCCTGGGCAGCACCGCGCGAATGTGGCCCTCACTGCGATCGCCTGATTCGCGGTTCACGCAGTACCGCACCGACTGTCGAAACAGCGTGTGCGCCTGTTCCTCCCCGGTGAACTCGAGCAACGCCCAGGCACGCCACGACAACACCACGCGGTGCACATCGACCTCGTCCTGAACCGCGTACTGCAAATGGTTGTAGGCCTCGCCGACCGGCTGCTTGGCCAAGGCGGCGAAGGTGCGCTCGGCTCGGTCGATGTTACCCGAGCGCGTCGCCGCGCGGAGCAGCTCGCCACCGGCGGCCGCTTGGCCAAGCACTGCCGGAGTGACCGGCCGCAGCACTTCCTTTTCGCGGCCGCCAAACTGCTGGATGCGGCTCGTGTTACGATACAGCACCTTCAGCACCGGCAATGGGCGTAACGCCTCGGGCAGCTCGCGGGCCATCTCGTAGGCGGGCGCGAGGGCCATGATGGTGTGGAACCCGACGTAATCCTGCCCACCAAACGTGCGGGCGTTGGCCAGCGCACCGGCGGCGATCAATGTCCGCAAATCGGTGCCGGCCTTGATTTTGCCAACCAACTGCTGCTGCAACTTGTCCGCCGGCGTGTCCTGCATCAGCGCCACCAGCGGCTCCAGCTTGCCGAACGAGAGCCGGCCCGGCCCCTCGTCGGCAAAAACCGGAGCGAGCCCAAGATCGAACGCCAGCGTTGAGCCGACGCTGCTGACCAGCATGCCCCGGCCGACATCGGCAAGGAAGGCGCGGCGGGAATTGAGACGCAACTTGGCGTCGTGAGAATGGAGGGATGAGGGTTCTTTTTGCATAGCGATGTGAGGATAAACTTCGAGGTTCCCCCCGTCAAGCGCTTGGCCAAGCGCGAGCGGATCGGGGGAGCACACGCGGCTCGCGTGTTCATTTCGGCGGCTCGCCGAAATACGCCTTGGCGGGCCGCGTGCGCTCCCCTGCCAAGACGTACAGAGGCGCGTTTGGCTTGGCTTCGGGGTGTCGGTTGCTACGCTGCCGCCAAGCCATACGAGCGCATGATGAAACATTTTTTACTGATCGCCGGGCTGGCTGCCCTCGCTGGCCAGACGCTTGGCCAAATCACCAAGCCGGCCGACGCCCCCAAGCCGCTCTCCCCCGCCGAGAGTGCCAAGCTCGTGAAACTCCCGGCCGGCTTCCGGCTGGAGCTGGTCGCCGCCGAGCCGCTCGTCCGCCAGCCCTCCGGCATCTGCTGGGACGCGCACGGCAACCTCTTCGTCAGCGAGCTGCACGGCTACAACCGCGAGGGCCAGTTTGACATCGAGGAATTGAACAAGACCGGCAAGCTCGACCGTGTCGTCCGGCGCATCGCCGCCAACGACGACGCCATGCGCCGCGCCGAGGCCGAGCAGCACGGCACCGTCAAGCGCCTCATCGACGACGATGACGACGGCGTGATGGATCGCGCCGAGGTGTGGGCCGACCGGCTGCCGGCCTGTCTCGGCATCTGCCCCGCTCGCGGCGGCGTCATCGCCATTTGCGCGCCGGACATCGTCTTCCTCGCCGACCGCGACGGCGACGGAAAAGCCGAGGTGCGCGAGACGCTGTTCACCGGCTTCAAGTTCGGCGTCATCGAGCGCCGCATCAACTCGCCGCAGTGGGGGCCGGACAACTGGATTTACATCGACGGCGGACAGGGCGGCCGCATCACCGGCCCGCGCCTCCCCGCGCCGGTCGATATTCCGGTCACCGGGTTTCGCATCAAGCCGGATGGCTCCGCCATCGAGCCGGTCAGCGGCCACACCGGCACGTACGGCTTCACCTTCAACGCCGACGGCGACCGGTTCGTGATCTCCACCGGCACGCCCGGCATCCAAGTCGCGCCGCTGCCGTGGCGCTATCTCGCGCGCAACCCCGACGCCGCCATAAGCGCCGCAACGCGCAACGCCGCCAACTACAATACGTCGTTCCCCATCAGCCGGCCGCACCCGTGGCGCACCAGGCGCGCAGCCGATCCCGGCTTCGGCAAATATTACCGCGACCACTACGGCGCGGCCGAGTCGATCCCCAACGGCTACTTCACCTCCGCCTGCTCGCCGCTCGTTTATCAAGACACCGCCCTGCCGGGGCTGCACGGCCAAATCTTCGCCTGCGCCCCGGCGCAAAACCTCATCCACCGCGCCAGCCTCAACCGCGATGGCATCCGGCTCAACATCCGGCGAACAGCGGGCGAGGCGAAGTCGGAGTTCCTCGCGTCGGGCGACATTTGGTTTCACCCAATTCACCTCTCGATTGGCCCGGAGGGAGCCATTTACATCGCCGATTTTTACCGTGAAATCATCGAGGATTACTCCGCGATCCCCCGCTATCTGCAGCAGCAATACGGCCTCGACGACGGCAGAGACCACGGCCGCGTCTGGCGCTTGGTTCACAACGAGATGCTCAAGCCGCTGTCACCCAACATGGCCAAGCTCGGCAACGCTGCGCTGGCCCGCGAAGTTGCCAGCCCGCGTTTTTGGCGGCGACAGACCGCGCGGCGGTTGCTGCTCGAGCGCGGCGCCCAAGCCGCCGGAATCGTCCTGCCGCCGGACGACACCGCCGCCGCCGTCAACGCGCTGCACACGCTCGACGGCCTCGGGCAACTCGGCGACAACACGCTCGCCGCCGCGCTTGGCCACGGCGAACCGGGCGTGCGCCGGCATGCGCTGCGCTTGGCTGATCGCCGGTTTGGCGATAGCGAAAAACTGCTCGCCGCCGCGCTGCGGCTCGCCGACGACGACGCGTCAATCGTCCGGCTGCAACTCGCCCTCTCGCTGGGCGAGAGCAGCGACCCCCGTGCCTTGAACGCCTTGGCCCGCTTGGCCAAGCGGCACGGCGGCGACGAGTGGCTCGGCGACGCCATCCTCAGTTCGCTCGGCAATCGCGCCGGCCAAATGCTCACGGCACTGCTGTCAGACGAGCCGGATGCGCTTGGCCAAGCGCGCGGGCTGGTCCAGCGGCTTTGCAGCGCGGTGGCTTCCCGAAAAAACCCGGAAGAGTTCTCCGGCGTGATCGCTCTCTTGAGCAGGCTCGAAGACCCAAGCCTGCAACTCGAATGCCTGAAAGGGCTTCGCGCACCGTTCAAATCCGCCACCACACTCACCCTCGGCGACGCGCCCCGTGAAGCGTTGATGCGACTGGCCACCGGCGGCGAAGGCGAGGTGCGCGTCGCCGCGCTCGCGTTGACTCGCTTGCTCAAGCTCGAAACCGTCGCCGAGCGAAAAGCGCGCTTGGCCAAGGCACTGCGCGAAGTCGCCAACGTGCAACTGAGCGCCGACCGCCGCTTGGCTGCCGTGCGTGCGCTTGGCTCGGAGAGCGACCCCGGCATTGCGGCGCGGATGCTCGATGCCCACGCCGCCGCCACGCCGGCGGTGCGCCGCGCCATCCTCGGAGCCGCCTTCGCGCGGCGTGACCATCTGCCCGCCGTCGTGACGGCGATGGAGCAAGGGAAACTTGCCGTCTCCGCGCTCAACGCCGTTCAGCGCAACACGCTGCTTGAGCAGCCGGATGACGGCTTGGCCAAGCGGGCGCGGGCGCTGTTCGCGACGCTCAAGCCGGTGGACGACGCGACGCTGCAACGGTTCGTCACCGCGCTCAAGGCCAAGCGCGACACGGGTGCCGGACAGGTGACGTTCAGCCAGCATTGCGCCACCTGCCACCGGGCGCACGGGATCGGCTTCGCCGTGGGGCCGGACTTGACGTCGGAGTTTCGCCGGGCCGAGGAGACGATCGTGCGCGACATCCTTGCGCCGAGCGCGGTGATCGTCGCCGGCCACGAGACGTACACGGTCGAGACCACCGACGGGCGGGTGTTGAGCGGGGTGCTCACCGGCGAGTCGGCGGCGAGCCTGACGCTGGCCCTGCCGGGCGGTGTGCGGCTGGACGTGCTGCGAAAGGATATCCAGTCGCTCAAGTCGCTACCGGTGTCGCTCATGCCGGAGTCGCTCGCGGTGGTGCTCAAGCCAAGCGACGTGGCCAACGTGATCGCTTGGCTGCGACAGCCACCGACGCGGCAGGTGTTGTTCGACGACAACCCGGCGTTTGCCGATCTGCTCACGGAGGGCGGCGGCACCGCAACGGTCGTGACCGACGACAAACACAGCGGCTCGGCGTCGCTGCGCATCACGCCGTTGCAGCGGCACTCGAGGCGCATCCCCGGCTGGGCGTTTCGCATCCGGGAAAATCCCGGCGCGGGCGAGTACCGCTACCTGCGCTTGGCGTGGAAGGCGCCGGCGGCGGCCGGTGTGATGGTGGAGCTGGCCGACAACGGCGCGTGGCCCTCGTCGGGTAGCCCGGAGCGGCGCTATTACAGCGGCAAAAACACCACCGACTGGCAGGCCACCCGCGTGTCGGATAAACGGCCAACCGAATGGACGGTGGTCACGCGGGACTTGTGGAAGGATTTCGGCGACTTGACGCTGACCGGCATCGCCCCGACGGCGATGGGTGGCCCGGCATGGTTCGACCAGATCGAGCTGCTGCGAACTCCCGGCGAGTGACTTGGCCCAAGCGGCGCGGTCAGCTCTTTTCGTACAGGACGACGAGCAGCACGTCGGACGCGGCGGCGACGTTGCTCTGAAGTGAGCTTCCCGACTTGGCGGCCGGATTGTAGCTCTGGGTGGCGATGTTGCCGGTCACTTGGAGAATCTTCGCCCCCTCGCTCTCGGCCCAGTCGTTGACCTGCTGCTCGAGTGCCTCGACCTCGGTTTCCAGCCCTTTGAAAAGTTTGACGCGTTGCATGATATGAATCGGTTATTCCCGCAGCATTAGCAGGTTGCCGGTGGGAGTTTCATCGACGATCTGCAAATGGTATGGCGGGGAAAGTTTGCTGTCAGCGCCACGCATCATCACCGCGCTGTATTCGTAGTCGAACTTGAAATGGTAGTTGATGACCTTGGTGCCCTCGGGAATCGATACCAGCGTCTCCCAGCGGCCCACCGCCAACTGGGTCTTGCGCATCGGGAATGCCTGGTTGTTGAAAATGACAATCGGCTTCATGGAATCCACGTCCAGCGCGCGCTGGTTGCTCCGGAACATCGCCTCGACCGTGTACAGGCCGGTTTGGCTGCGAGGCAGAGAGCGCGGGGTGAGATTGGTGATAGTGCTGGTGGTACACCCCACCATCAGGAATCCCAGCGCATAAATTGAACAAAACCACCTCATCAACAACGGCCGGAATCCTGCGACATTTGACGATGGATTGTAAAGCCCGCAATTACTCACCAGGCGTGGGTCAGGAAAAACAGAATCAGCAAAATCGCCACCGCCGCCCAAATCCAGTGCAATTGGCTGCCCCGAGGCCGCCCGCCCTGCCCGAACTCCCGCGACACAAAGTCGTCGTAGTCGAACTCATCCTCCGGCAGTTGGGTGGACTCGTATAGCGCCTCGTCGGCCCAGCCGGTGTCCGGGCACGCGCCGCACTCCGGGCAGGCACGGGCCTTGGCCGGGAGATCCACGCCACAGTTAGGGCATTCGTCGAGGGTCATCGGTAGCACTTGGCCAAGCGGCCGACCCAGCCCGGTTTCATCCGCATCGCCGGGTCCTCGAACACCACCGGGTCAACACTCCAGATCGAGGCCAACACTGGCAACCGATCCACGTTCGCGCCGACAGTCTCCCACTGCTGATACGAGTCGCCGTCTCCGGCCGCGAGATAATCAAAACAGCGCATGCCGATCTTCTCCTCGGCGACCGTCGGCTTGCCCTGATTCCAAGCCGTCTCGCCGGTCCACGCGTAGGCGCGGGTGACCTGCCGATCGATCAGCTTGGCCCAAGCGTGATGCCCCAGCGCCGGGTTGCCGTGAAAATACTGCACATGCCCCAGCCGACCGCTCATCTCGGCGAGGAACCGGAAGCAGACGTCGATGTCCTCCCCGGGGCCGGGCAACTGCCGCCCCGTGACCACCACCCAGCCATTGACCGGCGGCGACACAAACAGCCGCTCGGCATCGGGATCGGCCATCGCCTCGGCACAGGCGCACGGGTGCAGTTCGCCAAGCCCCATCGAGCGAGCAACGTCCTCCGGGTTGCGCGACCGAACCGCCAGCCACGTGCGCGGGCGACTGAAGATCGACGGCGACAACCGCCGCACGCTGCGCGCAAACGTGACCTCGTCCAGCCGCAACTGCCTCGCACGCCGCCGACCCAGCGCATAAAAAAGCGCCGCAACAGCCCACACAAAAACAAACGGGCCAAGGATGAGAAACAACGTCATCATCGGAACGCCGAAGACTGCCCCGCTTGGCCAAGCAGAGCAAATGGAAAGTAACCAACAGTGCTTTTCATTCGCTTGGCCAAGCGCTAAATTGTCGCCGACAAAATGACCATCATCACTGACGAACGCTGCACGGCTTATCACTCGCCCGGGCACCCGGAGCGGCCGTTCCGCGTCAGCGGCCCGGTCAAAAAACTCAAGGCCCAAACCGGCCTCAAGCTCGACTGGCTCGAGCCGGAACCGGCACCCAAGGCCAAGGTGCTGCGCGCCCACACGACCAACCACTTTCAGCGACTGTCCGAACCGCACGATTTTGACGGCGACACCGCCTACCACGACGGCATCCGCGACCACGCACTTCGCAGCGTCGGCGGCGCGCTCAAGGCGGTCGAGTTGGCCAAGGCTGGCAAGCCGAACTTCAGCCTGTTCCGGCCACCCGGCCACCACGCCACGAGGGAGCGCGCGATGGGGTTTTGCTACCTCGGCTCGGTCGCCATCGCCGCGATTGAGGCCAAGGCGACCGGCTCGAAAAAAGTCGCCGTGTTCGACTTCGACGTGCATCACGGCAACGGCACCGAGGACATCTTGGCCAAGCGCGACGGCGTGGCATTCTTCTCCATCCACCAACACCCCGCCTACCCCGGCACCGGCACCGAGTCGTTCGACAACTGCCGCAACTACATCGCCCGGCCCAATCTGCCGCGCGAAGATTACCGGAAAATCGCCGGGCGCGCTGTCGCCGATCTCAAGGCGTTCAAGCCGGACTTCGTCATCGTTTCCGCCGGGTTCGATGCCTACGCCGGTGACCCGCTCTGCAACCAGAAACTCAGCGCGGACGACTTCCGCTGGTTCGGCAAAACGCTCGCCGGGCTCGGCGTGCCGGTGGCCAGCGCGATGGAAGGCGGCTACAGCGACGACCTCCCCGACCTCGTGCTCGCCTATCTGCGAGGCCTCCTCGGCAAATAAAAACCTGTCGTCTTCAGCACCGGGCCGCTCTACATTTCCGCCGTGGCATACGAGTTCAAATTCGTCCGCACCGTCGAGTTTTCCGAGACCGACATGGCCGGCATCGTGCATTTCTCCAACTACTGCAAATACATGGAGGCGGCCGAGCACCGGTTTTTCCGCTCGATCGGCTACTCGATCGTCGCCGGCCAAACCGGCCCGGCCGTCGGCTGGCCGCGCGTCCATGTGGGGTTCGACTACAAAAAGCCGCTGCGCTTCGAGGATGAAATCGAGATTCACCTGCTCGTCGCCCGGCTGCGCTCGAAGTCGATCACTTACAAATTCCGAATCAACAAAATCAGCGGCGACCAGCCCGAACTCGCCGCCACCGGCGAGATGATTGTTGTCTGTGTTTCACTCACCAAAGACGGCGCGATGAAGGCCTGCACGATCCCGAAGGACTTCGCCGCAAAAATCGAGGTTGCACCGGCCGAACTCCTGGAGGACTGACCGTGCCCGGACTGCTTGGCATCGAGTGCGGCGCCACCCGCACCGTCGCGTTGCACGAGTGCGGCGGCAAGATCGTCCGCGCCGAGTTTGGCCCGGCCAACCTCCGGCTGCTCGACGACGCGCAGTTGGCCAAGCGCCTCCGGCAGATCGCCAAACAATTTCCCAAGCCAAGCGCCGTCGCCATCGGCATGGCCGGTGCCCGCACTCCCGGCGATAAACTGCGCCTCCGCGCCGCCGCCGCCCGCGCTTGGCCAAGCGCCGCCATCCACGCCACCAACGACCTCGAGACCGCCCTCGCCGCCGACACCCGGCGCAAACCGGCCACCCGCGTGCTCGTGCTCAGCGGCACCGGCTCCTGCTGCTTCGGCCAGTCGCCCGACGGCGCCACGGCCAAGATCGGCGGCTGGGGCCACATCCTCGGCGACAAAAGCAGCGGCTACGAAATCGGCCTCCGCGCCCTCAAGGCCTGTGTGTTTTACCTCGACCGCGACGGCACGTGGTCGGCGCTTGGCCAACGACTGCTGCGCCGGTTGCAACTCAACTCCCCCGACCAACTCATCGACTGGGTCGCCCAAGCCGAAAAAGCCAAAGTCGCCGACTTGGCCCCGGAAGTGTTCGCCGCGTGGGCCAAGCGCGACAAAATCGCCGTCGACATTCTCGACAGCGCAGCCACCACGCTGGCCAAGGACGCCTGCGCTTGCGCCAAAAAGCTCGCCGGCAAAACCGCGCCGGTTCGTTTTCTGTTATCCGGCAGCGTGCTGCTCAAGCAGCCCAAATTCGCGGCGAAAGTCGCCAGAGCCATCCGCGCGTTGCGGCCCGGCTCACAGATCGCCGCGCTGAAAAACGAAAGCTGCACCGGCGCGCTCAACCTCGCCCGCCGCTTGGCCAAGCCAAGCGCCACCGTCGAGGCCGATCGCCCGGCCATCCCCGTGCCCGGCCTCGCCCAACTTGGCCAAGCGCCCACCGAGCAGCGGCACCCGCGCTCGATGCAGCTCGACCGCATGCCGCTTGGCCAAGCCGTCGATCTGTTCCTCGACGAAGACAGCCAACTCCCCGCCGCCATCGCCCGCGAGAAAAACAAAATCGTGCGCGTGATCGGCTGGGTGCGCGACGCGTTCCAAAATGGGGGGCGGCTTTTTTACTGCGGCGCGGGCACGAGCGGCCGCTTGGGCGTGCTCGATGCCAGCGAATGTCCGCCCACGTTCCGCGCCGACCCGGAGCAGGTGCAGGGCATCATCGCCGGGGGCCAACCGGCGTTGTGCCGCTCGATCGAGGGTGCCGAGGACGACCCCGATGCCGGTGCCGAGGCGGTGCGTTTTCGCGGTGTCGGAAAAAAGGATGTGTTCATCGGCATCGCCGCCAGCGGCCGGACGCCGTTCGTGTGGGGAGGTATCTGGGAGGCCAACCGGCGGGGCGCGAAAACCGCGCTGCTCTGTTTCAACCCGACGCTGAAAATCCCGCGCGCCAACCGGCCGGACGTCGTCATAAAGCCGAACCTTGGCCCCGAGTTGCTGACCGGCTCCACACGGCTCAAGAGCGGCACCGCCACCAAGCTGATTTTGAACATGATCACCACGCTGGCGATGGCCAAGAGCGGCAAGGTGATCGGCAACCTGATGATTGACCTCGACCCGAGCAACACCAAGCTGCGCGACCGCGCTGTGCGCATCGTCCGCCAGTTGACAAACGCCAGCGAAGCCGAAGCCAAACGCGCCCTCGAGCAAACGCGCTGGAACGTCAAAAAAGCCGCCGCCCAACTGGCCAAGCGGTGACGAATCACTCACGCGAAGCCGCGAAGCCGCGAAGAAAAATGGAGAGACGATCTTGTGAGTCCTCACACCACAAGCCGCCACCAGCTCGCAGCGTTTTGAATTAGAGAGGTGAAAAAGTCAGCGCCGATGGCGCGGCCTCATACCAGCCCGGGGCAACGCCCCGGGAACATGCCGCGTTAAACGAACAAGGGCTGAAGGCCCGTCCCATCGCACGCCCCAATCGATCGGCAAAGTGTTGGAGATAATTAAACGGGCCATCCATTTACGCAGCAGCGTCGTGGAGTGCGGCTTGGTTTGTTGCGGCCGGCTGGGACAGCCGGCCCTACCTTTTCACAAAAAAGGCCGGGCGTTTTTGCCCGGCCTTTTGCTTTTTGAAACTGGTTTCGATCAGAAGCTGGCTGTGAGGCCGACACCGAGTGTTCGCGGCCTGCCTGGGATGTGCAGGATCATGCCGGCATCGCGCGGGGCGGCCGGGTTGGAATAGTCGGTGTAGCGCAGGTCGAGGGCGTTGTTGGAGTAGCCTTCGTCGGTCAGGTTTCGGACATAGGCGAACAGTTCCCAGTTGTCGCGCTTGTAGCTGATGCGGCCGTTGACGAGTGCGTAGGCGTCTTGCTCAGCGGTGTTGCCCTCGTCAAGCCAGTGGTCGCCGATGCCCTGCATCTCCCAAAGCATGGAGAGGTTCCACGGCAGCTGGATGTGCGCCGCGAGGTTGGCGGTGTACTCGGGAACAAAGTTGATGTCGTTGCCGCCGTACTCGTAGTTGGCCGCCATCGGGCCCAGCACACCGCGCATCACGTTGTCGGTGTAGCTGTCGAACTCCGCGTTCACCAAGCCAACCGCTGCGCTGAGCGTGACGGTGTCGCAGACCTGCGCCTCGGCCTCGAACTCAATGCCGTAGCTTGTGGCTTCCTCGGCGTTGACCATGTAAGCCTCGGTGGGGTTGGTCGGGTTCAGGCGGTAAACCTGGTAATTCTCGAAGTCGCTGTAGAACGCGGCGACGCGGGTGTGCACCCGGCCGTCGTTCCACGAGGAGGACCAGCCGATCTCATAGTTCCACGACTCGGCGGAGTCGTACTGCGCGCTCTCCGGTGTGCCGCCGTAAAAGTTGAAGCCCCCGGACTGGAAGCCCTTGGCCGCGCTGGCGTAGAGGGTGTCGGTCTCGCTCAGGCTGTACGACGCGCCGAGCTTGGGCAGCACGTCATCCCAGTCGTCGCTGCTGTTGACTGAGTTGGAGCTGTTGCTGCGGTTGATCGAGCGCTCGCTGTTTTGGTAGCGCAACCCGCCGGTCAGCGTCAGGCCGCTCTCGAGCGTGTAACTGCTCTGCCAATACAAGGCCGTGTCCTCGTCGGACAACGTCGAGGTGGTGTAGTCCGGCACCGGGCCGGGAATGAAGCCGTACAGCGGATGAAACAAACCGGCCGGGTACAGCGAGCCGGAGACGTTGTCCATCTCGCGGTCGGCGTAATAGGCACCAAGCGTC
>Ga0208879_1003042_pt1 | contig 14138 bp, 11 predicted proteins | sample Knorr_S15_td_Bot_FD_185605 | JGI IMG/M metagenome (GOLD analysis project Ga0208879, IMG submission 185605) | Marine microbial communities from Southern Atlantic Ocean transect - Knorr_S15_td_Bottom_ad_5009_LV_A (SPAdes) (version 2) | ecosystem: Environmental > Aquatic > Marine > Oceanic | place...
ATTATCAAAAAAGAACTGAATCTTGGGCATAGCCTTTACACAATTTTACAAATTTTGAGCCTGTCGCTATTTGAAAAACATCCATTATATCAGTTACTAAAAGATAATGATTACAACCTTAATTATAGCTCACAGTCTAACCACTTGAATTTATTCGACTATTAACCGGACACTAGTGATATATTATATATTTTCAGCATGTTATATTCGTATAAGTAGTTCCTAAAATACTGAGTATATAATAATGTTATTGTATTTGACATTTTATTCTTATAGTTGTACTATTTGCCAGAAATACAATTTTTCTTACTACAAACAGCAAGTATTCAATTTTTTAATCCATAAGTTAAAATTAGGTTTTGTATCCAGATCGTTAGCAAATACATTTGAATAAACATTTCCATTAAAAGACAGGAGGTCTTATGTGATAAACACAGTGAGTACTGATTTTCATATTCTTACTAAGTAGGTAAGTTTATTTTCTTTAATTTATTTCAATAAAAAAGGTAGATATGAATATGTTTAAAGTAGTTGCACTATCTACATTGATGCTTTTTGCGTCAATGGAACTGTGGGCTCAACCCGTAAACAGTAATCCACTGTCGGACTTGCGTGTCAGGCAGGCAATTGCCTATGCGATTGATATGGACACTATTGCAGACACATTACTTGAAGGAATGGCTATAGCGGCAGACAGTCGCATACCCAACGGCCCATTTAAAGCACCAGGCTTAAACCAGTATAAATATAATCCTGATAAATCAAGACAGTTGCTTAAAGAAGCTAATTGGGATTCAAGTCAAGTGCTCGACCTGGTCTATTATTATGGAGACCAGTTAACGGTTGACCTGATGACTGCAATTCAAGCCTATCTTGCTGATGTTGGTATTCAAATGACATTCCGCAAGCTTGAAGGCGACGTAGGTGCTCAGTTGAACAGTGTGCCTAAAGACGCCAAAAATGGGCCTTCTGCGGTTGTATATAATCTAGGCTATGGTGCCAAGGCTGCTTTGGCCCTTCAGGAGTATTATAATGACTTCCGATGCGGCAGGAATCCTCAGGTGCCCTGTGATGATAAAATCGACGCTCTTGTCGACGGGATAAACGCTACTGCCGATATTGAAAAGCAGAAAAAGGCTTTCTTTGCAATTGAGAGATACATGAATGAAATGCTTTGGGATTATCCTCTCTACTATCAGCAGTTGTTTATCTACGAAAACAAAAGGGTCAATCGAAATGGTGGTGACTATGGGAATGCCCAATACAACTATAGAACAAATATTGTGGATTGGACAGTGCCACCGAATGAAGACGGGAAAATGGTTTTATATTCCAACACCGGACCGGAAGAATTCTTTTACCATCCTTGGTGGGATCCAGGCATGATGCTGCCCCAAAAGGTCCTGCTTGACCGTCTCATTGTTGCTGATGGATCTTTAACTCCAAAGTATCCAGGAATGGCCAAACATTACCATCTGAGTGATGATGGCAAGACACTCAACTTTGTAATATACGATGGCCTTACTTGGCATGATGGATCACCGCTGACGGTAGAAGATATAAGGTGGAGTGTGGAGTTTTCAGTTAAAACTCCGATCCTTGGATCTGTCTTCAGAACTACCTTTGAGTCCCTGAAAGGAGTAAAGGCATACAAAGATGGATCTGCGAGCCATATCGCTGGAATCACAACAAAAGGCAAAACCTCCATTACCTTTGAATTTGAGAAACTCGATCCAAACACTCTGATGACTTTTTCTCAATGGCCGCCATTGCCCAAGAAGCATCTCCAGGATGCTGATCCCAACAAGTTTCAGCAACATCCTTATTTTCAGCGTCCAATAGGCAGCGGCCCTTATAAAATCAAAAAGGTGGAAATGAACGATTACGTCGTAATGGTACCATTTGATGGCTTCCACGGCGGGCGTGCAAAAATTGATGAAATAGTTTGTTATCCAAGTATGGATAATGATCCTAATGTCATTAAAAATGCTCGAGCCGGTAAACTCGACGTTGGTTTTACGAAAAACGTTGCAGATGTAATGTCACTCCTAAAAATGGATCACATGAGAGTTATTCCTGTTGATATCCCTTACACACGGATACTTTGGATCAACCAGTATCCAATGAAATAATTCCTCTCTAATTCGTTTCAAAATTAGGAGAACTGCATTAAAACGCAGTTCTCCTAATCTCTACCATTTCGAAAAAAATGACGGCTTATTTCTTAAGAAGATTACTTTATCTAGCTCCAACGCTTCTTGTAATCAGTTTTCTGATTTACCTAGGGCTTGAGTTAACACCTGGAGATGCCGTCTCTTATATGATTCCGATTGAAGCCATGAGGGATATGACCCCAGAGGCTCTTAACTCTATGAGAGAAGCACTGGGATTGAATGACCCTTTTCTTATACGTTATTTCCGATGGTTAATTGGTGTTCTACAAGGAGATTTCGGCTACAGTTTTGCAAGTGGTGTAGCCATAAAAGACCTAGTACTTGACCGTTTACCAGCAACACTTGAACTGTCACTTTTTGCTTTGTTATTATCGACTATTATTGGAACCTTTTTTGGAACCATAAGTGCTTTGAAACGTGGTTCTGCTATTGATAACTCATTCACGGTTTTTGGAATGCTTGGTGTTTCTATTCCGGAATTTATCTTTGGACTTTTAGCAATAGTACTTTTTTCACTCCAACTAAAATGGTTCCCTGTAGGTGGAAGATTGATGCCAGGCTATGAGACCTTCTGGGACCATCTTCCACATCTTATTTTACCAGCATCTGTATTAAGTTTGATAATGACTGCAGGAGTGATGCGTTACACACGCTCCAGCATGCTCGATTCAATGAATCGGGAATTCATCAAAACCGCTAGAAGTAAAGGGATTCCAGAATGGAGAGTAAATTTTCTTCATGGATTTAGGGTGGCGCTAATTCCAGTCATTGTTTTAATCGGTTTTAGATTACCTATGTTAATAGGTGGGACAGTAATCATCGAACAGGTTTTTCAATGGCCTGGAGTTGGAGAACAATTTGTGCTTGCAGTTAGAGGAAGAAATTATCCATTGATTATGATGATTGCCTTTCTTTCTGTAAATGCAGTTCTCATTGCAAGTTTCCTCATTGATCTTTTAACAGCCTTGTTGGACCCCCGTGTAAAACTGGAATAATTAAATTGTGGAAACCTCAATCAACAAAAAAACAAGCCTCGACAGAAAGTTTGACAAACTTAGAGAACTAGAGGAAACCGGGAAGTCACGCAAAGGGATTCAAAACCGTGCTCTCAGAAAAATGCTGAGCAACAAACTCGCTGTCATTGGTTTGGTATTTGTGAGTATTGTAATAGTTGCTTCTATTATTGCGCCTCTGATCTGCAAGTATGATCCTCAGAAAGTTAATCTCAGAATGATTTTGAAACCACCATCGTCTGAACATATTCTTGGAACTGATAAAGTAGGTCGTGACGTCTACGCAAGAATTATTTATGGAGGACGTATTTCTATTTTGGTTGGACTTGGGAGCGCCTTAGGTGCTGCTCTTATTGGAGTCAGTATTGGAGCTTATACTGGGTATCGAGGCGGCTGGATAGACAGTTTAATTCTAAGAATTTCCGAGATTGTAATGGCTTTTCCTCAAATCATTCTTGTTTTATTGCTTGTTGCAATACTTGGACAGAGTTTAATGAACTTGATGGTCATTTTTACATTAACCGGTTGGGGTGGATTGTTCAGAATGACTAGAGCACAAATGCTTTCCTTAAGAGAAGAAGAGTATGTTCAAGCATTACAGGCATTCGGTTTAAGTTCATTCAGAATTTCATTTAAGCATGTCCTACCTAATGCTCTTGGACCAATCATGGTAAACATCACGCTAAGTACAGCTATGTTCATCCTTCAGGAAGCAGGACTGAGTTTTCTTGGGCTAGGCGTTCCACTAAACATACCAACTTGGGGAAATATCCTCAATGTGGCAATAGATCTAAGAATACTTGAAGATTTCTGGTGGGTCTGGATGCCTGTTGCGGTGATGATTTCCCTTTTTGTTCTTGGAATTAATTTTATCGGTGACGGACTACGTGATTCAACAGATCCTAGTTTACAAGGGTGATAATTTCTATGAGTTTAGATAAAATTCTTAGCGTGAGGAATCTTAAAACTTATTTCTACACTAACAACCAGTGCACCAAAGCTGTAAACGGGGTTTCCTTTGATGTTAAAAAGGGGAAAACTCTTTGTATTGTAGGAGAAAGTGGATGCGGGAAAAGTGTCACAGCATACTCAATTATGCAATTGCTGCCAAAGCTATCTCGCATAGAAGAAGGTGAAATCATCTATCATAGTACTAACGGAGATATCAGAATTGATCAATTAAGCAGAAATGGGAAGAAGATGCGGTCTCTAAGGGGGGCGGATATTGCGATGATTTTTCAGGACCCAATGACTGCTTTAAATCCTGTCTACAGTATAGGATTCCAAATTGGAGAGAATTTAAAATATCACACACGTTTATCTAATGAAGAAATCAAATCAAAGTCAATTGAATTATTAAGGGAAATGGATATCCCCATACCGGATCAACGTGTGTTGGAATTTCCACATCAATTCTCTGGAGGAATGCGACAGCGTGCTATGATTGCTATGGCAATGGCATGTAGCCCTAAAATTCTTATCGCTGATGAACCAACAACAGCTCTTGATGTCACTATCCAAGCCCAAATATTTGAGCTGATGGATAAACTAAAACAAGATCACGAAACAGCTATTATACTCATCACTCATGACATGGGTGTTGTAGCAGAATTAGCGGATGACGTAGTAGTCATGTATATGGGTAACATAGTAGAAAGTGGATCGATTGAAGATGTATTAAGATCACCGGCACATCCATATACTAAAGCACTCTTAAATTCTATTCCAGTTTTAGGGCGCGGAAAGAACCAGGAAATAAAACCAATAAGGGGATCGACACCAGATCCGCTTAATAGACCCAAAGGATGTCAGTTTATGCCACGTTGTGATTTTTCCGATGATAAATGTTTAACTATGCCATTGGCTGTTGAATTAAGTGAAACACATACAACCAGATGTTGGTATTCAGACAAAATACTTCAAGATGAATAATAATAGAGAAATAATACTAAAACTTAAAAATGTTCGGACTTATTTCCCAGTTCGAAAGGGAATATTTAAAAAAACTGTAGGACATATTAAGGCTGTAGACGGTGTAAATCTTGAAATATACCGTGGTGAAACATTAGGTCTTGTAGGAGAAAGTGGTTGTGGAAAAACAACACTTGGGAAATCAATTTTGCAGCTGGTGAAGGCAACAGAGGGAGAAATTATTTATAATGACAAAAATAATGAAAGAGATCTCAGAAAATTAAATTCAGAAGAAATGAAGGATGTTAGAAAAAAATTACAAATCGTATTTCAAGACCCTCATTCTTCATTAAATCCAGCATTTACTGTTTTTGGTTCTCTAGAAGATCCACTCAAAATTTATGGTGTGAAATCAAAAGCTGAGAGGAGACGGATTATTGGTGATCTATTAGAAGCTGTAAATATGCGGCGAGAACAAATGGATTTATACCCTCATGAATTTTCTGGTGGCCAACGTCAAAGAATAGGTATTGCACGAGCTTTATGCATTGATCCAGATCTGATTGTTCTTGATGAGGCAGTAAGTGCACTTGATGTATCCATTCAGGCCCAAGTACTCCAGTTATTGAAAAAAATTAAGGAAGAAAGAAATCTTACCTATATTTTTATTACCCATGATTTGAGCGTAGTTGAATTCGTTAGTGATCGTGTCGCTGTGATGTATCTTGGGAAAATTGTCGAACTGGCTATGAGTGAAGATTTATTTGGAAATGCATTACATCCTTACACAAAAGCACTCCTTTCAGCAATACCTGTTGCTGATTTAGACAGAAGAAAAGAAAGAATTATTTTATTAGGAGATGTGCCCAACCCCATTAATCCTCCATCTGGTTGCCCTTTTCATCCAAGATGTTCAATGAGTCAAGACCGGTGCAAAATTGAAGTTCCACATTTAATAAATTATTCTAAAGATAGTAATGAACATTTAGCTGCATGCCATTTTATTAATCAAACATAAAATAATTTTCATTTAGACATCCTATTAAATGCAAAATGGACGTAGCACTTTTTGGTTTAAATCATCCTCACTCGTTACTTCATCTAGATTCTTTTCATGCAATAGATGAAATTGATTCTGTATTTGTTTGGAATGATAATAGAACTGATTTTAAACAAATTGAATACGAAAAATATTACAAAGTTAAAATTATTTCGAATAATATAGATGATATCATAAAGGCAAATCCACTTTTCGGTATAACTTCACTAAGGCATGACAAAATTAAAGATATTTGCATTAACTTAATTGATTCAAAGATAAATATACTTGCAGAAAAACCACTTGGGATCAATTTTAATGAAGCAAAATATATTTATGATTATTCACTCTCAAACGATCATAAACTTGGAATTTGCTATATAAACAGAGCAGAACCTAGGGTTCAGAAAACAAAAGATTTACTCAAAGAAGGGCATTGCGGAAAGCTGCATACTGTAGAGATGCGGATGATAACAACAGCAGTTGACTATCGATTACCGTCACATTGGTTATTCAAGAAAAAATATTCTGGAGGCGGTATATTGATATGGCTGGGATGCCATTACATAGATTTAATTAGATATATATTTGATGATGAGATAGTTTCAGTTTTTGCTGAAATGGGGAAATTATCAAAAAACGATATCGATGTAGAAGACGCATGCAGTCTTATTTTGAGATTCAAACATGGACAAATTGCAACCCTTAACCTTGCTTATCTGCTTACCATGAGTGGTAGTGGGTACAATAACAAATCTGGTTACGACACATATGTGTCATTTAATGGAAGTCAGGGGAGAATCATTTGGTCTGCGAATGAACAACCAGTGAGTCTTTATGTCGAAACATGTACGCAAAACTGTAAATATATAAAAAAGAATATAAATTTTCAACTTGAACCATCACAGGCATACGGTGGCTCATCTGGTGAATTTTTTTTAAGGAACTTCATCAACTGGTGCTTGAACAAAGAAGTACCACTTGCAACAGGATTCGATGCAGTTAAAACAGCACAAATCATTGATGCTGCATACCAATCATCAGTAAATGGTAAGAAAATTAAGATAAATCCTTATGAAGCATAATATGATGCGTACAGGCATAATTGGATTAGGAAGAATTGGCTGGAATTATCATGCAAAAGAAATAAGTTGCCATTCGGAATATGATCTCATAGCTGTATCCGATCAAGATAAAGATAAGCTAGCTGAAGCAAGAAAAAAGTATAATTGCAGTTGTTTCGACAATCATCGTCAGATGATTAAAGAATCCAATCTGGATGTAGTTGTCATTGCGAGTCCAACTCATACCCATTTCCAAATGGCAATGAATTTGTTAGAAGCGGGCATTCATGTCATTATCGAAAAACCAATGGCAATGAATTACCAAGAAGCATTCAAAATATTTGAACTAGCTGAAAAGAATAATTGCCTTATTACTGTATTTCAGCCAAGACGGCTCGCAGCATACTTTCAACAAATTTTGACAATTATAGAGAAAAATGTAATTGGAGATATATTTTGGGTGCAACTGGCTCATTTTGATTATTGCCGAAGAAATGATTGGCAAAGTTTATCAAAATATGGGGGTGGAATGCTACGAAATTATGGCTCTCATTTCATTGACCAGTTACTTCAACTTATTGGTTATGATATTATCAATACATACTGCTATGCAAATAAATATATTTCATTGGGTGACGCGGATGACATAGTAAAAATTGTGCTACAAACAGAAACAAATAAATTAGGTGAAATAACCATTAATCAGGCGTCTTTAATAAAACCATACGAATTATATATTTGGGGTAATAAGGGATCCATTAAATACAGTGATGGACAAATAACAATAGAATATTTTGACACTATTGATTCTGAAATTGTTTTAGAAGATACTTTGAATAGAAATGATCGAATATATCCTAAAGATAATATAAAGAGCAACCTTGAAATAATTAATGTCGATTCAAAACAAGAAAAAAACGTTTATACTAATTTTGCTGATGCTATAAATCAAAAAGATAAATTAATTGTTCCTGTAAAACAAACATTAGAAGTTGTGAAAACTATTGATAATTGTATAGAAACAAGTAGTTTTTATAACGTATGAAATGCTTAATTAACAATATCATATTGTGGTATTTTCTTCACATTATTAAAACATAATACATAATGAGAATTATGAAATACTAAGTAAAAGTGTATATAAAAAACGATCATTAATATTTGTAATTTATTAATACCATTTAGATTATTAATGGAAAAACGTTTGTTAGGCAAAACTTCTATTGAATTGAGTGTTTTTGGTTTAGGGTGTGTAACACTTGGTCGAGAAATTGGTGAAGAAAAATCTTTTCAAATCCTTGATTATGCTTTAGAGAAAGGCATCAATTGGCTTGATACTGCGGAAGGGTATGGGGGTGGAAATGCACGTGCGTACCGAAGAAATTTTCTTGGAATTAATGATGTACGTGAGGCTACGAACATTTTCGGGTCTTCAGAGATTATTATTGGAAAATGGCTTAAATCACGAGGTGTCCGCAATAAAATAAAGATTTGTACAAAGGTAAGCAGTGGTAACAATCCAGATAATATAAGAAGAGCACTCGAAGTAAGCCTTAACAGACTGCAAGTAGATCATGTTGATATTTATGAACTTCATTCACCTGATGAAAACGTCCCTATTTCGGAAAGCCTTGCTGCTATGGCAGACGAGATTACATATGGACATGTAAAAAGCATTGGATGCAGCAACTTCTCCCTTTTCCAGCTTCAGGAGGCACTTGAAGCAAGTACCAAAAAAGGACTACCCCGTTTTGAAGTCATCCAGCCACCCTATAGCCTTGCATCTCCGGCTGCGAAACATGATTTGTTTCCTTTCTGCCGAGAGAAAAAAATTGGAGTAACCACCTATAGTCCTTTAGGAGCCGGGTTCCTTTCTGGAAAATACACATCAAACAAAGGGTTTTCCCCTAAAGGATCACGCTTTGATGTGATTCCAAGCCATAAAGATATATACTTTAACAAAAAGAACTTTAAGACTTTGAGGAGTCTAAAAACTCTTTCGGAGAGAATAAGGATACCCATGGTCAGTCTGGCCATGTCTTGGGTTTTAGCTAATAAAAATATAACCTCGGTCATCATTGGAGCACGAAATAAAAGTCATCTCGACAATGCTTTGGATGCACTGAACAATAAGGTAGACGATTCGATAATTAACGAAATAGATCAGTTTATTACAGTGTTATCACATAATTAGTAAGCATAGACCAATCATGAAAATTCTCAAGAACGGAACTATAATTGATGGTTCAGGAAAGACAAGAACAAAGGCTGACATTCTGTTAGAAGGACAGAAAATAATTGATATTGGAAATTTCCCAGCAGTAGATGCTGAAGAAATTGACTGCACAAATCTTTGTATTATACCAGGAATTGTCGATATCCATAGCCATTCGGATCTGGAATCTCTGCAGCACAGAAGTGAAAAAATTAAACAGGGAGTAACTTCTGAAGTGGTTGGAAATTGCGGTTTTTCTCTTTTCCCCTCCAAACCAAATCTCAAGAATCTCCTGCCTGCATTTGAAATATTTGACACTGATCCTACTCAAAAATGGGATGATGCTGATGCATATTTTAGTGATTTGGATTCCAAAAAGAGTTATACCAATATAGCATCGCTAACCGGCCAAGGAACTCTGAGAGCCTTCGTCAAGGGATCAAAGTCCGGGGCAATGGATCATCAGGAAACAACAAAGGCCTGTAAAATCCTTGCAAAGTGTTTGGAGCAAGGATCTGTTGGAATTTCAACTGGTTTGAATGAGGTGCCCAGCGCATTTGCAGATTTGGAGGAATTGATTACATTAGCCGAGATCGTTCATGAAAAAGGAGGACTATACACCAGTCATTTAAGGGATTACAAGTTTCGGTTTCTCGAAGCCGTTGAAGAAGCTTTGGAAATAGGGAGAAGGACAGGCATTCCAGTTCAGTTGAGTCATCTTCAGGCAGTCGGACAAAAAAACTGGCACAAGATTGACTTGGTTCTGGAATTGATTGAAAAAGCCGAACTTGAGGGTGTCGATGTTGCCATGGATGCTTACCCTTATCTTGCAGGTTCATGCAAGCTCACCCAAAGTCTACCGGGATGGTCCCTGGAGGGTGGTACTGCTGAACTCATCAGACGGTTAAATAACCCCGAGATGAGAAAAAGGATAGCTGAAGATACTGAAGAAGACAGAAGCAACACTTGGAAAGACGTAGTTGTTTCAAATGCTTCAATGGAAAGAGAAATGATTGGGAAAAATATACAGGAGATAGCAGATATTCGTGGACAAGATGGAATTCAAACCGCCTTGGATCTTCTACTCAAAAACAACGGGTCAGTTCACATAGTTTCTTTCAATCAATCTGAGGATAATTTGAAAAAGGTACTCACTCACCCACTTACATCCGTCATCACAGATGGATTGCACCATGAAGGAATTCCTCATCCGAGAACTTTTGGTACATACCCCACTTTTTTTGGTGAATATGTGCGAGAAAAAAAATGGATGACACTTGAAGAAGCAGTCCGTAAAACAACAGCGTTACCCGCACAAAGATTCAAACTTGAGAAAAGAGGAATGATAAAGGTTGGATATTGGGCAGACATCTTAATCTTTTCTCCAGAGGAAATCGGGACGGAATCAACCTACATGAAGCCTGACGTATCACCTGTTGGGATCAATCATGTTATGGTAAACGGAGAATGGGAATTCTTTGAAGGTAGTTTAACAGGAAAACAAACTGGCATTGCATTAAAAAATTAATGAATGAATAAAGCATATTCAGGAAATGAAATGAAACCACAAAAAGAAAATTTAAAAAAACATAAACAAAAACTCTATTCAGGGGTTCTTTCAGATACTTTGGATTCAATGGGCTACTTGAATCAGGTTCTAAGTCTAGGAATCCGTCCTCTGGATGAGTCTTCCGTTCTTTGTGGATGGGCACGTGTGGGGATTTATTTGCCTATTTACCATGACGATGACTTGGTAAGAGTCTATGAAAATGAACTGAAACTAATTGATAGCCTTCAACCTGACGAGGTACCGGTTCTCATTTGCCATGGATTAAAACACATTGCGCCTTGGGGGGAATTACTTTCCACCCGAGCTCGTTATCTACAATCCGCTGGCTGTCTCACTGATGGATCAGTACGTGATGTACGCATCATACGTGAGATGAAATTTCCAGTCTTTTCAGGTGGTATAACTCCTGTAGATACCAAGTACCGAGGGAAATTGGCCTGGTATGATGTCCCTGGAAAAATCCATGGAGTAGATGTGGAATCGGGAGATCTGGTTTTCGGTGATGTAGATGGTGTAGTAATAATTCCAAAAAAGTTGGTGAAAACAGTATTGGATAAGTCTCTGCAAAAAGTATCTGACGAAAACATGGTCCGGGATAAAATTATAAGTGGTGAAAGCCTTGAAAAAGTCTTCGCTGATTATGGTATTCTTTAACTTTATAGGGATTTAACCATGCGAGTCGGCATTCTCAGTCTGATGCAGGAATCAAATACCTTCATCCAAAATGAAACCGAACTTAATCATTTTGAAGAAGATCTGTTATTAGAAGGGGAGGAGATTAGAAGTACCATGGAAAATGCTCACCATGAAATCGGAGGATTTTTCCAAGGGCTGAGGGATCAGAAAGTGGAAGCCGTACCGATTTTTACGGCAAGGGCTCTTCCTTTTGGAACGGTAAGTTCTTCGGCCTACACAAAACTGATTGAGAAGATGTTTTTCCTGACTAAAAAAGCAGGAAAGTTAGACGGTTATCTGGTCGCTCCACATGGTGCAACTGTTAGTGATGAATATCCGGATGTGGATGGGCACTGGCTCTATAAACTCCGACAGAGAGTGGGCTCCGGAACACCCATCATCGGTACATTGGATCTGCATGCTAACCTCTCTCAGCAAATGGTAGAAGCGACGGATGCACTGATTGGATACAGGAGCAACCCCCACTTAGATCAGAGAGATAGAGGAGTAGAAGCGGCAGAGATGATGGTTAAAATGCTTCGTGGTGAGATCAATCCCTGCCAGAAAGCTGTTTTCCCTCCGTTTATAATGAACATTGAAAAGCAGTGTACAACGGAAACGCCCTGCAAAGAACTCTACGAATATGCTGAAAAGCTTAGAGAAAGAGACGGCATTCTCTCAATCAGCATCCTACAGGGGTTTCCCTACGCCGATGTTTCGGAAATGGGTAGTGCGCTACTTGCCATTTCTGATGGCGATGATGGCTCTGCGGAAAAAGTACTCGAGGAGCTTTCTGAAAAGCTTTGGAACTCCCGCAGTCAATTTGATGGGGCAGGAGTGGATTTAGAAACCGCGATGGAATCTCTGAAGAAAATAACGGGCATAACCTGTCTGTTGGACATGGGAGACAATGTTGGAGGTGGTTCACCGGCAGACGGGACCTTGCTCGCACAGGCACTTATAACTCATCTGGTGGAACGGTCATTTGTATGTCTATATGATCCGTATGCGACAGAACTGGCCTGCAGTGCGGGAATCGGTCAATCTGTTATGCTGCAAATTGGCGGCAAAACAGACTCAAATCATGGGACACCAATCACGGCAGAAGTGAAAGTACGTGGAATTTATTCTGGAAAATTCGAGGAAAAGCAACCCCGCCATGGAGGTTTTTCAAGTTTCGATCAGGGAAAAACGGCCGTTGTCAAAAACAATTCCGGATTAACCGTAATGCTAACCACAAAGAGGATGGCTCCTTTCAGTCTGGAACAACTATACAGTTGTGGCTTGAATCCGGAAGATTTTGATGTGATTGTGGCAAAGGGAGTCAATTCTCCTCTTGCAGCTTATCAGGAAGTTTGTTCCCATTTCATTCGAGTTGATACTCCGGGAGTAACATCTGCAAACCTTGATTATTTTGATTACAAATTCCGTCGCAGGCCTATGTATCCTTTTGAAAAGGACTTTGACTGGTGTTACAAAACATAATTATGAAAACATATTCTCAAAATCTCATGAAGAATAAGTTCACATTGATTTAAAGCGGATGGAACTTCCATGGGTATATTTATGTTTTTGAAGATCGTATGAAAAATCAATTTCTATAAATAATTGTTTAACCAAAATGCTACAAAATATTGAAAACGTGGATACCCCTTTTTTGTGGGTAGATCTAGATAGGATGGAAGAAAACATTGCCAGACTTTCGGCCTATTTCAAGGAACGGAACCTGAACTGGAGACCACATACTAAAGGGATCAAGATTCCTGAAATATCAAAAATGGCGCTGGAAGCAGGTGCTTCAGGAATTACATGTGCTAAATTAAGCGAAGCTGAAATAATGGCTGCTTCAGGTATCAACGATATACTAATTGCCAATCAGGTGGTTGGAACCAGTAAAATTGAGCGATTATGTAAACTTGCTGAAAAAATTAAAGTCATCGTTGCTGTTGATGATAGTGGAATAGCAGTACAAATGGCTAAAGCTGCAAAACAAAATAACGTGTCAATAGGTGTTTTGGTTGAAGTGAATGTTGGAATGGACCGTGCGGGGGTTGAACCTGGTTTGAAGACACTTGACTGTTGCAAAAGGATCATAAATCTTGAGGGGTTGAATCTCGAGGGTTTAATGGCTTGGGAAGGACATGCGGCAGGAATAACAAATCCTGTCCAGAAAAAAGAAACTATCAAGCAATCGTTGAATAGCTTGATAGAGACTGTCAAACTTATTGAACAAGAGAAGATTCAACTCAATATCATTAGTGGCGCCGGTAGCGCAACGTATCAAATATCTACTGATTTTAATATCTATACCGAAATCCAGGCTGGAGGAGCTATTTTCACAGATCAAGCCTACAAGTCTTGGGGAGTACCCACTCAACCATCACTCTTTGTCCGTAGCAGCATCACTAGTCGCCCAGCGGCAAAAAGGATAATCACAGATGCTGGTTTTAAATCACTACCTGGGTGGATCGCAAAAC
>Ga0208879_1003048_pt1 | contig 14130 bp, 12 predicted proteins | sample Knorr_S15_td_Bot_FD_185605 | JGI IMG/M metagenome (GOLD analysis project Ga0208879, IMG submission 185605) | Marine microbial communities from Southern Atlantic Ocean transect - Knorr_S15_td_Bottom_ad_5009_LV_A (SPAdes) (version 2) | ecosystem: Environmental > Aquatic > Marine > Oceanic | place...
GGTGATGAGGAGACCTTGCAGTTGTTGGCCGACGCCGGGGCCGGACTGGTCGACCATGATGCTGCCTTGTATCTCTACCGGGCGTACGCGGTGATGGGCCGGGACGTCAAATTGTTCCAACGCGGTAAGACCGAGACCTACCAAAGCCACGATGACGCGTTCTATCATCCCGACATCTTCACGGTAGGTGAGCCATTCCAGATTCCGGATGGAACACCGCCATGCGTACTACGCTTGATCAATACGTACAGCGGTGGCTGTAGCGTCCCCGTCACCGGTGACCGGGACACTTCGGCGCCCGTCGCCTTTTTTGGTACCAGGCCTGCCGACGGCAGCATCGCGTCATTCGTGGCCAAGGGTGAGGGTAAACCGGATGAAGACCCGCATGGATACGGGGCTGATCGGGCCGAGCACGTAGGCCTGGGTGGATGGCGGGTCCACGGTTATACCTTGGCCTTGGAAGAACTGCTACACCAGGACACCCCCGGATCTCAAGAACCCCCGGCTCCGTTGGAACGCCTCCTCCAAGTGGCTGCCGGTGTGGGCAAGTTGGAGATTGTCAGGGAGTTGCTCCGGCGGGGCGCCGTACCACCAAAAGGTTTTAAAGACCTCATCGAAACGGTTGCGGACCCGTACTGGAAGATTCCTGATGGGACCAGTATCAAACGCCTGCTCTTAACAAGAATCGCCGGTCCAAGAATCTTTATGGAGCCTGTTGAACGGTTGGAGCTATCTCCCAGAACCCTGAACTGTTTGAAGATGGGTTAGGTTACCGACTTGGGTAAAGTTTTTGACATGTCTGACGAAGAACTACTCCAGATTCGCTACTTTGGGGAACAGTCGTTGGAGGAGTTGAAAATTCAACTGGAACGCCTGATTTATGCAAACGACGAGATCCCTGCTGACAACTGACGGGTCAACGGCGATGCGCCGCGCGGATGTAGCTGCGCCAGCTCGGCGTGGGATCCTGGCCCAAGCTCTGCGCCAGCCACTCCCGGGTTCCTCTACCTAGCGGCCCTTCCAGACGGGGGGGCGTTTTTCGGAGAAAGCGAGCGGTCCCTCTTTGGCGTCTTCGGAGTTCAGGACGCGCTGGGACACCCAAGCATTCAGCTGCAATGATTCTTCCAACCCGAAGCGATGCCAAAACTGGGCTACTGACTTGGTTCCTTGGACCGCCAATGGCGCGTTGGCGCCGATGGTCTCGGCTATTTCCACCGCCCGGGGCATCAGTTGGTCCGGTTCCAGAACCTCGTGAACAAAGCCAAGCCGGTGGGCATCTTCCACACTCAGGGTATTGCCGGTCAACATCAGGTACATCGCCTCACCGAAGGGCATCACCCGAGCCAGATTGTTCATGGCGTAATTGGCCAGAATACCCCGCTTGACCTCGAACAGGCCGAAATAAGCTTCGGTGGAGGCGATGCGGATGTCGCAGTCGGTGGCGCGTTCCATGCCCGCCGCGATGGCCAGTCCGTTGACTGCCGCGATGAAGGGTTTGGGGTTTCTGGAGAAGGGTTGGCCCAGGCGCAGTCCTTCCATCCGCACTTCTGGTGGCAGCTCTGCTAGCCGGGCTTGATCCTCCTGATTGCCCGCGGCGTCTCTTTCGGCCATCTCCCGCAGGTCGGCCCCGGCGGAGAACGCCCTTCCCGCTCCTGTGACGATACCAACCCTCATTTCGGGGTCGCGGGTGAACTCGGCAAGAGCGGATGTCAACTCTTCCCGCATCACCGCGCCCTGGGCGTTCAGGCGGTCCGGACGGTTCATGGTGAAAATGGCGTAGTGACCCGCAGGGTATGTTTCATAGAGCATGTACGGCATGACCGGCCTCCAATCTTTGAAGCGGAACTACGAGTTATGCGGCAGACGCCCCTTTCAGGTTGGCCGCGAAGAATTCCATGGTGCGGCTCCACGCCAGCTCGTCAGCCGCTTTCTGGTAGTTGGTGAAGGTGAAGTCGGCGAACCGGTGATCGGCGTCCGGGTAGGTGTAAAACTGGTGGGGCTTGCCCAACCGGGTCAACTGTTCGTCAAATTTGGCCATGTCGTCGAGGGATGGATTACGGTCGATCTCGCCGAAGTGATACATGATAGGGCAATTTATGCCATCGCTTAGATCGAAGGGGCTTTGGGTGCCCTCGCCCCAGCAGTCCATCATGAATCCGCCGTAATAAGGCACCGCGGCTTTGAAGTTGGGATTGGTCGCCGCCGCCAGCCAGACCACCCGGCCTCCCATGCAGAAGCCGGTGATCCCGATCCTGTCGCCGTCCACCGAAGGGTGCTGCCGCAGAAATTCGACGACGGCGTTTACGTCGGCGACTACTTCCGGGTCGTCAAGCAACTGGCGGCGGGTTTTGCCCTTGGCTTTCTCGATCTCTGCAGTCATCCGGTGATAGAGGGAGGGGGCGACCGCGGCGTAGCCTTCGTCAGCCAGCCGGCCGGCGATGGTTTGGATGAACTCATCAACGCCATCTGCGGCTTGGATGACGACAACGGCGGGAAAAGGACCGTCCCCTTCCGGCACCGTCATGTAAGTCGGCATCTCGGATCCGTTTACTTCAAGTGTCTCCCAGGAAAATGCCATAGTTAGTCTCCTTTGATTCCCGCTGTACCTAGCAGTAGCCGGGCGATGGAGTTGCTGTCGGCTTGGGAGGCTGTTGTGCCGGGGCTTGGGCAGTTGCTTTCACCGGGGCAGACTTTATAGGGCCGGCAAGCATCTCTTCCCGGGTTTGTGGTTCGCCAACCTGGACGGCAAGGGACGTGAGCTCAGGAAGTTCCGTGGGCCGTAGAAGAATCGGGTCGACGGACCCTCCCGACGCGCATCCCAACAGATGGCCATTCACTCCCGCCACTCCCGATTCTCGGGCCGCAATCACCTCCAATTCCCTCCCATCGACTGCTCTTCCCATCGGCCACCCGTTGCCCGTCGGCCCGTACGGCGGCAATGCGGCAAGGAATTGTCTGATACTCAGTTTCACCCGCTGTACTACCGCGGCTGTGTCGTCACCGGGAACCACATCGATTCCAACGGAAACCCAAATGGGTACGTACGCCGCGCCTTCTACCAATTTACTGCTATCCCCGATGGATGGCCTACTGAGGGTTCTAGGGTCCTGCGAATCTGTAATATGGTGTCACTGGCCGTTTGTTTCCCGTCGATGGAGGTCTTGTCCGGAGCGGTCTCGCCTTTGGCCACGGTCGTTTTGACGCCGGTCGATGGGGCAGCCTGAGGCGCGTCGCTCTTGTCCTTGGAATCTGGTAAATCTTGGCTAGGAATCAGCTGAGGAGTTCCGAGAGGGTCCTTGGGAATGGAGATTGTGATGGAATCGTCCTGGCCCTTCTCCAAAGTTCCAGTTGAAGCCTGACTGGGGTTGAACTGCGGGGTACCGGAAAAATCCTCCGGAATGGAGATTTCGCCGGACCCGGCCCCTCTTTTATCCACGGCTTCGGGAGCCGCTTTTGTGGGGTTGGCCAGTTTTTTTGCCGCGATTTCTAACTGCTCTGCCGCAATCTGGCGCACGTCATCTGCATCAGCGCCACAGGCAAGCCCGGTGAAAGATAGCAGGCTTACGGCCAGAATCAGGGTTAGAACACGCGCCAGTATGGACATACTCACCGCTCCAATCCAAATGACAATCTTGTGAGGTTCCCGGTGTCTACGTTATCAGATTACAGGCGTCCAAATAACCCCCAATTGGCCATGAAGCGGAAAGTTCTGGCGCGGCCACAAAGAAGGCCGGTCTTGGTGGGGCCGGCCCTCTTTTGTTAGCCGGGTTCGGGGATCGCTCTACGTATTTCCGGTGGGAATGATAGCCACCTTGGTTAATTCTTGCCCCGGGAATCCTGGTACCCCGGTAGAGCGGGGTAAATCGCCGGGACTTCATAATGCTTAACAATACCTAACCCATTCTGAGGGATTCGATGTAGTGTTTTGCGTGATATCCCGATTGTCCGCCCAGTGCCAGGTTGATAATGTTTGGGTTGACGCAGTCCGGTGCAACGCTTGACGTCTGGAGGGTGGGGTAATGGTAAGCTCAGCAGTAGGGATCAACCTGGGGGCCTATAATCATGCGAACGATGGGCCCAGCTTAATGACCGTGGCTCAGGTCGCCCGGCGGCTAAGCGCACATCCGCACTCAGTTCGCCGATGGGCTGATTCGGGGCTGCTTAGTTGCTACCGCATCGGGTTCAGGGGAGACCGCCGGTTCAAACAAGAGGATGTTGAAGCATTTTTGGTGACCCGGAGGAACGGGTCCGTTAACGAATAGCCGGCGAAATTAGACACTAGAAGCCCCTGGGAACTTCCCAGGAGCTTTTTTGATGCCTGTGGATGGGCGCGCCGGAATAGCGGTAACAAGACGAGCGTATAGCGAGATCGGGAATCCTTCGCCTTTTCCGGGTGCTCACGCGCCGTTCAAGGACCACACCGACGTTTGACGATTCGATTCCAACCAAGCACTGGACACGCCGGGCCGGACGGCGCAAAATTCGCCCAGAGTATAAGCAAGTTTCGGGAGGGCAACATGACTACGCGGCAGATCCCTTCGGAAGAACAAGTCATCGGTTGGATGGACTCGCTCAGCAACTGGGGCCGTTGGGGCGCCGACGACCAGATGGGCACCCTCAACTTGATCACCGACGCCAAGCGGGCCCAAGCCGCCGGTCTGGTGAAGGAAGGTATCAGCGTCACGTGCTCGCGGCTGATCGTGCCGGAACTGGCGGCCGACGTTACCAGCATCCCTCCGCTGCATTACATGGTCCGAGCCGGGGACTCGTGCCCTGAGGAAGGCTCGGGCGGCACCTCGGACTTCATCGGTTTTTCATTTCACGGTCTGACCATCACCCATTTGGACGCCCTTTGCCACCAGGTTTGGAACGGCAAGATGTACAACGGCCGTCCCGCCTCCGAAGTTGGTTCAGACACCAAGGCGACCAGCCTGAACATCGATGCTGCCCAGAACGGGATCGTAACCCGGGGTGTATTGCTGGACATCGCCAAACTCAAGGGTAAAAAATGGCTGGATGCCGGAGAGCCGGTATTTGTAGAAGACTTGGAAGCCGCCGAAAAGGCAGCCGGAGTGCGGATAGAGGAAGGCGACGCCCTGATGTTGCGCCTTGGCTGGTACAAGCGCCGGTTGGAGGAAGGGCCGCCAACCTCCGGGCGTCCGGGTCTGCACGCGGAGACTCTGCCTTGGCTCAGAGAAAGAGGCGTTTCCATAGTCAGCGGCGACGCGTCCCAGGACGTTGACCCCAGCGGCTATCCTAAGCTGGGACTGCCGGTGCACAAGGTTGGCATAGTTGGGATGGGGTTGTGGCTGATAGACGCGGCCAACTGCGAAGAGCTGGCGAAGGTCTGCGAACGCTTGAACCGCTGGGAGTTCATGTTCAACGTGGCGCCCCTGCGTTTCAAGAACGCCACCGGTTCCCCGGTAAATCCCTTGGCGCTTTTCTGATCGGGTTTTCTGGGTTAGAACCATAACGAATGGACCGCTCGATAAAGAGCGGTCCATTTTGTCAACCCGGTGTTGTTCGCGCTGGCTTAAACCACTCCCGCTTCTGCCAGGTAAGCCAACTCCGCCCGTTGCAGCCCTAGCTCCTGGCAATAAATCTCCACGTTGTGCTCCCCGATAAGAGGGGCCCGGCTGGTTATCCGCCAGGGCGACCCGTTGTAGATGCCGGCGGCGCCGGGGTATTTGAAGCTACGGCCCAATTCAGGATGGTCCACGTCCACCCAGAATCCTCGATCATTTAGGTGTCCCTCGTCCAGCAACTCATCGGGTGTGCGCACCGCCCCCCAGTTGAACCCCCGTTCCTGGCCGCCATGGGCCACCTCATCCCGGGTTAAGTTGCCCACGAAATTAATCAACAATTCGTTGATGTGGGCGGAATTATCTGAGAACACTTTGGGGTCCTTGTAGCGTTCGTCCAGGAGGTCTCCGGCCAGACCGTGGCTGTCCATCCATTCGGTGAGAACCGGAAACTGGCGGAACGAAACTCGGGCAGCGCCGGCGTTCACGTACTTGCCGTCTTTGCAGCGGAATTGGGTGGGAACAGTCCGGGTGGCCCCTGCGTGGCGGCCGGTTAGGCGCTGTACTACTTCGCCTCGATAGATGTAAGTGTTTACGTGCATCTCGGTGGTGAGGGCGCAGGCGTCGTGTACCGAAGCGTCGATGTACTGGCCTCGCCCGGAGCTGGTGCGGGATACCAGGGCGGCGATTATCGCCATGTACGCGTAATGGCTACCGGTGTGCCAGGCGTTGCCGCCGCCGGGAGCGATGGGAATATCTCCCGCAACCTCGCCGGTGTCATAACCGCAACAGCCCATCTGCCCGCCCGCCGCCATGTGAAGCAAATCACTGCTCAAAAAGTCCCGCCATGGCCCGGTTTGACCGAAGGGGGTTAGCGAACACATGATCAGCCCGGGGTTCGATTCGGCGAGCTTCTCGTATCCAAGGCCCAGTGAAGACATGTAGCCTGGAGCAGACGTCTCTACGATTACGTCGGTCGTGGCGGCCAATCTCCGGAACAGGTCGCGTCCATCCTCGGTCTCCAAGTTGAGGGTGATTCCCCGTTTCGACGTATTGTAGTGCCAGAACGAAAGGCTGCGCTCCCGGTGGGGAATGTCGTCCAAGAACGGCCCGACTATCCGGGTGGATTCGCCTCCCGTGGGCTCAATCTTGATGACATCGGCCCCAAGATCGGCCATCAACTTGCCGCAGAACTGCCCCTTCTCATCGGCCAACTCCAGAACCCGCAAGCCGGACAAGGGGCCGGGTTGAGGATCGGCGTCAATGGTCTCTTTCGGCTTTTCGCTATTTTGCAACGCGGCGCCCGGGCCCGTAAAGGGGATAGGCCCGGCGTTAATCATGTCATCCATGTACGGATAGCGGTCCATGGTCTTCGGCCAGAAAGTGCCGTCTTCGTACCCCGATACGAACTCCTCGTGGTTGAGACCCAACATGCCCTCGTAGATCTCCTGGTTGTGCTGGCCGATGAGTGGAGCGGCATGAAAGATCTGAGCCGGAGTATCGGACAGTTTGAAGGGAGCATTTTGGAACTTGCGCAACCCCAGCTCCGGGTGGTCCAACTCCTTATAAATCTCCCGGTGGCGTAATTGTGGGTCATGCTCCACCCTATTCTCGGTACTCTGCACCGGCATCGCTGGAACGCCCGCCGCCTGGCACTTCGCCATCAACTCGTATTTCTCAAGGGTTTGGGCCCACTCTTGGATACCCTGATCCAGTTCTTCTTGGTGTTGGAGCCGGCCGCCAAGAGTGGCGAACCTGGGCGATGTCGCCCACTGGGGAGAGCCCATCACCCCCACCAAGCGCCGCCATTCCTCCTCGGAGAAGCAAGTGATGGCGCACCAGTCGTTGTAGCCGCCGCCCTTGGTGCGGTAGGCGTTATGGGGAGCCGTCGTGGGCCCACGGTAGTTGTTGAGCATGGGAGTTCCGGGCCAATGGGCGCGGTTGCCGGGGGGGAATCCTTCCCGTTGGGAGGGCCGCCCATTGACCGAAGCGTCCAGCATCGCTGATCCGTTCAGGGTAGCGCCCATGATCATTTGGGACAGGTCTACGTGCTGGCCAAGGCCGGTCATGTTGCGCCGGTATAGAGAAGTCATGGTGGAAAAGGCGATGTACATGCCACCGGTGTCGTCCAAGTAGGACCAGCCCCAGCCCGCCGGGGGCTCGCCGGGTAGTCCCGATAGGAAGGTCAAACCGCAGAATGCCTGGGCGATGGGTCCCATGGTGAGGTAGTTGCTGTGCCGCCCGGTATGGCCGAACCCGGATTGGGAGACGTAGACAATGTCCGGCTTGAGCTTGCACATCTCGTCGTAACCCAGGCCCCAACTCTTCAGTGCCCGGGCGCTGAAGTTCTCGACAACTACGTCGGATACCGAGATGAGCCTTTTTATTAAGTCCAGGCCCCTTTCGGAGCGCAGATTCACGGTGATTGCCTTCTTGTTGGCGTTGGTGTCGTTGAAGTTGGACGAGGTGTTGAGAGTTTGAGTAACGCCGGGCGGTGTCGCGCCGCTGGTCCGGCCCCGCTCGTTCAGCGGCCACTCCACCTTTATGACCTCGGCTCCCAGAGCGCCCAGCCAGCGCGTGGCCCAAGGGCCTGCCCTTACCCAAGTAAAATCCACTACCCGAATGCCCGCCAAAGCATTCGGTGTGGCCGCGATCTGCTCTTGGGTTAGGGCCATTGTTCCCTCCTTTGGTGTACACCTGCCGGCAGCCCGGCGTGAGCTTGAATATACCCATGGCGTGCCGGGACGTCAATCTTCCCCTTTTCTTCTCATCCAGCCGTTGACGGAGTGGGTTCAAACCATATAATGGGCGTGAAGATCGACGGAGGGATCCCATGAAATTCGGCCTTTTTTATCAGATCCAAGTGCCCAAACCCTGGACCGAGGAGAGCGAAGCCAGGCGTATCTGGGAGGCCTTGGACCAGATCGCGTATGCCGAGGAAGTTGGCTACGACAGCGTGTGGTTCTCGGAGCATCATTTCCGGCCCGAATGGTCCCACAACAGCGCCCCGGATCTGACCTTGGCCGCGGTCAGTCAGCGGACCAGCCGCATCCGCATGGGCGTCGGCGTGGTCCTGGCTCCGATCCATCATCCCCTGCACACGGCGTCCCGGATGGCTACTCTGGATATCTTGAGCCATGGCCGGGTCGACGTTGGTATCGGCCGCACCGGCTACCCCTACCAGTTGACCCCCTACGGCTCGGGATTAAAAGACACCCGGGGCATGTGGGAGGAATACGCTCAGGTATTGCCCAAGATCTGGACGGAAGAGGTCGTTTCCTACGAAGGTCAGTACTTCCAGATTCCCCCTAGAGAGGTGCTGCCCAAACCGTTGCAAAAACCCCACCCACCCCTATGGTCGGCCTGCGCCAGCGAGGAAACCACCAGATTGACCGGCGAAATGGGACTGGGCGCTCTGGTGGGCAGCGAGGGCGGACCGGAGAAGGTTGCCGAGGTTCTCGAACTGTATAACAAGACGGTCAAGGCTTCCCGGCACGAGGGTATCCACGTCAACCACCAGAACGCCCTTATGACCGCCGGCTACTGCCACGAAAGCAGTAAGGTGGTGGAAGAGCGCGGTACCGAGTTGGTGGCCTGGTACCTGAATCAGCAGAGAGAACGGGCGCGGCTGGTATGGCGGGGGGTTGACCCGGCCACGGTACCGCCGGATTACCAAGGCTACTACGAGCGGGATCAACACTTGGCCGCCGGGCCGCACCCCGGAGACCCCACACCCAGCGACGTGGTCCGGCAGGGCACGAAATTTTGCGTTGGTACTCCCGACGACTGCATAAAGTTTTATGAAGCCTACGAGGCTATGGGAGTAGAGCAGGTGTTCCTTCTCTCCGCCATCGGCCCCGCCGCCAATGAAGAAGTGATGAACACAATACGGCTGTTCGGCAAGTACGTGATTCCCCACTTCAAGGAAAAAGAAAAAGCCCAGGCCGCCGCAGTGTAACACCCGTTGGTTTAGCATCTCGAAGTTAACGTTGCATCATCGAGATGGGGGGGCATACCCCTTGCCTCGTCTTTCCGGCGAAGGCCGGAATCCAGGGACATCTCAACTTGATCCTCCTTCCACCGAAGGACCGGGATGACGGGCAAGGAATAAAGCCGTTTACAAGACATTAAGCCAGGAGTAGAGCCAATGTCCCAAGTATCCACCCAGCTAGAGGGATCCACGGCGATCCTGAGCCTGGAAGGACGCACCGATCTGAACCTGCTGGGGTTGAAGCTTTTTCAAAGTCTGATCGATGGTTTGGATGAGGTTGCCGTCGACGCCAACGTCACGACGGTGGTGCTGCGGGGCGCTGGGGAGCGAGCGTTTTCCGCGGGAGTCGACCTCCATGAGATGCGAGATCTGACACCGCAATCGGCCGAGGAATTCATCCGTACCCTGCACCGGGCGATCCGTAAGGTGCTTACCTTGCCGATGCCGGTCATCGCCGCCATCAATGGCTCCTGCCTGGGCGGCGCGCTTGAGATGGTCTTGGCTTGCGACATCCGCATCGCCTCGGAAGACGCCATATTCGGCTTGCCAGAGGTTTTGGTGGGGCTGCCCTCGGTCATCGAGGCGTCGTTGCTGCCCAAAACCATCGGTCTGGGGCGAGCACGGCGGCTGATCATGACGGGAGACTCCGTAACGTCTCAAGAAGCTCTGGACATGGGACTAGTGGACCAAGTTGTCGCCAAAGACGCGGTGCATGACGCCGCTATGGAGACCACCGAAAAATTCCGCAACATCAGTCCAAAAGTCATGGCGGCCCAGAAGGATATCATCGTCAAATGGCTGGAGATGGGGGACGAGCAATCCGCTGAATATAGCATCAAGGCCTTTGCCCTGGGTTTCACCACCGGTCATCCCCAAGAAGCCATGACCGCGTTTTTAGAGAAGCGGGAGCCGAGATTCAAGGCGTGACATGGACATCTAGCCGAGGATAGGACCACGACCATGGACCCAAACCAAGCCAAGGTGATTGACCAAGTCGACGAGAAAGCCATCGTCGATCTGGCGAGCGAACTCATAAAAATCCCCAGCTTCAAGCTGGAAGAGACCCCCGTGGCCACTTTCCTGGCTGACTTCTTTGGGAGCCGGGGGTATAAGGTAGACCTTCAGGAAGTGGAGCCGGGGCGGTTCCAAATCATCGCCACCCTGGAGGGGACCGGCGGTGGTCCCAGCCTGATGCTGAACGGCCACACCGACATCAACTCCCTCACCCGCCGCTGGCGCCGCGACCCCTGGGTTCCCGTTGTAGAGGGAGACCGTCTGTACGGCCACGGCGTCCAAAACATGAAGGGCGGCCTTGCCAGCGTCATCATGGCGGCGGAAGCGGTGCGGAGATCGGGTGTACGGCTGAAGGGCGATCTGGTCGTCGCTTGCGTGGTCGGAGAAACCCAGGGGGGCGAAGGTACCCACTTCTTGATGGAAAGCGGTTTTCGTACCGACATGGCGGTGGTGGCCGAACCCTTCGGCGTGGGCAACTTGGTCACCGTCCATTCCGGCATCGTGCACATGGCGATCCACACCTACGGCGTGACCGGACACATCCGCCAGCCTCATGGCACGGTCAATGCCGTGAAAAAGATGACGAAGGTGATTGACGCCCTGGGGCGCATCGACTTTACCTACCAACCTCGTGCGGACATGCCGGACTTGCCCAAGCTGAACGTGGGCAGTGTCATCGGCGGGCTGGGCCAGGATTACATCCTGGTGGAGCCGCCCTACATACCCGACCTGTGCACCATCATCGTGGACGTGCATTTTGTGCCTGGCCAGACGGTGGAGGGCATCGTCGCCGACATCCGCCGTGTCTTGGATCCGCTGAAGGCTGGGGACCCGGAGCTATCATATGAGATAGAGATTCCGCCTCCGGAATCCTTTAAGGGCCGTCGCCGTCTGGTCATGGACCCGTTGGACGTGCCCAGGGACGCGGAGATCGTGCAAGCCGTGGCCCGCAGCCACCGGGAGGTCACGGGAGAGCCGCCCAAAGCAATCGGCGCCGTATTGCCCTTCTCCTATACCGCCAACGACACCTGCCACCTGTGGAACGCCGGCATACCCTGTCTGCTTTACGGCCCCGCCGTGGTCCGGGGTGGCGATGGCGAGGATGACAGCTGTGTCATTATCAGCGAGATGGTCCAGTGCACCAAAGTGCTGGCCCTCACGGCTTTGGACGTGTGCGGGACGGAGGAGTAGCATCGGCGGCCCGCATCGTTAGCTTTTGGACTAGACCATCAGGAGGTTAGCCATGGGAATCATCCCAGGCATAGAGTTCAATACATTTTCCATAATAGGCCGGTGCGCCCGAACCGGGATGTTGGGGATTGCAATCACCACCAGCGACATCACGGTCGGTTCCCGGTGCCCCTACGTGAAGCCTATGGTGGGAGCGATCTCCACCCAGGCCTCAACCGACCCCGGCCTGGGTCCGTTCGCTTTGAGGCTGATGGAGTTGGGTTACCCTGCCAAGGGCGCCCTCCAGCAGTTGGAGGTGAGCGACCCCCACATCGAACGTCGCCAACTGGGCTTGGTGGACCGCCATGGTGATTCCGCCGCCCGGACCGGGGCGATGAACAATCCTTGGGCTGGACATATTACTGGACCGGACTACGTCGCCATGGGCAACGGGCTGGTCGGGGAAGGGGTGGTCCAGGCCATGGCCACGGTTTTCCTGGAAGCGTCTCAGTTGGACCTGGAAGAGCGTTTGCTCCGTGCGCTAGAAGCCGGGCAAGAGGCCGGTGGGGAGGCTCAAGACTCCACACCCTACCACTCGGCGGCATTGCTGGTTTACGCCTCGGACGCCTTCTCCAGGGTCGATCTTCGGGTTGACGAGCACGCCACGCCGGTGGCGGAGTTGCGGCGGCTGCTGGATATATTCGCGCCCAAGATCGACTATTTTGCCCTAAGAGCCAGCGACCCCGCGGCTGCCCAAGCAGCCAAGGACGCGGGAATCTGAGCTGGGGAGACGAGCTTAACGCTGGGCTGAAGCTGGACAGGATGCCCGGCTGATTCCGCTAGTCGCCGGCGGGGACGGGCCTGGGCGCTTCCGGAGAGATATTGGGCGAAATGGCGTCTTCCCAATTCGGAATCAAGAGTCTGGCGGTGGGCGGCATGGTTAGGATCACCGCGGCCCCGGCCAGACTGGCCAGCACCGACAAGATGACGGTAACGTCGTAAGACCCGGAAATCACGTAGAGCACTCCGCCGATCCAACCGCCAACCGCCATTCCCGTACCCGCTCCGGCCTGCTGCCATCCGAAAGAGCGGCCCATGGGTCCCCGGCCAAAGTATTGCCGGTTGATGATGGGAAACGCCGACCCTTCGCCACCATATCCGATGCCGAAGATCACGGCGAACAAGTAGAACTGCCACAGTTCTTGGGTCCAAAACAGCATCAGAACGGGCAGTCCTTGGAGAACGAACATGGTTGCCATCGCCCGTTTCGCGCCCAGGTAGTCGGCGACCACCGGGGTCAGGAACCGGGTCAACACGCTGACGCCCATCAGGGCGCTCAAGATCCCAGCGGCCGACACCACGTTGACGCCCGCCTCCACGGCGATGGGAATTATGTAGATGATGACGATGGCATGACCCACGCATCCCAGGAAGTGCACTCCCACCAATTGCCGGAACGCGTTGGTCCCTTGCATGCTCATCAGGTACGCTTTGGCTCGCAGCTTTTCCGCGGCCACGTCTAAACTTTTCCCCACGGGATCGGTGAGGGAAGCGCCGTAAGGCCGGAGACCCACGTCCGACGGCGCATTGCGGAAAAATACCATAAGACCGACCATCACGGCGCTGGCGACCACTCCGATCAGCCAGAACGCCGTCTGCCATGTCAACGCCGCGATCAGGGCGCTGAGGAGAATTGCCATCACCGCCGGACCCAGCCCGTGGGCCGCTTGCAGCAACCCGACGCCCACTCCCAGACGGGTGCGGAACCAGGAGTTGGCGGCGGTGAGGATAGGGACGCTGAAACAGGCTTGGGCCACGCCCAGGAAGATTCCGTAAGATACCCAAAGGTGCCAGACTTGGTCGGCCACGCCGGTGATGATAGCGCCGAAAAAGAAGAACAATATCCCGGCTAGGATGACCTTTCGGGCGCCATACCGGTCGGTAGCTATGCCGCTGATCGGCGCCAAAGCGGCGCCAATAATGCTGCCCAGGGCATAACCCAGGGAGATGGACGCGGGGCTCCAGCCCATGTCCTGCTGCAGGGGGACTACCAGCACGCCAAAGGCCTGACGCACCGAGCCTCCGGCCATGTGCATGATGCCTGCGATGACGATGATGATCCAGGCGTAGTGGATGCCTGGAAATAATCTGGTGATGCGGTGGGCTTGGGGGCTTAACATCAGTATATGTAATGTCTCACAAGGGTTGATACTGGACTTAATGGGGGTTGGTGTCAACACACACGAGCGGCTATGTCTCTCGAAGTTGACTCCATTTAGCCTGCCCGGTACCATCCAAATGATTAGTAAATCAATGTCCAGGATGTGAGGCAATGTCCACGATACCCATGAAGAGCGAAATCGAAACCCTGAGCAGCGAGAGCGCTTCCGGCGGCAAGGTGCAACGTGAGAACGCCGTGATATTCCGGGGCGA
>Ga0208879_1003056_pt1 | contig 14090 bp, 12 predicted proteins | sample Knorr_S15_td_Bot_FD_185605 | JGI IMG/M metagenome (GOLD analysis project Ga0208879, IMG submission 185605) | Marine microbial communities from Southern Atlantic Ocean transect - Knorr_S15_td_Bottom_ad_5009_LV_A (SPAdes) (version 2) | ecosystem: Environmental > Aquatic > Marine > Oceanic | place...
CCAATACAATGCGGATTTTTTCTTCGGCGGAGTAGTGTCGGCGGGTGGCCCGACGAATATCTCGAATAGTCTTCTGGGCACTGCTTTTCTTTCTCATCATCACTTCCTCTTGGAGTTAACGATGAGCCAATACTGTCTCTTAGGCAATTAGGGGATTATGTCCAACTAGGGCTGACGGGATACAGATGGGAGATGCGGTCAATCTGGCTTCCCGGATCGAAGGGGTCAACAAGATTTACGGTTCAGATATTCTGATAACCCGGGACACCATGAATCGCCTGGGGTCGGCGTTCAGCTTTAGGGAAATAGATACGGTGAGAGTGTTAGGCCGCTCATCTGCGACTACGGTGTTCGAACTGCTTGCAGCGGCAGATAGCGGCTCTGAGTCCCTAGACCCCTTCATAAAACTGTACGAGCGGGGCTTAACATCCTATAAACAAAGAGACTACCAGGCTGCTGCCGAGGGGTTCTCCGAATGTTGAAGATCAATGCCGCAGACAGTCCGGCGAGTACCTTGCGGCAACACTGTATAGCATTTGCGAAACAGCCGCCGGACTCCGCTTGGGATGGTGTGACAAACCTTGACTCAAAATAAATAGATGGGGTCACCTGTCCCCAACTTTATTTATCGATCGCCTTCAGCACCTCTCTGGTCAGGCTCCAACGGTCGAAGCCTTGGCGTCCGTAATCGAGGCCGCGACGCACGATGACCATATTGTGCGAAGGCACCACTATCGTGTACTGACCGCGGTTACCAGAGGTGGAGTAGGCATCTGTGGGTACATCGTCCCGGCCCTCGGGTACCAGCCACCACTGGCCACCATAGTAACCTCCCTTGCCAACCGTCGCCGGGGCTGGCGTGCGCACGAAATCGATCCAGTCCTGGGAAATCAGACGCTCGCCGTCCCACATGCCGTTCTGCAGGTAGAGCAGGCCAAATCGCGCCAGGTCTCTCGCGTTGGTATAGACCTGGCTACTGAGGATGAAATCGCCGAAGCGATCGGTGCTCACCAGCGTGTTGCGCATACCAATCCGGTCCAGCAGCGCCCTTCTTGGAAACTCCGCGTAGGCTTTTTCACCCCCCAGTGCCAGCTTCATGGCGTACACGGCGAGCAACGTGTCGTAATTCTCGTAGTCCCAGTAGGTACCGGGCTCCCGAATCAGGGCTCGACTGCGGGCGCCGACAACCGAACTCGCGCCTGCCCAATAGGACAGTCCGGATCCGGTAGCGTACTCGCGGCCGCGATTGTCGATCGTGTCCAGGCCGCTGGACATATTGAGCACATGGCGGAGGGTAATCTGCTTGCGGGGATCCGTCTCCGCAGAGGAGTTCATTGGATACCAATCGAATCCCAGCGGTGCATCCAAGGACATCCTGCCCTGGTCAACCAGCATGCCGATGAGTGTGGTGGCAATACTCTTGGCCGTAGACCAGGTGCGGGTACGGGTGCTGACGTCGAAGCCGTCTGCGTAGCGCTCGTGAATAATCTCACCGTTGTATACCACGATCAGACTCAGTGTGACCTGCTCTTTGGAGTCTCGATCGAAGGCCCAGTCGGAAGCGGCCTGCAGGGCAACCGCATCGACTCCTGCAAGCAGTCCATCACTGTTGACGAGGTCACCATTGGGCCATGGAATTCGCGCCGGATCGCCTGGCGGTAGCGGCAGGGTCAGCTCCGGCAGGCCGTCGATGTCCGCAAGCGTCTGGTCGGGAGGCAGGATCACACAACCAATGCCCTCGCGAAATACGGCCCGCATTACCGGTACCGCGCCGCTGGCGCCGATTTCCACGGCGCGTCGATTCCAGTCGATGTTGTAGTCGCCGCCGTCGGCGCTACCAATGGGTTCACGGAAGAACGCCAGCTCCTGCGCGAAAATCTGCTCCAGTGTGCGCTTGGACGTGAACAGTCCGTTGCACATGAATATCGCCTGTTGGCCCCGCTGCACCATAGCCCGCTGCGGCTGCCAGTAATCGTAGTTCTCCTCCTGCTGCGCCAAGGTGGAGATCGGTAGCAGGAGTGTGAGAGTGAATATCGAATTCGCGAGGCGCTTCATGGGAGGTCCCTCCAGTTGAGTAGACAGATCATAGAAGCTAGCCGGGCTTATGTCTACGCCACGCGGTAGTCGCTGCCTTTGCAGGCGGATAGGAAGCGAATACCGCAGTATGGAGCTTTTCCCATATAGGCACCGCAGGTCAAGTCTTGCAAGTTAGCGCGAGTATTATCATCGCTTTGTCAGGGCCGCTAACACGCAAGACCTGACCCCAATGGTGGTAAGATGGCACCGCTAACCACAACCGAGTAGCACAACTCCAGGAATTAGGCAGTGGACACGATGCAACAGTCAGAGCACGACGATATCAGCGATTTGCTGTCCTTATTGGAGCAGGCTCACCAGGCCCTGGCGCGGCCCTGGTTGGGAGAGGATTTTGCTATCGAGTTGTTGCTGGCCAGCGTGATAGCGAAGGGACATGTGCTAATCGTGGATGTGCCAGGAGTTGGCAAGACCACGCTGGCGAAAAGCATGGCGAAGATTCTCGGTCTCGATTTTAACCGCATTCAGTTTACCAACGACATTCTGCCTGCGGATATACTGGGCGGGAGTATTTATAACTCCGCCGAAGGCAAATTTTCGTTTTCCCCGGGCCCATATTCACGGATTTCTTGCTGGCAGATGAAATCAACCGGGGCCTACTCGCAGCCAATCGGCTTTCCTGCAAGCCATGGAAGAAGGCTACGTCGCAGCCGACGGTGTGAATTATCCGCTGTCCCCCTTATTCACGGTGATCGCGACCCAGAACCCCATCGACTTCGATAGCACCAACCCATTGCCGGAAGCACAACTGGACAGGTTTCTCACTTCTATCAAGCTGGGCTATCCCGATATCGATGATAAATTGCACCTGCTGAATGATTATGGCGACAGCGTGCGTCATGATCCCGCCGCCGTGCTCACCAAGGAGTCGGTCACGGTATTGCGTGAGGCCTGTGAAGAAGTTTATTTGCATGAAGACCTAGCCCGATACATCATCGAAATCTCCAGGGCCAGCCGTGAAGACCCGCAAATTAAATTGGGGATCTCACCCCGTGGCTCCATGCACCTGGCCATGGCCTGCAAGGCCTTCGCCCTGGTCAAGGGCAGGCATCAGGTCATCGCCGAAGATGTACAGCGATTGATACCCCCGGTATGGGATCACCGCATCTTGCCCCGACACGGGCGCGATAATGACAGTATCCACGCCCATGAATTATTACAGACTATCCTCGAAAACATTGCCGTACCACGCTAGCCACACTCGCCCTCGAGTGTCTCGGCATGGCAGCGGGTAGCAGCTATGTATGAAATGGCCGACCGACCGCTGCGAGTTGCCGACGAGTCCCACTATCTCCATTGGTGGCGCATGACGCGCTGGTTTGCGAATCTACGCCTGGTTCCACGCTGGTCTAGCCGCTATGAGATCGCCAGCAAACCAATAACGCGTGTGTATCGGCGGTTTTTCTACGATGGATTAACCAGAAGTGGCAAGATAATTCTAGTTTGCTCCCTTCTCATTTTTCTGCTGAGCTATCGCGCCGATAGTGACTTCCTGCTGCTTACAGCCGCTCTCGGTATTTCCTTGCTGCTATGGAGCGCAGTGCTGGGTTTTTCTACCGGCCCAGGGTCAGTGTCCAGCGCCATACACCCAAAACCGCAGTAGTAGGCCAGCCATTAATTTCACAAATCAGTGTTAGCAATGAAGCCAGTCATGGGCTGTATAATTTTTCGGTGAGAGAGTTGATAGTGCCAGCCGGGCGCTGGCCCCGGGAGTGGCAACGACCACACCGAATGACACTCGCGCCGGGTCAGAACACGACTCTCACGGCCAGTTTCGAACCGCAGAAGCGAGGTGTCTTATCGCTGTCGGGGCTGGCGGTTCAAAGCTACTTCCCATTCTTTCTCAGTCGTCATTCGCAGAGGCTTGAAGATACAGCGGAGGTTTATGTGTTACCGCCTGGTCTCAAGGGCGCGGTGCCGTCTCTGCGTCATATTGCGGAACAAGCCAGCAAACGCATGGCCCAGGGTAGTGATAATGCGGGCCGGGGGGCGGCGCTGGAATATGCTTATTCACGGCAATATTAGACCGGGGATTCACTCCGGCGCCTCGACCATCGCGCCAGCAGCCGGCGCGGTGAGCCCATGAGTAAGGTTTTCGAAGGCGCCGATGAGATTCGCCGTGATAAGGTCTACCTGCTCGTCGATCTGACCCTGGCAGATTTTGAGCCCTGGCAGCGACGTCCCCGTAACGAGGAGGTGCTGGATAAGCGCCTTGCACTGGCGGTGGAAATAGGTCTGTCGGCCCAAAACGAAGGCTTCACCCTGGCGGCGCTCGCTACCTCAGGTCAGTGGCAGCCGATAGAAAACTTAATGGAATTTTATCAACAAATCGCTGCCTGCAAACCCCTCAGACGCAGTGCACCTACCGGCAAATCGCTGCCAGACACAGTCATAGCAGACGATGGACTCCATATACTGGTGATCGGGCGCTGGCAAGATGATACCCGGCAGTTGGTGGAACGATGGCAACAGGCGGGCGTGCTGGTGCTGGTGTTTCTGCTGGCAGAATCTGAGGCGGAAATCGGCAGTCTGCCGAACGGCTCTCAATATATCGAGGTGCAGCGTTGATTACCCTGAGCAATTTATTTCTTGCCCTGTTCCTTGCCCTGCTCTCCCTGCAGCTCGGGCTTTATGTGGAAATGACCGTCCTCACCCTGATCGGCTGTGGCTTGAGCGTCCCTGGTGGCCTCAAGCTTTTTGCCGTCGAGCGACCGACCTGGGGACTGGTCTTTGTCATGGTCGCAAGCGTAGGCTTTGTGGGCAGCGAGTTGCTGGAAGACTGGGCCGTGGAAGGCTCGTGGGTAGAAACCTCCAGTCTTTACGCCGCATTCCTTCTGTCCATCCAGGTCTATTTGCTCTGGTTATTCGCCGCAAGCAGGAGCAGCAACGCGCAAGCGCCATTGGAACGGGATACACAGATAATATTGGTGATGGGCCTGGTCCTCCTGCTCCTGATCCCGCCACCCCAGGCAACGGTCGTTAGTCTATTGGGGATACCCATCGCCACGCTAAGCATTGCTGGAATATTACTGGCTAGCATAGTCCTACTTGCAGACCGCTGCGCCGGCGTTTTACTGTCCCGGCTGTTGCTAATGCTGCCCCTATTTCTGATCGTCCCGGTTATGCTGGTGCTGTTAGGGACTGCGCAAGGACCCATTGTTGCGGCGCTGGGATCCATATTCCCCGATTCAGGTGGCTACTCAAATATTGGATTCTCGCCCTACCAGCGATTGGACGCATCCGTGTTTTTACGCCCCTCCACCAGCCCCGTCATGCGCATCGAAGCAGCGGCTCTGCCCAGCCGCTACCTGACGGGTAATCGCCTGGTGAGGTTAGATACAAACATGGTTTGGCAGCCCGCGTTGCAACCGCGACTGTTTCTTAGCAATTTTGATGCCTAGAGCCTGCCCACGGGAGAGTTGCGCTATTCCATAGATAACCACCACGCCGTCGCTGCTAACGAGGGTGTTCAAAATCTGACAATTCACAGTTTGAAAAGAGACGGCTATATCTTCCTTAGCCCCGGCACCCACCGCGTCACCGGTGCATTTTCTGCGTTGAGCAAGGACGCCGCGGGTGTATGGACCCCCGCCTATGAATGCGGCGCCGACAGACGTTGGTGTCTGGAGACGGGGGGCGATTCGATACCCCAAACCCTCAACGCCGAGAATTTGCAGTTACCAGAATTCTGGGATCAACCTTTGCAGGAAAAAAGTGAGGAATTTCTCGGCAGTGGGCGCGCCCAGACCGTAGGCAATGTGTTAGAGCACTTCCAGGGAAGAGGATATTCGCTGCCGACCAACTTCGATTCCACTCAGCCATTCCATGACTTTTTTCTCAATGAAAAAGCCGGCTATTGTTTCTGGTTTGCATCTGCAACCACGCTGGCATTAAGAGCGAACGGGATTCCGAGTAAACTGGTTAGTGGCTACATGGTACACGAACGCCTCTCTTCACAACTGTGGCTGGTGCGAGAACGGGACGCTCATAGTTGGGTGGAATGGCAGGACGACAGCGGATATTGGCACACCGTCGACCCCACCCCGATCAGCATCAATGCTTTTTTTGGAGACTACGACTCCTTCGAACTGAGTACCTGGTATCACTACCTCGCAGGCCAGTGGCAAATCATGATAGACAGAATTCTCGCCGACGCACTCGCTGCCAATGTCGTACGCTATGGCGGCTTGTTAGTATTGCTGTTTCTGTTCGTGCGGGAATATCGGCGTGTTGCCGGTAATAAGACCGGGACCGACGGCAAACATCGGCAATGGCAGAAGTTATGGCAGCGCTTCTTGAGCAATTCCAAATTACCGGCACGTATTCCTGGACCGCTAGCACCTATGCCGAGAATTTGCCAGCAAGCTGGCCGGCGGCCTCGGTGCTGGCAGTGAAGGAGTTTTTGCGAAGCTACAATCTGCACAGGTTTTCGGGCGATGACGAGCGGGCGATCAGGGATGTTGAGAGCGCATTGGAAAAGTGTCTGCGAGTCATCTCGAGACCCAATTCTAAAGCCAGGTCCAGTTAAACGAGGCGGCGGAATTATTTTCCCAGGAGCTGCAATTAGTAAATTTGCCCTCTCCCCTCCCCCCTTTTTTATCCCGCAGCTTGTGTATCTGGATTTTGTGGGTGTCCAATTCGACACATGTGTATTAGAATTTTGTGGGTGTCCCATTCGGATACATCCGTCTATTTCACGCTTAGACAGCTCAAGGGCTGGAGGTGAGTTTATGTGCACAGTCAAATTAGGTGTTCGTTCGCTAGTGTTTATTCTCCTTTTCATTCTGGGTTCGAGCCCAGCCCTCGCCCAGGATCGGAACAGTGGAGGCACACCACTGGATGAGGCTCGCATCGCCCGGGTGGTAAAGCCATGGACGCCGGCGCAGCGGGAAATTCTCGAGCCACGAGAGCGCAACGGACAGGTACTTGGGGTGTGGTCCACCTGCGCGCAGGCACCCGAGCTGTGCAGTGCCTGGTTAGTGTTCACAGATTACCTGCTACAGGATTCAACGCTACCAACCCGAGACCGCGAGCTGCTCATATTGCGCATTGGATATTTGAATGGCGGGGCCTACGAATGGGCGGCGCACACGGGCCTGGCTCGCAGCGTGGGGATTACGGATGAGGACTTGCGCAGAATTATGGCAGGTCCCGATGCCACCGGCTGGAGTCCCTGGGACGCCACCTTGTTACGGGCGGCGGATGAATTGCACACCAGCGCCCTGGTCTCGGACTCCACGTGGAATGCTCTGGCCTCACGCTACACCCAGCGTCAGCTCATGGAAACGGTTTTTACGGTGGGCCAGTACAACCTGGTAGCTATGTATCTCAACAGCCTCGGCGTGCAATTTGAAGAAGGTTTCGAAGGATTTCCTGTGCCCTAGCCGCCGTGTATTTGCTTGACAGTTGGCCCGTATCCTCATTATCCTTTTTGATAAATGGGGTCAGAGTAAATATACAGTAGTTCTGTAAGCTCATGGATAACGGTGAAACTACTGTATATTTACTCTGACCCCATTTATCCTGACCCCATTTATCAAACTACTGTATATTTACTCTGACCCCATTTATCAATAACAAGCATATCTCGACGCAGCCGCCTTCTGTAACGGGTCTATAGCGCCGCAAATATGCAGGAGGTTGCCAGGTGTTCAGGATAAGAAGCAAGGCAGGTGCAATTGGAGCCACATTCATCATGCTGGCAACGGCGTTCCCCGTTTTCGCCCAGCAGGCGAGCGACACAACTCTGACTTTCGCCGATCATGTCGCTCCTATTATCTATGACAAATGCGTGGAATGCCATCGACCGGGCTCCATCGCACCCATGTCCCTGATCGATTACGCGACGGTCAGAGCCTGGGCGCCGCTGATCAAGGACCGAGTCGTGAATCGCAAGATGCCACCCTACTTCATCGATAAAACCGTGGGGGTTCAGGGGTTTAAGGACGACCGTTCATTAACCGATGAGCAGATTGCCACGATTGTGCGCTGGGTGGATAGTGGCGCTGCGGAAGGGAATCCGGACAATTTGCCCCCGATCCCGAGCTTCGCGGACAATTTGGCCTGGACGATTGAGGGGGAGATGGGACGTCCACCGGACTTGATCGTGCCCATCCCGGACCCGTTTACGGTACCGCCGAATAGCCCCAACTGGTGGATGACATTTTATAGCGATACGGGTCTCACCGAAGATCGCTGGATACAGGCCTTCGAGACCAAGCCCTCGGCAGAGGGATTCCCGGTAGTACATCATGCTGTAACCTCGATGGAGTTCCCCGAAGGTGGCGGAGGATTTCTCAGCGAGTACGCCCTCGGCAAGACGTCCGACATCAACCCACCCGGGACTGGTCAGCTGATCAAGGCAGGCACGAGGCTGCGCTGGAATATTCACTATGCCAGCAGCCCTGACGGCCAGGCCCATACCGACATGACCAGGCTGGCACTGTGGTTTCTGCCCGAGGGGGAAGAACCGGAGCACGTTCTGGTCCGCTCCCACATGGCAGACAACGAGGACCTGGATCTTCCCGGTGGGGAAGAATCTATTCGTACCGACGGTTATGAATTCCTCGACAAGAATATCCGTATTACCACCTTCCAGCCCCATCTTCACAACCTGGGCACGCGACAGTGTATCGAGGTGATCTACCAAGACAATCGTAGACAGACACTGAGTTGTGCGTTTTGGGATTTCGGCTGGCACATTGCCTACCATTACGCGGAGGAGGTACAGCCGCTGATCCCGAAGGGATCCATGCTGCACGTTACCAGTTGGTACAACAATTCCAACAGCAATCCCTGGGCGTCAGATTCCCGCAACTGGGTCGGTTTTGGCCAGCGTTCCACGGATGATATGTCGTTCTCATGGATCAGTTATTACGACCTTACTGATGAGGAATATGAAGAGGCCGTAAGCGAGCGCCAGGCTAGCCTGGATTCGAGTAGCGAATAGATAAATGGATAAATGGGGTCAGAGTAAATATACAGTAGTTCTGTAAGCTCATGGCTTAGCGGTGAGCTTACAGAACTACTGTATATTTACTCTGACCCCATTTATCTGAGAGGAGCCCGGCGACGATGATGATCAGAAGCAGGTACAGGCTTATCAGCAAGCTGTTGGCGATGCTATTGGCCCTCTCGTTCACGAGTATCAGCGGTATTGCGACGGCGCAAATCCTGCACCGATTCGGCCAGAGCATCCAACCGATCTTTGAGGGATTCGAGAAGAACCCCGACGGCAGCTTCACCATGTGGTTCGGCTACCTGAACCGTAACTACGATGAATTGCCCAATGTTCCCATCGGCGCTAACAACGCCTTCCTTGCGGCCGATGGCGTTATCGACGCAGGACCGGTTAGGGAAGACCTTGTGCTTGACGACCCCGGCGCCGCCGATCGGGGGCAGCCCACGTTCTTCTACCCGAGGCGGCAGCAGTTCGTGTTCGGGGTGCAGGTGCCGGCGGACTTCGTCGGCAAGGAGCTAGTCTGGAATCTGACTTACAATGGCGAAACCAGCGTCGCCGTGGGAACACTCGAGCAGGGCAATATCTGGAGTGTCGACGAAGGCGTGTGGAGTGCCAATCGTGGCCGGGGAGTCGGCGGTCGCACCGGCGTGGCCTATGCAAATCAACCGCCAATCGTGCGCATGGTTGGTGTTGAGGGGCAGTTATCCACAGCCGTAGGTCGTCCCCTCACGCTCCGAGTCTTCGCCAGCGATGATGGATTCCCCGGGGCGCGGGAAAATCCCCGCAGACGCCCGCAGCAGGACCCGCTTCCTAATGATCTCCCGGTAGTCGGCGGGGGCATCGGCAGAAATTCACCGAAGTCCCAGGGCATCATTAACTACACCGCCGCGGACAAGACCGGATTGGCCATTACCTGGATCAAATACCGCGGTCCAGGCCCGGTGCAATTCGATTCCGCGGTCACCAGCCTCCTTGCCAGCGGAGAAGAGGTCGTGGCCTCCGTGAGCTTTAGCCAAAGCGGTACATACGTGTTGCGCGCCTACGCGGACGACGGCTCCTACACCAGATCCTCTGACGTGACAGTCGTGGTCCAATAGATCGACAACAGGGGTCAGGGATGAACGGGGTCAGAGCAAACATGAGGTATCGCAGGTTTGCGGTGACCCCATTTTTTCTATTCCTTGTGACGCCGCTTTACTCGGGCCAGGAACAATCGTCTCTGGGCATCTGGGAAGGTATCTATACCGAGGCCCAGGCCACACGGGGACAGACCGTCTATCAGGCTGAATGCGCGAGCTGCCACCGGCAAGACCTCACCGGACAGGACATGTCGCCCTCACTGGTGGGTGTGGGTTTCTCCTTCAAATGGCAGGGCAGGAATGTTCAGGAACTTTACGCCAGCATGCGCTATGGAATGCCGCAGATAGCACCCGGTAGTCTCAGCAATCGAGCATACGCCGACCTCACCGCATTCCTGCTTTTCAGCAACGGCTTCCCGTCTGGAGATGGGGAGCTCAGCAGCGACGAAGACCAGTTGGCTCTGATCGAGATAAGCCGCAAACCCTAGCAGGCTGCGCGTCTGAGCTCATTCTTTTCACCATTTACTAAGGTAGTGCGAACACGAACAGGTTGTTGGCAATACTTGGTCTGAGTTCGGGAGTGAGACTGAGGAAACTTGCGGTGGTGGTGGCGGAGCCGGTGCTGACCGCGACGTACTGCTTGCCACCGGTGGCGAAGGTAATCGGGTAGCCCGTTACCGGCGAGCCCAGGTTGATCTGCCATAATACTTCGCCGGTGTCTTGATCGTAGGCCTTGAAACGACCGTTGGCATCACCACCGAACAGCAGGCCAGAACCCGTGGCTACGAGAGAGCCTGTCGCCGCCCGCTGCTGATAACGCCACTCGGTTCTCCCGGTTTCAACAGATATCGCGTACACCGTGCCCAGGTTGGTTTCGCCCTCGGTGATTTCATGGCGCACACTGAGCGCATAGATGCGATGAGAGGCGCTCTCATCGTCACTCACGAGTGTCGGCATGCACATATTACGCAGGGGAAAAAACATGGTGTTGGTAAGTGGATTATAGGCCCCAGCCTCCCAGTCCTTGCCACCGTGCATATTTGGACAAATGGTCGCGATTTCACCCATTTCCCTGAATACCACGGCGGGATTTTCGGTCACAATGCCGGTTGCGCCATCGATATTCTCGATGACATTCTGGAATACGGTCGGGCGCGCCCACAGAAACTCTCCGGTCTCCCGGTCCAGCGTGTACACCAGGCCTGTCTTCCCGGGAATGCCAGTCACGACCTTGCGTCGCTCACCGGGCACCAGCGCCGGATTGATCCAACTCACCGCAGCCGGATCGGGTGCCACCCGGGTATCCACTAACATGCGTTCGAAGGTGTGATCCAGATCCCAGCTGTCATTAAGATGCTGATAGAACCATTCGATTTCACCGGTGTCACCATTCAGCGCCAAGGTGGAATTGTGATAGAGGTGTTTTTTATCCACACCGCCGAGCAGGAACTTCGGTGCCGGAGAGGTGACGGATGTGCCTATATACACAAGGTTCAACTCCGGGTCGTAACTGGGTGGCATCCAGGCCCCGACATGGCGCCGTTCCTCGAAGGGCACATCGCCCCAGGTTTCATCGCCGGGCTCACCCGGTGCCGGTATGGTGCGTCGCCGCCACAACTCGGCGCCAGTGGCCGCATCATGGGCTGTGATCACGCAGGCGTCTGGACCACCGATGGGCCTGCAGGAGCGCCCGGAAAAAACCTTACCGTTGCCGATTATGGGCCCTGCCCCCTGAATCGCCGGATGGGTGCGGTAATCGAGCACCTGGGTTTCCCATACCTGGGTGCCAGTCACCGCATCGAGGGCGAAGAGATGATCGTCCACGCTGGTGTCGATAATGAGATCCCGCCAAATAGCGATGTTGCGATTATTCGATGATAAATAGCCCAGGCTCTCCGCAGCGTCGTCCGGAATCTCTCGCCTGTGTTCCCAGATCAGGTCGCCGGTAGCCGCATCGATCGCCTGAATCACGTCATTGGGGTTCGGCATGTACAGAACTCCGTTGTACGCCAGAGGCGTACCGGTTTGACTGCCGTCGGTCAGGGCCCGGGTCCAGACCATACGCAGATCGGCAACATTACTCTTGTCGATTTCAGTCAGTGGGCTGTATCCCCATCCATTCAATGTGCGGCGGAACATCAGCCAATCTTCTGCCGGTGGATTGTTCAACATGGCATCCGTAACCGCTGGGAATTCACTTTCCTCTACCGGCTGCGCCTGCAGTGTTGATTGAAACAAGGCGAATACGATACTTAGTGCCAGGCTAGGAATAAAAGATTTTGACATGTGGACGCTCGGATCAAGGGGCCAATAGAAGTGACAACATAAGTCTCGAGCAGGAAAAGATCAATCTTTTGTACCCGTCAAGTATAGAGCTCGAAGTCAATACCTTACCGGCAGCTCATATTGTTTGCTCAGAGTATTGAACACTTGGCACAATAAGATTAGATTTGCAGGCTAACACTCAAACTCTGGGAGTTAACTCATGAAATCACGTCTGTTTCTTGTATTTTCCATGCTTGCAGTTGTTTCCGGCTCTGCCGCCGCCCCTGGCGATGATTACACCGCCCCGCGCACCGAGTACGGCCAGCCCGATTTTCAAGGCGTCTGGAATTTCAGTTCAAATACACCCCTGCAGCGACCAGAAAATCTGGGTGATAAGGAATTTTTCACGCCAGAGGAAATCGCCACGAGGCGGGAGCAAACCGTAGCCGCAACGGAGACAGGTGTGGATTCGGGGGACGGCGTTGGCGCCTACAACACGTTTTGGTTTGAGATGGCGGGCCGCGGCGATAATTACCGCACCTCGCTAATCACCTACCCGCGCAACGGTAGATTTCCCGGGGCAGTCGAAGGCGTGCAGGCGATAACGGGTGGTTTAGGAGATGATGTCATCGGTACCCGCCCAGTTCGTTTTTCGGTCGGTGGCATCGCCAAGGACGGTCCGGAGGATCGCGGCCTCTCCGAGCGCTGCCTGGTGGGCTTCAACGCCGGACCGCCATTCATACCCAGCGGCTATAACAATAACGTGCAGATATTTCAAAGCAGAGACAATATTGTGATCATGACCGAGATGGTGCACGACGCCAGGATCGTATCCCTCGATCGCAGTGCCCACGTCGACGACAATATCCGTCTCTGGTCGGGTGATTCCCGGGGTTATTGGGAGGGGGACACGCTGGTGGTCGAAACCAGGAACTTTAACGATCTGACCCAGAGTTTCGGCTCTTTCGGTGCCGCTCCGCTGGGAACCGCCTATGACAAGTTTCTAACCGAGCGTTTCACCCGCATCGATGAATATACCCTCAATTATGAATTCACCATCGAAGACCCCTCCACCTTCACCGACAAGATTTCGGTGCTGGTGCCGATGGCGAAGGTGGACGGCTTGCTGTACGAGTATGCCTGCCACGAAGGTAACTACGGCCTGCTGAATACCCTGCGTGGTGCCCGCCAGGAGGAACGTGATCTGCTTGCGGCAGAGGGCTCACAATAGATGAGATCAGAGTTGATGTTTCCTCAGACAACATTTAGGGAGCCTCCGATCGTAGGAAACTTTCCCGGCTAAGCTCCTCTACCCTACTTTCCTTGCGACCATTCGCGCTTCCATTTTTTCAGCGCTGCGGAACTATGTTCCTCCAGGAGGATCTCTGAATCCGAATAGAAGTGTGCTTCTACCGCCTTCAGAGACAGTGGGTAGCGTGTTCTCTTACGCTCAGACAGTCCTCGCTCAACCTGAAATAATGAAAGCGCTAAAGCATGGTCTGATTTGCAAGGCAAGCAGGGTAGAGGATCATCGCCTCAATTCAGTGAAAACCGGGAGGTGTATGGTTTTAAACTACATTGAAATCAATGAATTATCCTTCATCACTTAACCAAGCGAATGTATCCCGTCAGCCCTAGTTGGACATAATCCCCTAATTGCCTAAGAGACAGTATTGGCTCATCGTTAACTC
>Ga0208879_1003057_pt1 | contig 14085 bp, 9 predicted proteins | sample Knorr_S15_td_Bot_FD_185605 | JGI IMG/M metagenome (GOLD analysis project Ga0208879, IMG submission 185605) | Marine microbial communities from Southern Atlantic Ocean transect - Knorr_S15_td_Bottom_ad_5009_LV_A (SPAdes) (version 2) | ecosystem: Environmental > Aquatic > Marine > Oceanic | place...
CAACCTCGGAAACGCGCTCTACAGGGCGCAGGAGTTGGAGCAGAGCCTGGAGGCCTACAAGCAGGCGCTGCGAATGAATCCTTCCGATCCGGATTCGAAGCACAACCTGGAGCGGGTTCTCGAGCAGATGCAGGAGCAGGAGCAGCAGGAACAACAGGACGGGGAGGACGGAGAGGAGGGGGACGAGCAGCAGGATCAGGAGAACCAGCAGGAGGAGCAGGACCAGCAGGAGGAGCAGGACCAGCAAGACCAGGACCAGGAGGAGGGCGACCAGGAGGACCAGCAGCCCCAAGACCAAGACCAGCCAGAGGGGGAGGCCGAGCCGCAGCCGCGGCCCGGTGAAATGACGGCCGAGGAGGCCGAACGGCTCCTGGAAGCGATCGAGGAAGACCCAGATGCCGTCGATCGCCAGCGCGCCTCGACCCGTGGCAGAAAGCCTCGGAAGCCCTGGTAGCCGAAGTGCGCCCGACCACGCTCTCGAGAAGTCTCGCCCTCGCGGGGCTGACGCTTCTGGCTCTTCCACTCGCGGTGGTGGCCCAGACCATATCGGTTCGGGCGTACCTGAGCCCTGGGAACACCGTCGCCATTGGCGCCGCCTTCGACCTCAATGTGGAGATCACCGGCACCCGGTCGCTCACCGAAGAGCCCGCGCTTCCGGACCTCGGTTCGTTCGCTCAGTACCTCGGGAGCAACACCCAGTCGGCCATGCGGATGACCAACGGGCGCACCACGGTCTCGATCACGGTTCAATACAGGTACCAGGCCCTGGTAGAGGGCTCCTTCGAGATCCCGGCCCTCTCGGTCCCGGCCGGTGGGCAGGTCCACACCACGGAGCCGATCCAGGTCACGGTATCCGCGAACCCGCAGCCGGCCAGTGGTGCCCAGCAGCAGGGAGGCGCAGGCGGGCCTTCTCCCGACGACCTTTTCGTCACGGCTGAGGTGTCGAAGGTGAACATCCTCGAGGGTGAGCCGTTCGTGGTGGAGTACCGCTTGTGGACTCGTGTCGACGTGAGCTCGTACAACTTCACCCGCATCCCCGAGCCTGAGGGCTTCTGGGTCGAGGATGTCACCGCGCCGGGCCAGCCGCAGGTGGAGCAGTTGCCCCACAACGGGGAGACGTTCACAACCGCGGTCATTAGACGGGTCGCCCTCGTAGCGACGGGTCCTGGAGAACGGACGATCCAGCCGGTGGGGCTGGAGGCCCAGATCCGCGTGCGACGCGATGATCCGTTCGAGCGGATCTTCGGTCGCAGCTCGCTGTTCGGCACATCGGTGACGCCGACGGCCGTCCTGTCGAACACGCTCACGCTCGACATCCAGGCGCTTCCTCCGGGACGACCTGAGCCGTTCAGCGGAGTCGTGGGCACGCTTGCTGTGTCCGCATCGCTCGACCGCGACTCGCTCGACGCGAACGAAGCCGTGACCCTCACGGTGCGCGTCACGGGACAGGGGAACATCAGAGCTGTCCCCGAGCCTGTGCTCGACTTGCCGCCCGACTTCGAGGCCTTCCCTCCAGAGGTGTCCGAGTCCGTCCGGGGCTCCGGCTCGGGCCTGGCGGGAGAAAAAGTGTTCGAGTACGTGCTGATTCCGCGAGCACCTGGGCAGCGTGAGATCCCGTCTGTAACGATGGGATACTTCGATCAGGCACTCGGAGCGTACCGCATGGCAGAGAGCGGTGTGCTCTCACTCACCGTGACAGGCATCGTCGTAGATGGGCCCGCGGCTCTGGCTCGTGGAGGCGTTTCGCAACTGCGCGAAGACATTCGCTTCATCCATCTCGGCACGGCCTCTCTGAGACCCGCCGACTCCCCGCTCTTCGCGGCGGTCGGATTCTGGATGTTGGCGCTGCTACCTCTCGCCGGCATGGCCGGTGCGGTGGCGCTTCGTCGACAGCGGGACCTGCTCGAAGGTGACGTGGCCTACGCGCGGGGCCGACGGGCAAGCAAAGTCGCGAAGAAGAGGCTGGCCGAAGCGAGGCAGCTGGCCCAAGGCGAGGACGCGCGCGCCTTCTACGCCGAGGTCGACCGAGCGCTGCGGGGGTTGGTGTCCGACAGACTCAACTTGGCCGAGGCGGGCCTGCAGACCGCGAACCTGGGGGTGCAGCTCGCATCGGGCGGTGTCGACGACGGAACGGTCATCGAGCTCAAGACCTGCCTCGACCACTGTGACCGTCAGCGGTTCGCTCCACCCGGCTCGGATCCTGAAGAGAAGACGCGCTTCCTGGACCGAGCGGCCGACCTGATGACCACGCTAGACCGGGCGATGAGACGATGAGGATGCGTTCTTGGTCGGTCGCCGTCGCCCTGCTCGCGACACCGATCAGCGCCCAAGCCCAGGGTGAGATCCTGGAGCGCGCCAACCTCTTGTACCAGGACGGCGACTACACGGGGGCGATCGAGGCGTACGAGGCGGTGCAGGCGGCGGGCTTCCAGAGTCCCGATCTGCACTACAATCTCGGCAACGCGTACTTCAAGTCCGGTAGCCTCGGGCGTTCGATTCTCGAATGGGAGCGCGCGCTCGAAGGCGGGCGCGGGGATCCGGACGTTGTGGCGAACCTCGAGCTTGCCAGGTCGATCACCGCCGATGCGGTCGAGCCGCTGCCACGTTTTTGGCTCCTCTCGGTGGTTTCTTGGTGGGTCGAGCTGATTCCACGCGGCCTACTGATCCTCATCGTCGGCACCTCGTGGGTGATCGCTGCCGGTGGTGGCATCACGAGAATCCTCGCTCGAAATGAGCCCGCGGCTCGGCTGGGCGGCTGGCTGGCAGCCGCTGGCCTCGTGGTGGTGTTGGTCTTCGGCACGAATCTGGCGGTTCGAGAACTCGGCATCGCTCAGGCCGAGCGCGGTGTGATCCTCGCCGATGCCGTCCCCGTTCAGTCCGCACCGGCCGAGGACGACGACCTCACGCTCTTCGAGGTCCATGAGGGCACGCGAGTGCGAATCGATCAGCGGACCGGTGCATGGGCCGAGATCGTGCTAGACGACGGCAAGGTCGGCTGGGTGCCAACCGATGTGATGGGCGTGATCTAGCATGGCCGCGATAAGCCTTACCTTCGCGGTCACATCACATCCGTGCCCCTCGTGCGAGCTCTCCGCCCATGCCTGACAATCGCGAGATGGACGCTGTCTCTGCTCAGTGGTGTGTTTTCCTCGAGCGGAGCGCGGTCCGGGCGCTGCTGGTCCTTTCCGTTGCCACACTCGCCGCGTGCGCCGAGCGCGGCCCACCCGCCTCCAACGACTGGCCGGTCTATGGCGGCAACGACGACCACACGCACTACACCACGCTGAGCCAGATCTCGCCGGCGAACGTGGCACAGCTCGAGGTCGCTTGGACGTTCGACACGGGCGATGCCTTCGACGGTTCCGAGATGCAGGCGAACCCGGTCGTCATCGACGGGATCCTGTATGCGACGACGCCGAAGCTCCGGGTGATCGCGCTCGATGCCGCGACGGGTGAGGAGCTGTGGCGCTTCGATCCGACCAGCGGTGAGTTACCCGAGTCGCGCTTCCGCCATCGAGGCGTCGTCGTCACTGGGGATCGCGTAATCTTCAACTATCGCAACCGTCTCTATGCCCTCGACCGCACGACGGGCGAGCCAATTTCGACGTTTGGCGATGGCGGGTGGGTCGATCTACGGGAGGGACTGGGCCGCCCTGTGGACGGTCTGTCCGTGAGCGCGAGCTCACCAGGGGTCGTCTTCGAGGACCTCTTCATCATCGGCAGCTCGGTACCCGAGTCACTGCCCAGCGCCCCCGGTGACATTCGCGCCTACGACGTCATGACCGGAGCGCTGCGCTGGAGCTTCCACACGATCCCGCATCCAGGGGAGGTGGGGTACGAGACGTGGCCCTCCGGAGCCTGGCAGATCGCGGGCGGAGCGAACGCGTGGAGCGGCGTCACGCTCGACCCGGACCGAGGGATGGTGTTCGCTGCGACCGGCTCGGCATCGTACGACTTCTATGGTGCGAATCGCCTGGGCGACAATCTGTTTGCGAACACTGTCCTCGCGTTGGACGCACGCACCGGCGAGCGGATCTGGCACTTCCAGGGGCTCCGCCATGACATCTGGGATCGGGACTTCCCGGCGGCGCCCGCGCTCGTCACTGTCACCCGGGACGGCGAGCCGGTCGACGCGGTCGCACAGATCACCAAGACCGGCCACGTATACCTGTTCGAGCGCACCGAGGGGACGCCGCTTTTCCCGATCGAGGAGCGCGCGATGCCGGGCGGGGGGCTAGACGGGGAACGTCCGGCAGAGAGTCAGCCATTCCCGGTCCTGCCACCCCCCTTCGCGCGGCAGAGCCTGACCGTTGATGGCCTGACTGAGCGTACGCCCGAGGCTCATGCCGCTGCACTCGCCACTTTCAACGCCTTTCTGACTGAGGATCCGTTCTCACCACCCGACACGAGCGGGACGATCATCTTTCCGGGCGTGGACGGCGGGGGAGAGTGGGGAGGCCCGGCGTTCGATCCGGAGACAGGCCTCCTCTACGTGAACTCCAACGAGATGGCGTGGCTGCTCAAGCTGGTCCCACAAAGCGACGAGTCCTTGTATGCCGCCAACTGCGCGAGCTGCCACGGTGGAGACCAGAGGGGGACGGGGCTTGGTCCGTCGCTGGAGGGCGTCTTCGAGAGGATGTCGCGCGACCAGGTCGTAGCGATCACCCGCGAGGGGGCGGGGCTCATGCCCGCCTTCGGTGCGGCGATGGGTGGGAGGGCGATCAACGACGTCGTGAACTACCTCGAGACCGGCGAGGACGCGTCGGCAGCCAACGTCGGTGCCACCCCGTTCGACCTCCCGTACCGCACGGCGCTGTTCGACATCTTCCTCGATCACGAAGGGTACCCGGGCATCGCGCCGCCGTGGGGTACGCTCAACGCCATCGATCTCAACGCGGGGACGATTCGTTGGTCCATCCCCTTCGGCGAGTATCCCGAGCTCGTGGCTGCCGGGATCACCGGCACCGGCACCGACAACTACGGCGGCCCGATCGTCACCGAGAACGGTCTGCTGATCATCGCCGCCACGACGTATGACAACCGCATCCGGGCGTTCGACAAGCTCACGGGGGCTCTACTCTGGGAGGCGCCACTGCCCGCCGCCGGGAACGCGACGCCATCCACATACATGGTGAACGGGAAGCAGTACATCGTGATCGCAGCCGGAGGCGGCAAGAACGACGCGCCGAGCGGCGGAACGTACGTAGCGTTCGCGCTGCCGAACTGAGGTCGCTACGTGCCCCGAGCGCGCTTGCCCACTTGTTGGGCGCCCCTGACATTCGTCCGATGACCCGCTCCCACAGCTTCCAGCGCCCGAGATGAACCGCCGTGACGCGATCCGCGCCGCCGCTGTGGCCGCCGCGGGCCTGGCCGGCGGCGCCCGCCCGATCCTCGGCGCGACGCCGAATCGCCAGCGGTCACTTGGTCGAGAGCGTTCCGGGCAGCCGGCGCCCGAGATCCTCCTGCGTGGCGGCAGGGTCGTCAACGCGGACGGCAGCCGACTCGCCGATGTCCGCATCGTGGGCGAGCGCATCACGGAGATCGGTCCCGGCCTGACCGCCGGACCCGACGCGCGGACCATCGAAGCCGCCGGTCACCTCGTGATGCCGGGCGGCATCGACCCACATGCGCATCTCCAGGGAAGCTTCGTCGACGATCTCACAACGGGGACGGCCGCTGCCGTGGCCGGTGGCATCACGGCCGTGGGCACCTTCGCGTACAGCCAGGGTGACGAGAACGCCGTCGAGGCCATGGATCGCTGGCTGGGCGAGGTCCCGAGGATGGCGATCGGCGATGTCTTCTTCCATGCATCGAGCTGGCCCCCGACGCCCGAGTTCGCGGCGATGATGCCAGAGCTCGCGGCGCTCGGCCAACCGAGCCACAAGATCTTCATGACCCGGGGCGATTTCGGTGCGCGCCGGCGCGACGTCATCGACGTTCTCGAGGCCGCTCGCGACGCTGGCGTGGTGACGCTCATGCACTGCGAGGACAGCGCGATCCTGAACGCTGCGCTAACCCGCCTGCGGGCCGAGGGCCGCACATCTCTGGCCTACTACGCGGAGAGCAGACCAGAGTTGGCCGAGATCGCCGCGACTCAGGAAGCCGTAGCGCTGTGCGCATCGACGGGCGCGCCTCTGCACTTCGTGCACCTGTCGTCCGGCAGGACCCTCGACGCCGCGCGCGATCCGGCGTTCGGACCGCTCCCGATCACGATCGAGACCCGACCGCTGTACCTGTACTTCACCGAGGAGTGGCTGCGCGGACCGGACGGCCCGCTCTATATCGGACAGCCACCGCTCCGGCCAGCATCAGATGTAGAGGCGATGTGGCGGGGACTGCGCGACGGACGCATCGACATGCTGGCCACCGACCACGCGCCCTGGACCCGGGCCCAGAAGATGGATCCCGAGCTGAACGTCGGGCGGCTACGCCCAGGCGTGAGCGACCTGCGCTTCGTGCGCCCGGTGCTCTTTTCGGAAGGGGTAGGCAAGGGACGCATCTCCGCCGAACGCTATGTGGAAGTCACCTCGACGGCGGCCGCCAAGGCATTCGGCCTGTATCCGGACCGCGGCGTGATTCGTGAAGGCTCGTTCGGCGACGTGATGATCCTCGATCCGAACCTCACGCACATCGTTGATGCGTCCGACGACCCGTCGAACTCCGACTACACACCATTTCAAGGTTGGGCGCTCACCGGCTGGCCGGTGATGACGATCCGGCGCGGTGAGGTGGTCTATGAGGATGGTCAGGTGACCGGTCGGGCGGGCAGTGGCCGTCCCGCGGTCCGCAGTCGGTGGGTCGGCTAGCGCCGGGCCGCTAAGGAGGCGCCGAATGTCCACCATCGCTTTAGTGCTGGTCCTGTCCATCCAGCAGCTTCCGGAGCCCTTCGAAACGCCGTGGAACCGGGCGAGTCCGTCGATCGTGGAGGCGCCAGCCGGCGCGGAGCTGTCCGTTCCGCCCGGATTCGAGGTGAACGTGTTCGCCGAGGGGCTCTCGAACCCGCGTCGGATGGCGCTCGCACCGAACGGAGACGTCTTCGTCACCGAGAGCCGCGCCGGCGAGATCGTGCTCCTCCGGGACGCGGACGGTGACGGGGTAGCGGAGCGTCGCGAGACCTTCGCCACCGGACTGGAGCGACCGTTCGGGATGGCGTTCCAAGACGGCTTCCTCTACGTCGGGAACAACGACGCGGTCGTACGCTTCCCCTACGTGCCGGGACAGCTGCAGGCGCAAGGCGTTCCCGAGCATGTCGTCGACCTCCCGGTCAGCAGCGACGCGCTCGATACCGACACGGCGGAGCGTCTCGGCATCGACGTCAGCCGGACGCGCGGCTTCAACCACTGGACGCGCAACCTCATCTTCGGACCCGACGGCCGGAAGATGTACGTCTCGGTGGGGTCGGCTACGAACGCTATGCCCGGGAGCGATCCGCGTCGGGCGGCGATCAACGAGTACGACGCGGACGGATCAGGACACCGCGTGTTCGCCGGAGGGCTGCGAAACCCCGTGCCACTAGCGTTCTACCCGGGATCGACGACGCTGTGGACGGCGGTGCACGAGCGTGACCATCTGGGGGATGAGCTTGCTCCCGACTACGTGACATCCGTGACGGACGGCGGCTTCTACGGCTGGCCGTACGCGTATATCGGTCCCAACCCCGAGCCTATCTTGAACGGAGCGCGACCGGATCTCGTCGAGAAGACGATCGTTCCCGACGTGCTCCTCCCCGCCCACGCCGCGCCGATGGGCATGGCCTTCTACACAGGCGACCAGTTCCCGGAGGCATACCGAAACAGCGCATTCGTGGCGCTTCATGGGTCCATCAACCGTTTGGATCTGGTCGGGTATTCGCTCGTGCGCATCCCGTTCGCCGGCGGACGGCCCTCGGGCCCGCCGGAGGACTTTCTGACCGGATTCATCGTCAGGGACGACGAGGAGAAAGAGGTGTGGGGACGGCCCGTGGACGTCCTGCAGTCGGCGGACGGCGCGTTGCTGATCTCAGACGACGCTGGTAACCGGATATTTCGTGTCTGGTACAGGGGAGAACGGTGATGCGGAGGTCCAAGACGGGGTCGGATGTGTTGTGCGATATCGACCCCTCGCAGCGTCTCCACTGTATGGGTCCGGGCAGGGGCGAGATCTTGGTTTATTCGATGAAGCTGGAGTCTGGAGGGAAGGGACCAATGTTGGGACTCATCGACCGTGGGTCGGACCGCGCGGGGCCCTGGCTCTCGAGGTCCGTCGCGATCGTCGCCGCGGCGTTGCTGCTGATACCGATCGCAGCATCGGCTCAGGCAGCCAGTGGCGCCTCGACCGATCCCGCCGCCGAGCAGCAGACCCTTACACCCGTCCGGGGCGAAACCGTCCGCATCGGGATCGATGCGCGATCGGCCGGCGTGCTCAGTCGAGAGTCTCCGATCGAGGTCACCTTCCTCGCTTTTCAGGATGACAATATCGTCGTCGCCGATCTCCGCACTGAGCGGAGAATGGCGGTGCCGTTCAGCGGGGTGACCGGCTTCCAGGTCATGCGGGATCACCCAGCCAATCGGGCCAACATCCGTGGCGCGTTGGCCGCAGGCGCATTCGGGACAGGGATGTGGTTCTTCCTACGGATCCTGTGCCGGTCGGGCTGCGACAACGGCCTCGGAAGCGCGTGGTTCCCGGCGGCGGTCACCGGCGTTGCCGTTGGCCTGATGGTCAGGAGCCGGGGGCCGGGAAGCGGCTGGAGGGACGCCGCCCTCCCGCAGCCCGCCACCGGACTAGGGTCCGTCGATGTCGGCTTCTCTCTGAGGCTGCCTGCCCGCTAGGCGGCTACTTCCGCAGCCCAAAGTGGGCTGGTCAGCTGCGTCCCCGCCCGCTCACTCTGCGCGCAGCGCGCTGGCCGGGTCGACGCCCGCGGCGCGCATCGCTGGAATCCAACTCGCGACGATCGCCACTGCTAGGAGCGCCGTCGCGACCGACCCGTACGTCAGTGGATCAGTGGGGCTAACGCCGTACAGAACGCTCGCCATCAGCCGGCTCAGTCCGAGTGCGGCGACCAAGCCGATCCCGACGCCTGCGGCTGCGATAACGAAGCCTTGCTTGACGATCATGCCACGTACGGAGGGCTCGGTTGCGCCCAGTGCCATTCGGACTCCGATCTCACGCGTCCGCTGAGACACCACGTACGAGACGACCCCGTAGATCCCCACCAATCCGAGTAAGAGCGCGATGCCGGAGGCGACGCCCAGAAGCGCCATCGTGAAGGATGTGCGCGCGGTCGCGTCCCGGAATCGATCCGCCATCGTCGTCGGGCTGGCCACCGGGATCCGTGAGTTGAGCGCCCCAAGCTCCCGCCTGAGAATCGGAACGAGCTGGAGCGGGTCGGTCGCCGTCCGGATCGCGATCTCCATGCTACGGCTCGCCTGCGGGTCGTCCGCCGGGCCGATGATCGTCGGCCAATACACCATCTCCGTGGGCTCCTCCTCGAGGCTCTCGTAGTGGGCATCGGCCACGACGCCGACGATGGAGTACCAGTCCTCGCCCTCGAAGCCCAAGCGCATTCGGCGACCCAGCGCGCTCTCCCCCGGCCACCAGTGCTCGGCGAACGACTTGGCGACGATCACGGCCCGCGCTCCCTCAGCGCCATCACCAGACTGAAACGTCCTGCCCTCTAAAAGGGGGATCCCCATCGCCTCGAGGTATCCGACATCCGCGCGGTTGTTGGCCGCGAACACCGGTAGTTCCTCTTCGGTTCTCGGGTGGTCCTCGACCTCGACGGTGGTGAAGCTGACTCCTCCACCGAGAGGCGCGCCCGACGCGAAGCCGACGGATTCCACCATGGGCTGTGCGGCGATCCGGTCACGCAGTTGCTGGTAGAAGCTCGACGTGGCCTCCCACCCTTCGATCTCGGCCTCGGGAACGTTGATCGTGGCGATCAGCACGTTCTCGGTGGCATAGCCAGGATCAATGCTGCGCAAAGCATTGAAGCTGCGGAGCATGAGCCCCGAGCCCACGAGCAGGACCAGGGCGAGCGACATTTGGAGCATCACCAGACCGTTTCGAAGGTGGTGTCGCGCCCTTCCTACAGTCGCCCCCCGGCTCGTGCCTTCGCGAAGCTGCGCCGCGAGGTTGTCCGCTCCGTATCGAATCATGGGAAAGAGGCCGAAGAAGATCGCGCAGCCGATCGTGATGGCTGCCGTGAAGCCCATGACCCGATAGTCGATGCCGATCTCGGCCACCCTGGGGATCGATGTCGGAATCAGGTCTATGGTCATGCGGACTGCGACCGACGCGATCCCGATGCCGATCGCGCCTCCGACCGCGGAGAGTACGGCACTCTCGCTCATGAACGAGCGAAGCACTTGCAGACGGCTCGCGCCGACCGCGACACGAAGTGCGAGCTCCCGCTGACGACCTTCGGCCCGTACGAGCAAGAGGTTGGCCACGTTCGCGCACGCGATGAGAAGGACGAACCCGATCGTGCCTAGGAGAATCCACAGGGTTCGGGTCATGTCTCCGACCAGCGCGGTCTTCAGTGGGGTCACCATGGCACTGAGGTTCACCTCCTGGAGGAAGCTGACCGCGCCCGACTCCGGGAAGATCTCGGGAAGCCGACCGATGAGGCCCTCGAGCTCTGCGAGCACGCTTTCAACGCTGTGACCTTCGGCCATCCGCCCGACCCCACCCGCACCGAAAGCGGCTAAGGATGCGCGTTCGCGGTCGACCACGAGGGGCAGCCAGAGCCGGGCATCCCGCCCCGGGTAGCCGAAGTCGGGGGGCATGATGCCGATGACTTCCCGCATTCGGCCGTTGATGTCGAGCGAACGCCCGATGACATCGGAAGCCCCGCCGAAGTTGCTCTGCCACATGCCGTCACTGAGGATGACGACGAGTTCGCCCTCAGGCGCTCCTTCGGGCTCGAGGAAGGTCCTGCCGGTAGCAGCACCTACGCGCATGACCTCGAAGAAGCTCGGCGTCACGACCTGACCGCGGATGCGCTCAGGCTCGCCGTCGGCCACCAGCGTAATCGTAGCGCTGGCGTACATGCCGATCGATTCGAGGGACGACGCCTGATCCGAATACAGGGCGTACAGCCCCTGGGACATCGGCAGCTGGTCCTGCCCGTCGCGGCCCTGGTGCTCGAGCGCGACCAGGTCTCCGGAGTCCTCGAACGGAAGCGGCGACAGTAGAACGCCGTCGACCAGCGTGAACACGGCGGTGTTTGCGCCGATGCCGAGGGCGAGCGTCATGACCGCGATCGTCGTGAACGCCGGGTAGCGCACGAGGGTGCGCACGGCGAAGCGTATGTCATTGAAAAGCCCCGTCATCTCCATCGTCTCCTGTCTTTCCCAAAGGGCATCGATCAAGCAGCTATAGATCCGCCAGCGTAGGCGCTGAACGGACAGCCACGACGGCGGTCCGCCGCGGTTCAATTGACTCCATGCGTGGGTTGCCTCGGCCTCCCACTCCCGCTGCCAGGCACGCCTGCGCAGGAAGGGGACGAGCCGAGCAGCCCGTGCGATGAATGAAAAACCCGGAATCATGGTCACGCGGTCTCGAAGAGACGCGGCAGGGCGGGGAACCGCGCCTCTACCTCGACGATCGAAGTCTCACCGAGCGGCGTCAGCTCGTAGTAGCGGCGCTGGGGGCGGGCTTCCGACTTCGCGGACGCCTCGTCCTCCCAGTCCCCCTTCAAGACACCGCGGCGCTCCAGCCTTCTCAGAATCGGGTATACGGTCCCGTCCGGAAGTCCGGTCACATCCATGATGTCGAAGCCGTAGCGATGCCCGCTCCGAATCGCGAGCAGCACCGTTGCGGTGGGGTATGTGAGGCTGAACAGGCGACCCATGGGCGCTCCCGACTATAGAATCCTAGGTAGGTCTACGGTGGGATGTGATGCGGCGTTTCACCGAAAGGGTTGTCGCGAATTTCGGCCCGGCGAGGCCAGCGATTCTCTGGGCCAGTTAGGCGAGCTCTGCGGCCGCCTCGCGGATGTCCTCGAGGCACTGCTCCATCCGGTCCTGGTGCGTCCTGAACGACAGGACGCAGATGCGCAGAACGAAGATTCCATCCAGGACCGTGCCCGTGAGATAGACGTTCTGGCGTGCGTTGACACGTGCCATGAAGTCGCGGTTCAGCACGTTGAGCTCGTCCTCGGATCGCCCTTCCCGCACCAGCCGAAACGCGGTGAGCGACAGGCGTGGCTCCGCCACGACTTCGATGTCCGGAATGGTGCGTAGCTCATCCGCGGCCCAATGAGCCAAATCGAGCTTTTCGTTCAAGCTGTCTCGGAAGGCGGCGATCCCGAACAGCTTGATCGGAAGCCATGCGCGTAGCCCGCGGAAGTCGCGTGACAGCTCCGGCGACACGTCGCAGAAGTCGACGAAGTCCGCGTCGTGCTGCATGATGGGCATGTAGTCCGCGAAAACCGTGTGGGCTCTTCGGAGCGTCTGCTCGTCGCGGACCAGGAGCGCTCCGGTGCCGTAGGGCAGGAAGAGCCCCTTGTGAGGGTCTAATGTGATCGAGTCGGCTCGTCCCAAGCCGCGCATCGCGTCGCGACCGCGCTCGGTCAGCATGAAGAAGGCGCCGTACGCGCCATCCACATGCAACCAGAGGCCCTCGCTTTCTGCCAGGTCCGCGAGACCTTCCAGGTCATCGACCGCACCCGTGTTCGTCGTTCCGGCGCTGCCGACGACCATGAACGGGTCGAGCCCCGCGGCTCGATCTTCTTCGATGAGGGCCAGAAGGGCATCGAGGCGAATCTCGCACCGGTTGTCGGAGGGCACCTCGCGCACGTTCGCTTCGGGGAAGCCTGCGAGAACCGCGGCCTTTCGGATGGAGTGATGTGTTTGATCCGACGTGTAGATCGTGCCCTTCCAGAACGCTTCCGGAAGCCGCTCCCTGCGAGCCGTCACCACGGCGGTGAAGTTGGCCAGCGACCCGCCTGTGGTGAGAATCCCACCGCTCCCGGAGGGATAGCCGACGATGTCACAGAACCAGCGCGCGACGTTCATCTCGATCTGAACGAGCGCGGGGGCCGCGATCCATACGCCCACGTACCTGTTGACCGCGGTCGCGATCAGGTCGGCGAGGGCCGAAGGGAAGAGCCCACCTCCGGGGATGTACGCGAGGTAGCCGGGGCCCGCGGTGTTGAACGAAACGGGGATCGCCTCGTCGAAGACGCGGTCGATGAGCCCGTCGAAATCGGCGGCCTCCTCCGGGAGCGCTTCCGCGAATGCTCGAGCAGCGGCCTTCCCGTCGGCCTCGTACGAGGCATCCTGCTCCGGGAGTGAAGCGATGTGATCCACTACGCGCTCTGCGACGCGGTCCAACATGGCCCGCATCTGTTCGGGCGAGTGCTCCAGCGGGTGCATGGGGGTCAGTCCGAGCTACGCCGAAGGAGCTTGGGCGGCTGCGTCATCGCCGACTCTATGAACGTGCGCATGGGTCGCCTGGGCTCTTCGGGTTCGCGGTGGCCGGAATGGCGCGGTCAGCCTGATGTTTCGAGGCGTTTGGGACAAGGGGCGGCGTTCGCCAATCGCTTCGCCTCTTCTCGTTTCTGTACGATCTCCGAACAGGCGCCTACATTTCGCCGCGATGATCTTGATGACCGAAACACGAGTCGCGTTTGTTGCTTCGCTAATGGCTGTGCTTTGCATACACGCGCCCGCAGCGGCCCAGACTGACCCCGCCCCCCTCCAGGCGATCCACGTTGCCGGCAACGTCTACATGCTCCAAACGCCCGCTGCGGGCGGTAACATGGCCGTGCTCGTCGGCCCGGACGGTGCGCTCCTCGTCGACGCGCAATTCGCTCCGCTCAGCGAGGCGATCGTCTCGGCGGTCGCCGAGATCTCCGACGAGGAGATCCGCTTCCTCGTGAACACGCACATCCATCCGGATCACATCGGCGGCAACGAGAATCTCGCCGAGCTCGGGGTGCTGATCTTCGCGCACGATCATGTGCGACTCAGGATGCTGGAGCGGCTGAGGATCCCGCGACGGGGAGGCATCTTCTTCGATCAGCCGTCCGAGGGTGCCCGCCCAGTGGTCACCTATTCGGATGCGGTGACGTTCTACTTGAACGGTGAGGCGGTCCGGGCGTTC
>Ga0208879_1003058_pt1 | contig 14084 bp, 9 predicted proteins | sample Knorr_S15_td_Bot_FD_185605 | JGI IMG/M metagenome (GOLD analysis project Ga0208879, IMG submission 185605) | Marine microbial communities from Southern Atlantic Ocean transect - Knorr_S15_td_Bottom_ad_5009_LV_A (SPAdes) (version 2) | ecosystem: Environmental > Aquatic > Marine > Oceanic | place...
GTATCCTTGCCGATGTCGGGGTAGAGCTTCCAGCAGTCGGCCATTACGATGTTCATCCACTCTTGTTCGGTTTCGGCGGCGCCCCGCTCTTCCTCGAAGTGCCAGGAATACCATGCGTAGACCATCTCGCGGAAAATAGTGAGGTCCGAAGCCGGGGCCCCAACTATGGACATCTGGACGTCAAAGCGGTGGTTATTGCCGGGATGTCCTTCAACCGCGGCGAATTTCCGGCCACCACCCAACCCACGGAGTACGAAGTCGTGGACACTGGGCGACGTGATGCCCACCCCGGCGGCGGAGTCAACGTGTCCCACGCCCACTTCGCCTATCCGCCACAGCTTTTCTTCCATGGCCGCCGCGCCTCTACGCATATCGTCAAGCAGCTCTCCCAACTCCTCACCGAATCTCATTCCATTAGAGATCAAGGAGAGGAAGCCGGCTTCCACGGCAATGGTGTCTCTAAGCTTTTCCGCGATGGCCAGCGCCAGCAGTTCCTCCAGCTCGTTTAACGTGACGCGGTTCGTGCCGAAAACCGGGACCGGATCCAGAGACATCCGCACCGTGTCTGCAACCTCTAGGATGTCCTGGTTGACCAGTTGGAAGCGGTCCAGGATACGGTTTGCAATATCCAGGGCCTTGTCCCCTTCCAACAGATTGGTCACCGTTGGGTCCTCGCTTTCGAAATTCCATACGTCGGGGTCGTTCACCTGTTGAAAGAGCAGGCCACCTAAGTTAGCGCGTTTTCTCAGTTCCCCGGTTACCTCAACCCAAGTGTCCTTATAGTCCTTGATCATCTCTTCCATTTTAGTGATGATCTCATGGATGTTATTCTGGCAGAGAGTTTCCAGCCATTCATCGGTTTCGTGGTCCCAGACCGCGATACGTTTGCCCCTCTTTTCGGTGCCCAGGTCTTCGTACGAGTATTCCGAAACTTCCGGTTCATTCCGGTGGACGATCCGGGAAGACAGATTCTCCCAGCTCCTGACGGACGGTTCTTGATGAGGCGATTGGACTATTCCTTGAATAAAGAGGTTTTCCAGCTTGACCCTGACCTGCCGGTTCAACTCTTCTTGCCTCAGAGTTACCAAGTTGCGGGCCCTGGTTTGTTGGGTCCTGATCTGTTTGTTGGCATCCAGAATGATTCGGTCGCTCACGTTGGCTTCCGGATTCAACTGCTCAAACACCAGTTGAAACGCCTTCTGCACGTCTTCCAACGATGAATGGATCGCACTATGCAACTGGTCCAGGGCGTCCGTCGTAGTGAACCCCCCGCCATCCGCATTAAGGAACGCCAAAGGATCCAACGAAGGCCGCAGGCGCTGAGACGCGTCTCGGTATGAAACTCCCTTACGTGTCCAAATCTTACGAAACATGGTGTCTACGACCTATTGCCCGCGGTCCAACGAGTTTGCAAGTACTTGCGGGCGGTTAGATTGAAAAATCCATCAAGGAGGCTGACCTCTTTGGAACTGATGGAGCCAAATCGGGCGTCTGTCTTGTTGTTGGCTTCCCTCATAGTTTCGTGATACCGGGCCCATAGGTCTGAACCGGTACCGGTGGCATCGGACACCAGATTCTCCAGAATCCTGCCCACATGGGCTTTCTGCGCCGGAATAGAGTCTTTGGGCGCACGATGGACGATCGCCAGGTCGAAGTGAGGGCCTACGGCCAGGACCGTCTTTTCCGGGTATACGGTAATCTTGTAGGTATCGGTGCCCGTGTGCTTCCCCTGGCCTACCTCGACCCCGGTTATCACGCGCAGGAACTGGATGGTGGCATACGCGTTCCTTAGCTGAAGCGGGTAGCTGTTGTCCGGGTCCCTCGACATGCCCCTTTGGGGCATCAATAGGTGAAGAACCAGACTGAAGTTATACGCGGTGCCCCTGGCCTCAGCCAAAGCGGCCAACAGGACGGGGAGAGCGCCAATGGTGCCGCCGCCGAGGAAACAAACCAAGTGGACTCTTAGATAGGTCTTCCCCTCGTAATAGGGACAGACTTCCCCGATAAGAGAATCTATGTGGCCTCTAATACTCGCGTAATTATAACGGCCGGCCACACCGGCGTTGGCCAGCATCCCCAGTGCCCCTTCCCTGGAGAGGCTGAGGTGCTTAAGTTCCGGGACGCACTCGGTTATCCAAGGCCGCATATCCCGGAGGTTGGAGAAATGAGGGAGTGTCAGGCCGATGAAGCTCGAGCCCCGGTTTATCTCGTCTCTGGTGGCCTCTCGGGTATCAAGATAGAGGAACCCCAACGATTTTCGGTCCGAGGCGTTCCAGCCAGCCGTGGAGTCATCTAAGTGTTGGACGATCTGACAGGCTGTGGACCCCAAGCCGATGATGATGGAAGGAGATGCCACCCGCTGCATCGCCCGGGCCCCTCCCAGCCGTGTCAGCAATGTATTTCGTACGGATTGACTTACCATAGAGCCTCCTGAGTCCAAGCAAGAACAAATGAATGATATAGACCTACTTTTATATTACGTTCTGCTTTTATTGTCAACTTTTGTCGTCGCCAGTTAGTTATGTCTATAAACATACTCCGTTGACATATGCGTTTACATCCCAGTAATAGTTAAACTATAGGCCTGTAATAGATCAATATCGTAAATAACCCATCGTGGCACAGGTTTTCAAGGTAGACACGGACCTACCGGTGTTTTAGAGCGATGTGATTCGTCTCCGGAGTAAAGCAGTTCGCCCAGGTGAATCGAGGCGCCGCATCTCCGGAGGCACAGCCGGGACACCCCTATATGCCGTCTCTGTCTAAAGTACGTTCTATAGAGCGCCGTCGATGCTGACGTCCAGCAACGCCGGCTTACCGGAGGCATAAGCTCTTTCCAGAGCGGGTCCCAGGCCGGCCGGGTCTTCCACCGTTTCACCGGCAACTCCCATCGCCCTGGCGATCGCGGCCAGATCGAGGGGATTGGCGAAGTCCATGCCCACGTAGTCGCTTTGCCGTTCCTGGTCGTCCTGCATGTGGCGCAGGTAGGTGTCCATATTGACCTTGAGTATCCGGTAAGACCGGTTGTTGCAGATGGCGTAGACGACCGGGATATTGTACCGGGCGGCGGTCCAAAGGGCTTGCACGGTGTACATGGACGCGCCGTCTCCTACCACTGCCAGCACCGGACGGTCCGGGTTGGCCAGCTTCACCCCAAGGGCGCCTGGCATCGCCCAACCCAGCGCGCCGCCGCGGATACCGTACAGGCTACCCGGCTCGTCGAAGGTAAATGCTCGCATCAAAGCTGGCCGCGAGGTGATGGCCTCGTCGGCAACGATGGTGCCGGGAGGCGCGGCCTTGGCTAGTTCGTGCATCATGCGCTCCACCGGCATGGGGGTGTTGTCCCATCTCTGCTGTAGTCGTTGTTGATATTGCTCGCCGGACCTTTTCTTCTGGTCCGACCAGGTTGCCGCTCGAGTTGCCGCGGCCTCACGGTTGGAGGCGGACATCTCCTGGTCCAAGGCTTCGGCCAGTTCCGCCAGTCCGGCTCCAGGGTCGGCCAGGATACCCACCTCCGTGGGATAGATCTTCTCCAGTTCTTGGGCGCTACTGTCCAGGTGGATCAGCTTGGTCTGGGAGCCCAAAAAAGGCTCAGACACATAGAGGAAAGAAGAAAATACATCGGTGCCTACAGCCATGACCACGTCGGCTCCGGCCAATAGCCGTTGGGTAGCCGGGCTGCTGGTATTTAGTATTCCTCCATATAAGTCGTGGCTGTTGGGGAAGTTTACTTCGGACATCGAGGTTGCGTAGACCCTGGCCCCCAACTGCTCTGCCACCCGGACGACCTGGGCGGCCGCGCCGGATTGGGCCACGCGGTCGCCGACTACGATGATGGGGTTGTCGGCTTGGGATAGTAGCTGGGAAGCCCGGGCCACGGCATCGGTATCCGGCCGGGTGCGGAAGAATCCGGCCGACGAAGGCACGATGTTCAGGTCGCCGGTTTCGTCCATGGTGTCCCAAGGGAAAGAGATGAAAACGGGGCCGGTTGGAGGAGTCTTGGCTTCTTTATAAGCCCGCCGCACCGCCATGGGTATGTCCGATGCGTGCAGCACTTGCGTGCTCCACTTGGTGTACTGGCTGGTCATCTCCACCAGGTCCCCGGACAAAGTTGGGTCGGTTAAGAGCATCCGAGTGTCGGAGTTGCCGGCGGTTAGCACCAAGGGCGTGCCGCCCCGGTAGGCGTTGTACAAGGCGCTGATGCCGTTGGCCAGACCCCCGGCTATGTGTATATTGGCGAAGGCGGGGCGTCCCGTCGCCCGGGCGTAACCGTCGGCCATACCCACCGCCGTTCCTTCTTGCAACGATTGGATGTATCTGAGCTGAGGATAGTCTTGCAATACATCCAGCAACGGCGTCTCGCTGGTCCCCGGGTTCCCGAAGATAAATTCGGCGCCTTCGGCGATCAGCATCTGGGCCAGGGCATCTTTCCCGGTCATTTGGGGCATGGTGGTTACTTCCTTATTTATGAGCGATCAGCTTTCAGCGGTCAGCCGGATTCTAGGCTGATTGTTAGTTTTCAACGTACCTCATCTTATACTCTTGATACTCAGCCTTGCCTGATCGTTAATTCTTCTAGGAATTCGGTGATCATGTTGGCCATGCGCCGGGGCTCATTGGCCATCAACCCGTGTTGCGCGCCGGGGAATATATGAAACTCCGAGTGGGGTATGCGTTGATGCAGATCGATGCCGCATTCAACTGGGATAGTGGCATCGGCGTCGCCGTGGACGATCATGGTGGGCATGTTGATTTCCGCCAACCGGGACTCAATGCTTTCGCCGATGTCCAGATAAGCCCGGATCGACATAACGATGCCGTCGAAACGCTCCAGGTTGATCTGGCTCAGGTTCGAAAATCGGTCAGGGTCATCGTGGCGGAGGGTGGGCTGGCGTGCCTCTAGTGCTTGCTCCACGGCGGAGGTCCGGCCATGAGCTGCCTCGTTGGACAGCAGGTTGTCTAGTTCGTTTTGGCGGGCCCGGCGCTCCGGCTGACTGTTATATGACATAGTGTTGATTAGCAGCAGCGAGTCGATCATCTCCGGATAATCCAACGCGAACCGCATCGCTATCGGTCCGCCGGCGGACGAACCCAGAACGTGGGCGTGGGCCACTTCTAGCCAGTCCAGCAGAGCGCGCAGGTCTTGGACCTGATTGGGCAAGTCATACCCACCGGCTGGGGTTTCCGACTTTCCGGCGGCCCTGCGGTCGTAGCAGATAAACCGGTATTCGCCGGAGAAAACTCCGGCGTGATGCTGCACCATGGACGCTGAGCCCTCGCCACCGCCCAGGCCGCCGTGAATCATCACCAGAGGCGATCCGTCACCCTGGACCTCATAGTACATTCGATAGCCGTTAATCGATTCTTCGGACATAGTTCCTCCGGGCATAGATAGATGAATCGTTCCGTCACCCGTGGCTTGCGTGACTTGCGGGTGCAATGAAGCCGAACGCCGGGTTTGGCATTGTTAACACTACCCAAATATGTTAACAACCTCAACCTTCAACTGCACAGTTGGCCGGACGTTGTAGTCTTGGCCTTAATAATGTGTTACGCGTATAGCAAATCTCTCATGGTTCGCCAATCAACTGCCACGAAGAATACGACTAATGGTACATTAGTTGTAGAACCGTATCCGGGGATCAGTGTCCTTCGCCCACCGCAAATCAGACCAGTAAGTGGATCATTGTAGAAAATGCTGGTCGCCGCTTAATCGCTCCTGAGAGTTCAGCAATTCACGCCTTGAGTATCTCCCGCCGGGACAGTACCCGCTCCATCAAGGGCCGCATGCCCAGCTCGCTGGAGATGGCCAACGCCTCGTCCTGCAGCGAGACGGCTTTGGCATGGTCACCCTCACCGTCCCGCTCTCTTAACATGTCGGCGTAGTCACAGCAGGTCCAGGCCAGCTCGGGCCGGTAGCCTGCTGTGCGGCAGAAGGCGAGCGCGTCTTCAAAGTGGTCGGCCGCTTTGGCCAGGTTCCCCATCGTCTGGGACATGAGGCCGAGAAGACGATCGACTGATGATAGATCGAAGATCATCGTGCCCTGCTGCCCTAGAAGATGATTGTATTGCTCCTCTGCCATGTCTCTCAGGAGCAAAGCGTGGGGCAGGGCAGCATTCAGGCCACCCATATAGAGTAAACTTACCGCTATCCAAAAGCGAGATAGAACCTCGGAAAAGGCCGTTTCATCACCGGCGGCCAGTTCTATGGCCCGCAGCCCATTGTCTACGCTATCTTGCCAGAGGAGGTGTTGCCCGCTCACATCGGCGGTGTAGGCCAACGTCTGCACCTCCAATTGCACATCTCCTTCACGCTTGGCGATGGCTATCGCCCGGCGCAGTGCCTGTTGAGCGCCTTCGTAGTCACCTTCCGCGATACCAAGAATTCCACCGTATCGAGAGAGTAGGCGCCCAGCTTCGTGGGAATCGGCCGGGACCAAAGTAAGAGCACGTTCCAATAGTTCGGTGATGCCTGGAATCCGAGCGGGAGCGAGCCCAATTGGGAACTCCGCTACGGCCATCGCCTGGGCGACAATTCTCTTCCCGGAAGAATTCAGTGTAGGGATTCGCCAAATAATTAGGTCCACCGCCCACGGTAGATCAGGCCGGTGAGTGGATCATTGTGGAATTTACTAACCGCGGCATAAATGCTTGGTTCGGACGGTGAGACGGGGAGAGTCGAACTCGGCCTGAAACGCGGGCTTGTCGTGTTGCCGGTGGCGTAGATCCATGCCGCTTATTTTCCGATTAGCTTCGTCTTTACGCTGGTTGGCATTCTCTATTTTGAAAGCCTGCTGTTTTCGTCATCTAGGCGGAATTGTTCCAGTTCTTCCCAACGTGCGTAGGCTTCAGCCAAAAGCCTTTTCAGTTCTTCTAGCCTATCGTTCGTGGCAACAATGTCAGCCCTGTCCTTTTTGTAGAGTTCTGGATCTCCCATGGTCTGGAACAACTCCTGCTGTTCCCTTTCGAGGCACTCAATAGTCTGGGGCAGTGCATCCAGTTCCTTTTGCTGATTGAACCCTAATTTCAGCCTTGCCCTGGGTGCCTGAGCCGGTGGGGCGCCTTGTTTGCTGGCAGATGCCCTACTCGGTTTTGCTTCCTGGGGGCGCTGACGCAGCCAGTCATCATAGCCACCCACGTACTCCTTCACGACGGAGCCGCCTTCAAAAACGACGGTGCTCGTCACGATGTTGTTGATGAACGTCCTATCATGGCTGACGAGGAGAATCGTTCCTGTGTAGTTAATCAAGAGGCCTTCAAGAAGGTCAAGGGTCTCGATATCAAGGTCGTTGGTGGGTTCATCCAGCACAAGGAGATTGGAGGGCCGCGTGAAGAGACGGGCGAGCATGAGGCGCTTGCGCTCCCCACCGGAAAGAACAGAAACAAGAGAACGAGCTTGATCGGGAGAAAAGAGAAAATCTTGCAGATAGCCGAGGATGTGACGAATTTTCCCGTTAACGGTAACTGTATCATTGCCGTCGCCGACGTTTTCTATGGCGGTCTTGTTTTCGTCCAATTGCTCAAGGAGTTGGTCGGAGTAGCTGATTTGCAGATTAGTGCCGAGGCGGATCGTTCCAGTAACCGGACTGAGCATGCCAAGAAGAAGGCGCAAGAGGGTTGTCTTGCCGCTGCCGTTGGGGCCCAGAATTCCAATCCTATCGCCCTTCAGAATCGTGGTGGAGAATTTTGAGATTACCTGAGTATCGCCATAGTTAAAGCCAATATTGTCTGTCTTTGCCACCAATGTTCCGGAACGCTCGGCCTCTTGGGCTTCCATCTTCACCTTCCCGGGCCGGTCCCGTCTGGACCTGCGCATCTCGCGCATTTTTTCCAGTTCCCTCACGCGGCCCTCGTTGCGCGTCCGCCTCGCCTTGATACCTCCCCGAACCCAATGTTCTTCCTGTTTTAGCTTCCTATCGAACAGAGCGTTTTTCGTCTCTTCTGCCTCGCGGTCGGCGCTTCGCCGTACCAGGAATGTCTCATAGTCGCAGGTCTGATCAAACAACCTGCCCCGATCAATTTCCACTATCCGAGTAGCGATTCTCTGCAAGAACATCCGGTCGTGGGTAACGAAGATCAAGGCACCCGTAAACCGAACCATCATCTGTTCCAGTTCCTTGATGGAATCGATATCCATGTGGTTAGTTGGTTCATCAAGTAGGAGGATGTCCGGCTCACCAACAAGCGCCCTCGTCAAGAGCACTTGACGTTTTAGGCCAGCGGAAAGAGAACTGAAAGCGCGGTCAGCATCCACCCCAAGTTGCGAGATGCTTTTGCTGATCTGTTCCCTCTTGTACCACACTCCTTCTATATCAAGGTTTTGGTGAATGCGGTCCAATTCTTCGTGTATAGGCGGTGTGGCTTCATGTAGCAACCTGGCGCTTGGGGATGGATTCTGTGTGATCAGGGCAACGTATTCTCTGCTTCCGCTGGCGACTACATCAAACACGGTTCCGGGTAACTCATGGGGCACATCTTGTGAAAGATAGGCGGAGCGTACGCCCTTTTGGACTGAAACAGCCCCGGAGTCTGGTTTGACGCTTCCCTCTATCAGCCGCAGCAGCGTTGATTTCCCCGACCCGTTCCTGCCTACCAGGCCAACCTTTTCTCCTCGCTCAATGGTTAAGTTGATCCCGTCGAAAAGTGGGATGCTAATAAAGGAAAGGGATATTCCTTGCATACTTATGAAGGCCATAAAGGGAAGTTACCTCGCCACCACTATTTTCTTAACGCGACCCACTTGACCGCTTTCCAACCGGACTTTTCTGCCCTGTCTCGAAGGGATATTTTGAAGGCGGGACAACCCTGCTCCGACGAAATCCAAAACCAACTTGTCCCAAGTTTAACGACTGCTTGCCATCCGGTCTGGTGAGGACATGAATCGCCGTCCGTGGGGTACGGAAAGGACTTGGCTTTGAAGTGGCATTGTCAGAATAACACCGCCCACCGCCCACCGTAAATCAGGCCGGTGGTAGATATGGTGTATTGGATCGTGATGAGACAGCATTAATCAAAAGGGTCTTTACGGTCCCAGGTTTAGCGGCTCAAGCCTGAATCGACGCTACGGTTCTTAAGCTGTTAACCTCAATTTGGTTCCTGGTTGTATAGTTTGGTTTCCCAATATTAGCCCCGCTAATGCCGCTTGCAAGAGGAGTATGCCCTAGGTATATTCATCTGGATATATACCTGCATCGCTAACTTCATTTAATGACGGCGGCCCGGTAGATCCGCTGGAGACAAGGAGATGCCCATGTTCGACCTGCTGATAAAAGACGGCCGGGTAGTAGACGGCACCGGACAAACCTGGTTTCGGGCCGGCGTTGCCGTCTCCGGCGATACTGTCCAGATCATCCGTGGCGATACCTCGGCCGTGGAAGCGGCCCAGGTGATTGACGCTGGCGGGTCCGTGGTCTGCCCTGGATTCATCGACATGCACTCCCATTCGGACTTGATGTTGCTCAACAATCCCAAGCATGACGCCAAGATCCGCCAGGGCGTAACCACCGAGGCCCTGGGGATGGACGGCCTTTCCTATGCTCCCACGTCGCCGGCCAATCTGGAGCACCTGCTGACCTACTTGGCGGCGGTCAACGGCAAGCCGCCCCCAAATGTTCGGTGGGGTAGCGTCAAAGAGTTTTTGGACCTGCTGGATAACCGGGTGTCTTGTAACGTGGTCTACTTCGTCCCCCACGCTTCTATCCGAGTAGAGGCCATGGGATGGGAGGACCGGCTGCCCACGGAGCCCGAGCTGGCCCGGATGCAGGAGTTGGCCCGCCAAGGGATGCGGGACGGCGCTTTCGGCTTCTCCACCGGATTGACGTATCCTCCGGGAGCCTATAGCGATACCAACGAACTGGCGGCGGTTGCGCAAGCGGTGAGCGAGATGGGCGGATTTTACATGACCCACGCCAGGTATAGCCTAGGGGACCGGCTGCTCGACCCCTTTAAGGAAGCCATCGAGATCGGCCGCCGCAGCGGCGCTCCGGTGCACTTATCCCATTACCACAGCCCGGTGGACGGCATGGGGCAGCAGATGATTGACTTGGTGGATGAGGGCCGCGACTCGGGGATCGACGTTACATTCGACCAGTATCCCTACGCCGCGGCCAGTACCGTGGTCCACTCCTTGCTTCCTTACTGGGTCCATGCCGGGGGGCCGGAAGTGTTGTTGCAGAGGATCCAAGACCGGAGGGTCAGGGAAGAGATCGGTGAATCGGTCAACCCCATGTGGGGCCTGTCGCTGGACTACTACATTTTCAGCCACATCGGGTCGGCCAAGAACAAAGAGTGGGAGGGCCGGTCGCTGGTTGACCTGGCCCAGGCCAAGGGCAAGAAAATGGTGGACGCCATCTGCGACCTCTTGATCGAAGAGAACTTGGACGCGGCCTTCGTGGCCCGCACGGGAAATCCGGACAACATACGCACCATCGTCCGTCACCCGGCCCACATGGTGGGGTCCGACGGGCTGCTCACCGGGGATATGCCCAACCCCAGAAGCTACGGGACCTTCCCCTACGTTTTGGGCCAGTTCGTTCGGGAGGAAGGACTGCTGCGCTTGGAGGAGGCGGTGCGCAAGATGACCGCCATCCCGGCCCAACGCCTGGGACTGAGCGACCGGGGCGTCCTGCGTGACGGCATGAAAGCGGATATAGTAGTCTTCGACCCGGACCGGGTCCAGGCGAAGTCCACCTTCGAGCAGCCAAAACAGTACCCAGAAGGTATTGATTACGTGGTGGTCAACGGAAAGCTAGTGGTGGACAAGGGAGAGCACACCGGAGCCCTGCCGGGAAGAGCGCTTCGCAGCCAATAATAATCGAGCTTTCAGCGATCAGCCATCGGCTTTCAGCTTTGATACGGTTGCGGTATCGGCTTGTTTCCCCTGTCTGTTTCCGGCATAATCCATACCTGGCTGGTGGCTGGTGGCTGATAGCTGATAGCTCGTTCAATCGGAGGCAAACCATGGACTTCGAACCTACCTACACCCCTGAACAGGAAGACTTCCGGCAGGAAGTACGTATGTGGCTCGCGGAGAACGTATCTCCCGATATCGCTCATCCACCGGACTCGATCAACATAACGGAAGAGCAATACCAGTTGCGCCGAGGCTTGGGGCGTAAGCTGGGTGAGAAGGGCTGGCTGTGGGCCACGGCCCCCGAAGAGTACGGCGGCGGCGGCCTCTCCCTCGATCACGCTGTGGTGATTGAAGAGGAAGTTGACTCCTACAGTCTCACGATTCCGCCTTACTACGACTCGGGAGGAAGGCTGGGCGGGGCCTCCATCATGGTATGGGGGACTGACGAGCAGAAAGAGACCTTCTTGCCGCCCATCTTCCGGGGCGAAGTCCGCACCTGGCAACTGCTCACCGAACCCGAAGCGGGATCGGACCTTGCAAACGCCAAGATGTCCGCCGAGCGGGACGGTGATGAGTACGTCATCAACGGCCAGAAGATATACGTGGGCAGCTCTTTGGGCTGCGACTATATGTGGACCATCACCTGCACCGACAACGAGGCGCCCCGCCACCAAAACCTGGGCTGGTTCATGATTCCCGCTGACCTTCCCGGGATCACCATTCAACCCATGGAGCTATTGATTTCCGGGGGTGAGTCGGGAGCTGGCTCCGGAGTTAAGAACACGGTGTTCTTCGACAACGTCCGGGTTCCGGCATTCAACCTGATCGGCGGCGAAAACGAAGGATGGAAAGTCGCGACCACCCACTTGGAATTGGAGCACGGTACCGGTGGCCGTATCGGCCGAAACTGGCTGGTGGATCACCTCTTCGAATATTGCCGTGAGAACCAGCGAAACGGCCAACCGTTAACCAAGGACCCAGACGTTCGCGACAAGCTGATCGACATCTACGTAGAAGCCGAGATCGCCCGGTTATTCAACCTGAGAAATTATTGGATGCGCCACAGTAAGGCCGAGATAACCTATGAGGGTCCACAAGCTTCTTATTGGCGGAAGATGTCCGGCCTCCGCATGTCCCAATCGATCCTGGATATCCTGGGCCCTTCTGCCCTGACCTTTGATCCCCAATGGGGTGCTGCCGAAGGGCATATGGAAGCCCACCAAAGGTCGGCCATCGTAGCCATCCATCCCGGCGGAACGGCGGACATTCAGAAGCTGATTATGGCCCGGCGCATCGGAATCGGCCGGGAAGTCCGGGAACAGGCCGGAGCATTGGCATAACAGCTATCAGCCTTCAGCTTTCAGCAAGCAGGGACGATCCAAGCGCTGATTGCTGATAGCTGTGAACGCTGACAGCGCGACCGAAGGGAGTAATCATGGACTTGGCCCTCACCGAAGAACAGGAAATGTTGAAGACCGCGGTGCGCGGTTTTATCCAGGTGGAATATCCGAAAGAAACTCTTCTGGAGATGGCGGCGGAGGAGCAGCCCGTAACGGCGGAGCCTTGGCAAAGATTGGTGGCCACCGGATGGCTGGGCATCGCCATTCCCCAGGAATACGGCGGAGAGGGAGGTTCCTTCACCGACGCCGGAGTATTGTTCGAGGAATTGGGCCGTGGCCCGGTTCCTGGTCCCCACCTTTCATCCTGCGTTCTGGCAGCGTCGGCGATACTGGAGGGCGGTACCGAAGAGCAGAAGCAGGAGTGGTTACCCGCTTTGGCCCGGGGCGAGCGCATCTTGGTACCTGCGATGACCGAGGCGAGTTATAGCTGGGCCGAAGAGGACGTTCGGTCGACGGTCCGCCAGAACGGCGGCGGGTTACGGTTGGATGGAACCAAGGTCTACGTTTTCGACGCTGTTTCGGCTACCCATCTTCTATGCACCGCACGCTCTGAAGAGAGCAACGAAGTGGGCCTGGTTATCGTCCCGGTCACCGCTGATGGGGTGGAGATACGGTCTCTGCCGGGCTTCGCTTGGAATCTGGCCGAAGTCAAGCTGAACGATGTTTCCGTGGACCAGAACAGTCTGGTCGGGTCCTCATTCGTCGGGGGATGGGGTGCTCTTCAGCGGGCCATCGCCAGGACGATTCCCGTCATGTGCGCTTATCAGGTAGGGGCGTGCCAGTCGGTCTATGAAATGTCGGTGGACTACAGCCGCACCAGGATTCAGTTTGGCAGGCCGATCGGACGGTTCCAGCGGGTCGAGGATCACATCATCAACCTGGTAAACCAATTGGACGCCGCCCGGTGGACCACCTACGAAACTCTTTGGAAACTTGACTCCGGCAAACCGGCGACGGATAGCATCCATCTGGCGAAGGCCGTCGGTAGCGCCGCTTACTATCAAGCATGCAATTTCGCCCACGAAGTCCACGCCGGGGTGGGCAGTGTGACCGAATACGGATTGACCCTGCACACCACCGCGTCTCGGACCCTCTACCATTACCTGGGCGACCCGCAATTCCACCGCCGCCGGTTGGCTGACGCGCTGAGCCTTTAGCCTAAACCGCCCGAACGAATTAATTGCCTGCCGTTCGCTCTGAGCCTGCCGAAGGGCCTTCCACGTGGGGGCCGTGGTTCGACAAGCTCACCACGAACGAAATAAAAAGTTTACCGAGAACGGAAAAAATACTCACCAAGAACGTCACTGATTCAGGAATCGACGAACAAGATTCTCGGTGTGATTTTCTGTTAGCCGTTTAATCGGAATAATTCTTAGTTAAATCCCCTTCGGCCCAGTGTCCTAACCCCAGCGGCACTCTTGCTATACTAAGCCCAAGCGGCGCTGGCCCGTCGATGATAACCGATTCTGGCCACCAATCTTGCCACCGGAGGGCCTATGGAAGGTTTACCCGCTGCCAGGGTGAGCACCGGTCTCGACTGGCTGGACCGGCTATTGGGTGGAGGCCTGCCGGCCCAATCCCTGGTGGTTCTCGCCGGGGTTCCCGGCTCGGGCAAGTCCATATTGGCTTTCCACATCCTGGCCCAAGCGGCCCTAGAGAGTGGGAACGCCATGTTAGTAACCACCACCCATCAGCCCGTTTCCAAGATGCGTTCTCAATACAGCGGGCTTAGCTTTTTGGGGCCGACTGGTGTGTTCGACGCCCTGGATGTCTTGGAACGGGACACCGACATCGAAGGCGACACTTTGATCCGGTTGCTTAACACCACGTGA
>Ga0208879_1003059_pt1 | contig 14074 bp, 5 predicted proteins | sample Knorr_S15_td_Bot_FD_185605 | JGI IMG/M metagenome (GOLD analysis project Ga0208879, IMG submission 185605) | Marine microbial communities from Southern Atlantic Ocean transect - Knorr_S15_td_Bottom_ad_5009_LV_A (SPAdes) (version 2) | ecosystem: Environmental > Aquatic > Marine > Oceanic | place...
TTTAAATTTAGTTGCTCTACTAATTTTTTGTTTGTTAAAATCTCAACATCTCTATCTAAGTTGTCTACCTGCTTAAAGTTTTTATAAACTCCTCCATAACCACTTACTTTAGCATCAACTTGTGTAAAAAGACCCATAAGATAAGTTCTTTTTGTAATTGTATAACTTGGTTTTGCAATAAAATCTGCATTTGATGAGTTAAGAGCTTTATATTGTGCAGCTTTTTTAACTGGACCAGTTTTTGAAAATGGCATATCAAAAGATCCTTGAATATCAGCATAGTGATTATCACCTGATAATTTGAAAAACATAAAATAAGTTGCCGTTGCACTTCCAGTTATTTTATTAGTTTCATCAAATTCCATATCAGCATAGATTTCATGAGTGTTAATCTGACGGTTAACAACTTCTTTTTCATGATATTTCCCACTGTTTTTCGTTATGCCACAACTAGATAAAACAGCAATTATTAAAACTCCTAAAATTAATTTAAAATTTTTCATTTTTTTATTATTTATGTTATTCTTTATCAGAAGATTTTCCTCCGAAAGCATATGATAATCCGAATTGCATTCCATTAAAGTCAGAATCACCACTCTTAATCATATTGTAATTAAATCCTAATGATATATCACTGGTAACTTGATAACTTAATCCAAGATTAATTCCAAACTCATTAGTTGAAGGATCTATTCTTTCTGTACCGCCATCTTCCAATACACCTACTGAATTAGCTTCATAAAGAGAGTCCGAAATCATATACATTCCCATACCTAAATTAGCTGAAATTTTATCAGTAATACCATAATTCAAATCTGTTTTTAAGGCAGTTACTCCAAAACCCATACCATAACCAGCAGAACCAATTACATCCATCTTTTCAGACACATTGTAAGAATAATTGGCACCAAGCACGACTGAGCCTGTACTTTCAGAGTTTTCAATCATTGCTCCATTCCACATAGCATAACCTAAGCTTGCACCAAAACCTTGCCCCAACATTGTTGTAGTGCTTAAAATTGCAACTACCATTAAACTGTAAATTTTTTTCATAATATAAAATTGTATTAAAAATGCCTACTCTAATTATTGGTTTTCGGCTTTCCCAAAATCTCAAGCCAAATATAAAAAAAGTATTTTTAACACATATACGTATGAATACTTATATATTAAAACTTTATATGAAAATAGTTAATTCATTGAAAATATGATATTTATATATTTTAAGTAAATTTTAGTACTTAATTAGCCTATTTTGAAAAAGTGATTTTTAGTCGATTTTTTTTCATAACAAACTTTTTTTATATTTATTGATTATCTTAAAAATAATAGATTACTTCACTGTGTTCGTAAAGACAAAAAAAGAATAGATTACTTCCTTACTCTTTTTAAATTGAGTAAATTCATAGCATTACTCTTAAATCCTGTAATATTTTTATTCGTAAAACGTAATACCCTATCATAGTACAAGGGCACTACAATCGCATTATCAATAATCAACTGGTCCATTTGCTGATAATAAGCATACCTAGTTTCAATATTTGTTTCTGAAAGTGATTTTTCATATAATTCATCAAACGCTTCATTTTTAAAGTGCGTATAATTTGGTCCGTTTGGGCAAAAGTTTTTACTGTAAAAAAGGGATAAATAATTCTCAGCATCAGGATAGTCCGCAATCCAACTCCCTCTAAAGAAATTAAGTTTTGAAGTTGCTACCATTTGTCTATGAGTTGATGGAGGATTTACCTCTACCCTAACATTTAAGCCAATATCTTGTAACTGATTTTGTATGTACTCACATAAATCCAAATAAGAAGAAGTAGTAGAAAGGACAATCTCTTTACTTGTATCAAAACCACCCTCAATTTCAGCTGCTAAAACTAATTGCTTGGCTTTTTCAGGATTGTAGTTATACCCTTTTAAATTCTCAGAAAAAGAAGGTAATCCCATAGGAACAAAACCATTTATAGCTGGCGTACCAATATTATTCCTGAGGTATTTGAGCATTTTTACTCTGTCAAAACCATAATTAATGGCTTGCCTAACTTCCAAAGGCAGAGGGCTGTCCATTAAAAAACCAAGGTATTCTGTATTCAAATAAGGCTGTGATTGTAAGACTACTTTTTCCTTATATTTATTTTTCAACTCACCAGTATTTGTCAATATTTCATCTTTGTAACTCGCATCAATTCCTGAAATAAAATCCAACTTTCCTTGTATAAATTGCAAAAATGCCGATTGCTTGTCCTTAATAAATGTAATGGCTACTGCATCCAGATAAGGTAATTGTTCCTTTCCTTCTTTCTCAAAATAGTTAGGGTTTTTCCTAAACACTAATTTCACCCCATCTTCCCATAGTTGAAATTTAAAGGGTCCTGTTCCAACAGGCCTCCTGTTAAAGTCTCTTAATTCAACAATTTCTTTTGGAACAACTGAGCAGTATTGCATACTCAATAGAGATAAATATGCAGGAAAAGGAGAATTTAATTCTATACGAAAAGTAGAATCGTTTATAGCCCAAAAGCTATTTACATTTGCTAAAACCCAAGCGCCTGGAGCTGCTAACTGTTCATCTAGTAATCGATTGAATGAATATTCAAAATCTTGCGCAATTACCTTTCTTCCTTTTCCATTTTTAAATAATTCATCATCATGAAAAACCACATCATTTCTTAGAGAAAAAGTGTATGCTAAAGCATTATCGGAAATACTCCAACTTTTAGCAACAGAAGGCTTAACATTCAATTTATTATCCAATTGCACTAAACCATTAAATAATTGGTTGGTTGCCCATATTGTAGCTTGATCCTTTGCAAATGCAGGATCCAAAGTAGCAATTCCTGACGACTCATTGTACTTAAAAATAGCTAATTCATCATTGCTATACTGCTGGCTACAAGCAGTAAAAAGAGTAATAATAAAAAAGCCGACTTTCCACTTCATAATTCAGTTTTAAGTCGGCTAATTTAAGGATTTATTATTACCTCAAAAGGTTAAGTTCACCATTATAAATCCAAAGTTTTCCATTGTAATCATATAATGAAATATGATACATATACGTCCCAACACCTACTTTATTAGCGCTAGCATCTAAGCCATCCCAGCCATAATCAATATCAGAAGATTCAAAAACTAGACCTCCCCATCTATCAAATACTTGCATTTCAAAACTTGTAACTCCATTCCCTTCTGCTAGAAAAATATCATTATTTCCATCTCCATTAGGGGTAAATGCATTAGGAGTATAAAGTGTATATTCTGGGAAAATATTTACATTTTTTATTATTTCACTTTCACAACCTTCAATTGAAGTTACATGTAATATTACTTCATAATTTCTTGCTTCTTCAAAATCAATAATTGGATTTTCTTCAGTTGAAACAATACCATTATCAAAATCCCATGTGTACAAAGCAGCTCCTGTGGAATTATTATAAAACTCTATTTCAGAAGAAAGCTCAGTAGCAGTAAAAGCACTAGCAGTAAAATCAGCAATAGGATTATTGAACACCTCAACAGCATTTACAATAATTGTATCATGTACACATCCTTCAGCAGAAAATACTGATAAAGTTACATCAAAAATTTGTGCATATTCATATTGATGAGATGGGTTCTGATTATTTATAATCGTTCCATCTCCTAAATTCCACTCCCAAGATGCAATAACTGTATTCGTACTAATTGATAAATCAGTAAATTGAATTTCATCTCCTAAACAAGCAGTTGCATCAGCAGTAAAATTAGCAATTGGCAAAGCAACAATAGTAATATTTTTATCTAAACTTGAAGAACAGCCAAAATCAGTTGTAGCAATAAGGTTTACTGAATAAGTTCCTGAGTTAGTAAACGTATAAGTTGGATGCTCAAAACTTGCAGTCCCTACCGCATCACCAAAGTCCCATTCCCATTGCACAATATTTCCACTATTTAGAGTTGAAAAATCAGTGAAATAAGTAGGAATACCCAAGCAATATTGATCAGATGAAAAGTCTACTATTGGAGCATCATAAACCCTAGTCTCCTTTACAACACTACTTTCACATCCTTTATCAGAAACAATATTTAAAGTTACATTATATGTCCCCGCTAAAGCATATTGGTGATGCTCAACTGGAGATATACCATTTGAGGTGCCATCTCCAAAAATATATTCCCAACTACTAATAAAACCATTTGTAATTGTTGAAATATCTGTAAATTTATTTTCTTTCCCTATACAGTTATTTTCAACAAAAAAGTTAGCAAATGGCAATTCATTTACCTCTACTCTTGTAGTATATTCACTAGTACAACCAAAATCAGAAGTTACTACTAAACTTGGGTAAAATATACCCTCATTTGGATAGATATAACTAGGGTTTTCTAAGGAAGAAGTACCAACTCCGTCAGCCATAGTGTATTCCCAACTTACTACATTAGCTGATGAGTTATTTATAAAATTGGATTGCTCTCCAAAACAGACTTCTGTTGCCATAAAATCAGCTATAGGCAATGGATAAATTTCAACCACTTGAACAAGCGTATCACTACAATTATTATCCATATTAACCGAAATTAATTGTATGGTATTTGTGCCTAAAGTTAGTTGTTGTATCGGATTTTGAATACTCGCTCCAAAACTCCATTCCCAAGCAATATTAGGTGTAAGCAATCCTGAATTTGCGCTAAACTGGATAGTATCTCCATCACAATTATTAATAGTAGTAAAAGTAAGTGTTGGCACTTCATTATGCACTTTCACAAACACTGAATCAGTTGCATCACACATTCCGTCAAAATGATGAATATAATACATAACATCAGTTATAGGATTAGCAAAAGGATTACTAAGGTTAGGATTGCTAAGCGCAAACGTAGGACTCCAAGAAAATTGTGTAGCATTTCCTAAGGCATTTAATTGCACCTGTTCACCTTCACAAATTTCAACATCAATTCCTGCTTCAACACTAACTGAACGAACAGTAATAGCATCTGCATTATTTATAGTAAACTGACATCCTGAGGCATTTTCAATAATTAGACTAGGAATAAATACCCCATCAGTAGTGTAAACTGGAAAAGGAAAACTATCTGTGGATAAAATGCCATTTCCAAAGTCCCATAAAAATAAATCAGTATTACTAACCAAAGGAATAAGCTGAACACTATCATCTTTACAAATTAAAGTATCTGAAATACTAAAACTACCCAAAGGTCCTGAAATATCAATTAACCCGTTTTGAACTAAAGTATCTTTACAACCATATTGGTTTGTTACAATTAATGAAACATCAAAATTCCCTGAAGAAATAAATAAATGTGAAGGATTAGCAACTAAGGAACTCCCTCCATCACTAAACATCCACTCCCAATTTGTAACGTCAATAGTTGATAGATTACTAAAATTAGAAATTAATGGAGGACAATTGGAGCTTACTACTGCTGTAATAAAATCAGCTGTTGGGGTTAACACCTCAATATGCTGAGGGAAAACCATATTATTGGTACAGCTAAATGAATCCGTTATTAAAAGAGAAATATCATATATACCATCTGCTATAAATGAATGTATTGGGTTTATTTGAGTACTCTGCGTTCCATCCCCAAAATCCCAAGCACTATTGATTCCAATTCCATCAGAAAGATTGGTAAACTGAACCATATCATCAATACAAATTCCTTGAATATCTGAACTAAAATCAGCAGTAGGATATTGAAATTGAATGTATTCTACGCGTTCCAATGTATCTTTACAGCCATCAACTGACTCTGCATAAAGCGTAACATCATAGAAACCTTCAGCATAGTAAATGTGTTGAGGAAAATTTAAAGTACTATTAATAGTAGCATCCCCAAAATCCCAAACTACTGAAGAAGTAGGAATAGAAAGATCTTCAAAATTGACTAACATAGAATCACAGCCTAATACACTCACAATTCCAAAATTAGCTTTTACATCATTAATATGGTACATATTATCATAGGTCATTGTGTCTTTACATAAGTGAATATCAGTTATTATCATTGTCACATCAAAAACACCATCAGTAATAAATAGATGATCAACCCTTCCATAGCCTACATATCCATCTGACCAAATTACATGATAATAATAACAATCAATAGATGTGTTATTCAAATGCACTTGTTTAGGGGCACAACCCACTGAATCCTCATAACCATTATTCGTATTAATAAGATAATCAAAACTAGCTTCAGGAATAGTAAGGGTAATCGGTCTAATAAGTTCATGTGTGCAACCGGTAACATTATTAGTGACAGATAATGTAACATCATAATTTCCTTTAATCGGATAGGTATGAACTGGATTGATTTGATTCGAGATAGTACCATCTCCAAAATCCCAAAACAAACTATCAGCACCTATTGAAAAACTTTCAAACTTAACCGTTAAAGGGTTGTCACAATTATACTCTTCAATAAAAATAGCAGTTGGCTTAATAATCTCAATATAATTTGAAATTTTGAAAGTATCCTTGCAATTATTAACTCCAATAATAAGTGTTACATCATAAGTTCCTGTTAATTGATACTGGTATATTGGGTTTTGTAAAGTAGATGTGCTGCCATCTCCAAAATCCCAGAACCAATTTGTGATTGAAGCAGTTGAAGTAGAGATATCAAAAAAATTAATATCCTGTCCTGCACAACAAAAAATAGGTACTGCTTCAAAATCAGCTATAGGTACTTTATCAACTTTAATATAATCTAGGAAATTAGCATTCGCAATACAACCATAATCATTCATTACAAACAAACTTACATCAAATAATCCTTCTGTAATATATTGATGTGAAGGGTGCTGGATATTAGCAAAATTACCATCTCCAAAACTCCAACTCCAGTCTACCAATGGCCTAATTGAATTGGTACTATCCATAAGATCAACATCAAAAGGAACACAACCACTCAAAGCAGAAGCACTGATATCAATACTGATTTTTTCAACTTCAATAAAACTAATAAACTCTTTTGTTTTAGTACATCCTTTGATATTTTTTACCTTAAGGGTTACATCATAACTTCCATAATTTGTATATAAGGTAGATGGGGCTGAAAGGGTTGAAGTTATACCATTTCCAAAATTCCAATCCCAACTTATAGCATTAACAGTTGCATCAATAAACTCTACTGCAAAAGGAATAGTACAAGCATAAGTTGTATCAGCAGTTAGCTGAATGTCAGGCTTAGAAAATACATCAACAAAACCTAAAAAAGTAAGACTATTTAAGCACTGCCCTCCTTTGCTAGTTGTTAAGGTTACATCATAACTACCTCCATTCAAATAATTATGTGAAGGATTTTGAAAGCTAGATGTTGTACCATCCCCAAAGTCCCACAACCAACTATCAGGAAAATTAGTGGTAATGTCTGTAAAATTAACCATCAAATTTTCACAACCACTATTTACATCAACTGTAAAGTCCGAGTTAAGCTCTGCCCCCACTTCAATATAATTATTGAGCACTAAAGTATCGCTGCAGCTCCCCTCCTTTGCTGTAAGCATAACAGAATATATTCCTGAAATATAACTATGTACTGGATTATTTAGTATTGAAGTATTCCCATCCCCAAAATCCCAAGTATAAGTTGAAGCACCTAAAGTATTATTTGTAAAACTCACCATTTCAGTTGAATTACACGAAAAAGGAATATCTGCTATAAAATTAGTTATTGGAACTTTATACACATCAATAAGATTAAGTTCAGTTGATAAATTTTGACAATCATTCGAATCAGTAACAATAAGGGATACTGAAAATTCTCCATCATTACTATATTCATAAATTGGATTTTTCAAACCACTTGCTCCGCCATCACCAAAATCCCACTGCCAAATCACAATCGAATTATTAGTAAAAGATAAATCTTCAAAGTCAACAACAAGAGGAATACAACCATTTGTAGGTGAATTAGTTGTTAGTGCTGATATAGGGTTTTCAAATACTTTAATTAATCCTATTACTATTTTTGTGTCATTAGAACTACTATTTGATACAATTAAAGTAATATCATATACACCTGAATTTGCATAAATAGCGGTAGGGTTTTGTAAGCCAGAGGAATTACCATTTCCAAAATCCCAGAGCCATGTGTCAGGGCTACCTGTTGATAAATCTTGAAACTCAACTACTAATGAGCCACATCCAGTATTAGCTGAGAGTGTCGTAAAATCAGCACTTACTTGTGGGCTTGCACTACTGGAAATTAGCATAGCTACAAGGATTAGGAAAAGGTATATTAGCTTGCTTTTTAGCAAAATAAATCCTTTTTTAAATAAAAAACTAAGTGTAAGTAATGTCATAGTATATGGCTTTGAATATGATATAAAACGACTAATAAATAAAATAGGTTACAAATTCAGTAATCCTTTTTCCTTTTTCTACTTTTGCCAAATGTTTAAAGGTAAAAAAGCTGCATTCTACACACTGGGTTGTAAACTCAATTTTTCAGAAACATCCACCATTGCTAGGCAATTAGCTGAAGTTGGTTTTAGTAAGACAGAATTTGAAAATAAAGCTGATTTGTATGTAATTAATACTTGCTCTGTTACTGAAAATGCAAACAGAGAATGCAGAAGAATAATCAGAAAAGCTAAGAAGAATTCTCCTGAAGCATTTATTGTTGTTACAGGGTGTTTTGCTCAATTAAAGCCCAAAGAAATAAGTGATATTGAAGGAGTAGACATGGTGCTGGGTGCGAATGAAAAATTCAATTTACCAAAACTACTTACAGATTTAAATACGGTTGAAACTACTCAAGTTCATGGTTGTGAAATTAATGACTTAGATTACTTTTCATCCTATTCGCTTACTGATCGTACGCGTTCATTCATGAAAATACAGGATGGGTGCGACTATCCTTGTACTTATTGTACAATACCACTAGCTAGAGGAAAAAGTAGATGTGACAGCATAGAAAACATCATTTCAAATGCAAATGATATTGCAGACAAAGGCATAAGAGAGATTGTAATTACTGGAGTAAATATTGGAGAATTCAAAGATAAAAATGACAATAGAAATTTTGCTGACCTTGTAAACGAGTTGGATAAAGTGGATAGAATTGAGCGTTACAGGATATCATCTATTGAGCCTAATTTAATTAGTAATGAAGTAATAGAATTAGTTAAAAATTCCAAGAAATTTATGCCTCATTTTCATATTCCTATGCAATCAGGATCGGATGTAATGTTGGGGAAAATGAAAAGGCGTTATCAAACAAAACTGTACAGAACAAAAATCGAAAAAATTGTTAGTGAGGTGAAAGATGTATGTATTGGAGCGGATGTAATTGTAGGTTTCCCAGGGGAAACTCAGGAGGAATTTGATAAAACCCTGAACTTCATTAAGGATTTACCACTCTCCTACTTGCATGTATTTACTTATTCTGAAAGAGAAAATACACCTGCAATAAATATGGATGGTATTGTTTCAAAACCAGATAGAGCTGACAGAAGCAAACAGTTAAGAATTCTTTCTAATAAATTGCAAAGAGCATTTTATGAAAAATACCTTGACACAGAACACACAGCCCTTTTTGAACAAGAAGATAAGGAAGGTTATTTATTTGGATTTACTGATAATTACATCAAAATTAAAGTTCCGTTTAAGGCTGAAAAATGTAGAACAAAACAGCAGGTTAAGCTCCTAGCAATTGATGAGGACGGAATAATGAAAGCTGAACTTCTGTAAACAAAAACAAAAAACAAAATATGTATCCAACGATAAGCCACTTACTTTTTGATTTATTTGGAATAAATATTCCTCTTCCCATTCAAACTTTTGGGTTTTGGGTTGCCATTGCTTTTTTAGCAGCATCCTATGTAATTACTAAGGAATTAAAACGAAAAGAGAAAGAAGGAAACCTTAGTGCAACTACAGTTAAGGAAACAATAGGAAAATCATTAAGTATTGCTGAAATAGCAAGTAGCCTTATCACAGGTTTTTTTATTGGCTTTAAATTCATTGAAGCCATTTTCCATTATGCTGATTTGGTGGCAAACCCTCAGGATTTTATCCTTTCAACAAGAGGGAATTTTATGGGAGGTATTTTTATTGCTGCCCTATCCGTTTACTTAAAATGGCGTGAGAATCAAAAAACAAAATTAGCTACACCTAAGGAAATTGAAAAAACGGTTCATCCTTATCAGCTAGTTGGTAATATGACTATGATTGCTGCTGTATCAGGGATTATTGGCGCTAAGATTTTCCATAACTTGGAAAATATGGGCGCTTTCTTAGCTGACCCAATTGGACAACTTATGGCTTTTAGCGGACTTACCTTTTATGGAGGGTTGATTGCAGGTGCTGTTTCCGTAATTTGGTATGCTCGAAAATATAAAATTAACACCCTTCATTTGATTGATGCAGCTGCTCCTGCCCTAATGCTTGCTTATGGTGTAGGGCGTATTGGCTGTCAGCTTTCAGGGGATGGTGATTGGGGAGTTGATAACTTAGCTCCCAAACCTGAATGGATGGCTTTTTTACCTGATTGGATGTGGAGTTTCACCTTTCCACATAATGTAATAAATGCAGGAATTCCTATTGATGGTTGCACAGGTAATTTTTGTATGGAATTAGCTAACCCTGTTTGGCCTACTGCTTTTTATGAGGTAGTAATGTGCTTACTTATCTTTAGCTTTTTATGGGCTATTCGTAAACGAATCCAAATTCCAGGAATATTGTTTTGTATTTACCTTGCAATGAATGGTGTAGAACGTTTTTTCATTGAAAAGATAAGGGTTAACACAGAATATAATATTTTAGGAGGAATTACCCAGGCTGAGATAATTTCCTCCTGCCTTGTGCTAATTGGTTTAATAGGAATTTATTTATTGTACAGCAGAAGTAAAAAATAAAAAAGCCGAGCATTTGCTCGGCTTTTCTTTTATCTAATTCCATACTCATTATTGCAGTATTAGTTTTTTATTAATAATTCCATTTTCAGTTTCTATCTCTAAAAAGTAAATACCTTTTGCATTACCAGTAAGGTCAATTTGTTTGGTGTATTCGCCAATGAACTGTTTAAGATTATCATTAATTAGTTCCTCTCCTATTATATTAAGGATTCTAACCTTTAAGTCTTGAATTGCTTCACTTGTAAATGTCACATTAAACACATCTCTTGATGGATTTGGATAAACCTCTAAATTAGTTATTACTGTACCCCCTTCTAATCTTATTACAGTTGGTTGATCCCAAATTACTGGACCATCCCAAACTGGAGATCTATAAGGGCCACCTGTAACATTACACCATGTTCTCCACATTACTCTGTATTGTAATCCTGGTGTTAAACCATTCTTAGTTTTACAAAGTGCTGGAGCCATAACTCCAAATCCTCCAATATTACTAAATGAAGAACCAGGAACATTCTCTCTATATTGTAATCTTACGAACGCCCAAGGTGATGCCGGAGCATCCCAACAGAAGTCAGTTTGAGTATTTGAATTTGGTGTTGCAGTCATGTTAGTAGCATTCACACAAACATCAGCTGTAGTAAAGCTGCCGTTTGCATGCCAATTTACTGTTGAGGCATTACAATACCATATCTTAAAGTCATATTCATAAGTGGTACTTGGGGTTAAGCCCAGTACTAACTTGGAAGTATTGGAAGTATTACACCCACTACCAACAGGAACTCCCATAGTTTTTGTAGACCAAGAATTAGTGCCAACTTCTCTGTAACGGAATCTGATCTGATCTACTTGACAATATTGTGAATTCATATTATCCCAATTAAAGACTGCTCTATCATGAATAACATCTGTTAAGTTAACGCCTGTAATTCCTCCACATGTTGCATAAGTACAACTTCCATCATCTACAGTAGCTGATGGATCATAATTTGTTGCTGTAGAATCTGTACAACCCAATACAACATTACCAACTGTAAATACTGTATCCATAGTGCAACCAACAGCATCTGTAACAGTTAAAGAATATATTCCAGAACAAAGACTATCTATATTGTTTTGTGTGGAACCTGTAGACCATAAATATGTCACTGGAGTGTTAGAGGTCTGAATCATTACAGCGACTACCCATCCATCACAAGAAGATGGAGATGAATTTGGACTGATATATATTGAGAAAGATAAATCACAATATTGACATGAACCATCATCTACTGTTGCAATTGGACTATAATTATATGCAGCACTATCAGTACATCCATACATTGAACCAATTGTAAATGTTGTATCCATAGTACAACCAACTGCATCTGTAATCTGTAATGTATATATCCCAGAACAAAGTCCAATTATATTATTTTGTGTAGAACCATCACTCCATAGATATGAAACAGGACCATTAGATGAACTAGCACTTACAAATGCCCATCCATCACAAGCAGAAGAAGATGAATTTTGCATTACCATTAATGAGAACGTTAAATCGCAGTATTGACAACTTCCATCATCAATATTTGCACCAGCATAGTAATTGTATGCAGTTGAGTCAGTACACCCATAAATAAATGGAATACAACTTCCATCATCATAACATGCTAATGAATCATAATTAAACATACTAGGGTCTGTACATCCTGCTACATAACAACAACTACCATCATCAGTGTTTGCTCCAGCATAATAGTTAAGTGCAGTTGAATCAGTACATCCTAATTCAATAGCTACACATGAACCATCATCACAAGTAGCTGCTGGATCATAGTTAAATGCTGTAGTATCTGTACATCCATAAGCTGTTAAGCAAGAACCATCATCACAAGTAGCTGTAGCATCATAATTACATGCTAAAGCATCCATACAACCATAAGCTGTTAAGCAAGAACCATCATCACAAGTAGCTGTAGCATCATAATTACATGCTGCAATGTCTGTACAGCCATAAGCTGTTAAGCAAGAGCCATCATCAATATTTGCATAAGGATCATAATTACACGCTAATGGATCAGTACAACCATATAAATCTCCTATAATAAAAGTATCAACGACAACACAACCCATATTATCGGTAGTTTGTAAAATATAAAGCCCATAACATAGGTTACTTACAAAATTAACTCCTGTTGCAATAGGTGTTCCACTATTATCAAACCACTCAAAATTAATTGGAGGGTAACTACTAGTAGCATTTACAAAAGCAAAACCATCACAAGAACTATTGTTTGTTGCATTAAGGATAGTAAGTATTGTTGTTAAATCACAAGTATAAACACATGAACTATCATCACAAACTGCTAAGGAATCATAATTTGAAGCTAAAGGATCGGTACAACCAGTAGTATTTTGAATATTATAAGATATAATAACTAAACCGTTACCAGTTTGTACGCCTGATGTATTATTTTGGTTGGTACCAGAATTATAAGAACCACCTCCTCCACCAGCGCCAAAATCATTAGTACCTGCACAAGTACCACCGCCACCAGAGTAGCCACCACCACCACCACCAGAACCAAAGACCCAACTGTAGAAATCTGCACCACCTCCACCTCCACCATAACCTCCTAATCCTACAAAACTACTATTACTATAAGCATCTCCACCAGCACCTCCATTCAAATAAGATTTTCCACCTGAGCTAGATGCTGTACCATCTCCGCCATTAGAAGAAAATCCTCCTCCTCCTCCAGAACCGGAATAAGCTTGATCACCACCAGATCCGCCAGATCCACCAGATCCACCAGCACCCGGATTACATCCTTCATAAGGTGGAGTACCACCAGAATTTGAAACTAGACCTGGAAGTCCATCTGTATTTCCCCCGCAACAATCTCCTGCAGCACCACCACCACCACCTGCGATAATTAATGGACTTCCATTGTAAACAACAAAAGAGCCACCACCACCACCATTGTTATTGGTTGGCTGCCCTCCAGTAAGAATATCAATCTGTTGTCCTGGTGTTACTATGAATTCTCCTTGCATAGAAGCTCCTAATCCTCCGAAGAGGGCTGATGAATTTCCACCCTGAGATCCATAAGCTTCAATAGTAATAGATGTTACTCCAGCGGGAACTGTATAGGTTTGCATAGCTCCTGTATAATTTAAAGTATCTACTGCATTTATATTACAGTAAATACAACTACCATCATCCAT
>Ga0208879_1003064_pt1 | contig 14054 bp, 11 predicted proteins | sample Knorr_S15_td_Bot_FD_185605 | JGI IMG/M metagenome (GOLD analysis project Ga0208879, IMG submission 185605) | Marine microbial communities from Southern Atlantic Ocean transect - Knorr_S15_td_Bottom_ad_5009_LV_A (SPAdes) (version 2) | ecosystem: Environmental > Aquatic > Marine > Oceanic | place...
GTTGGAGCGGGAGACGAGGATCGAACTCGCGACCCTTTGCTTGGGAAGCAAATGCTCTACCACTGAGCTACTCCCGCTCCGGTACATGAGGATATGTGGCGCGCCGAGAACGGTCAACGGAGATCAGGCCTGCGGCATCTGCAATGGCCCGATGCCACTGACCTGTCATCTCGACCGGAGCGGAGAGATCCAAGGTCGAGTCGGTCGTTATCACTTCTCAAATGAAGAAACCTGAGATTCCTCCGCTGCGGTCGGAATGACGGTGGGGTGGGCCGCCGCGCTACACCAATCCCTCGGCCCAGTCGCCTGACAGCACCAGCTCGAACATCTCGGCGTGCTCGTCGCTCCAGCCGAAGCGGTTCACCAGGTTCAACCGGTAGACAAGTTCGAGCGCACTCAACCTCGACGACAACGCCTCGTCGCTCAAGCCGCCCCTGCACAACTCCACAAACGGACGAAGCAGATCGAGATCAAGCGGCATCTCATACGTCGCCTCGAGCTGCTCCGGTACGAAGTTCCACGGGTATCGCCAGAACCTGAGCAGCATGTCGAGTTCGTAATCGGGCGGCGCCATCGCGATCCGGTCGAAATCGACGATGCCAACAAGCCCGCCATCGTCATCGACCAGCAAATTGCCGAACCACAGATCGCCGTGACACAGAACCCGCGGCCGTTCATCAAGCGCCTCTGCCCACTGCGCGAACGCCCCCTGCGACTGGGTCAGCACACGCCCCGGCACTATCGCATCAACCGCACGCAGCGCCCGGTTGAACGCTGCCCTCACCTGCCCGGGCCAGTTTTCAGATGCGGCGTGCAACATCCCGACATCCGGCGTGAACTGTTGCATGTGGGCAAGCGCATCAGCCAGCTGGACCGTCAGTTTCCGTTGCGCAGGGTCGCTCAGGTTCGGCCACACGTTATAGCCGATCGAACCCTCGATGCGATTGAGGGTCACCCAGGCCCGGCCCTCAAGTGTCCCGGTTTCGAGTACCCGCGGCGTCGCAACGCCGGGGATCGACAGGTCGCTCATCGCCAGCTCGTGGCTGAAACGCTCGGGACGGCCCACCTCGGGGTCGATCTTGATAACGGTCTCCGTCCCGATAAATACCCAGGTCCCGTAGCCGAATCCATAGTCGACCGGGCCGTCGAGCTTGTTGGCGGCCCATTCCCGCACGCGTGCCAGCGCGGCGTGATCGTCTTTCTCGTAATTTCGCACCCAGGGGTTAATAAGCATGTGTCGCGCACGACGTTTACTGACAGTTCGATAGGACATTACGATACTTGCCGCAGCCGCGCTTCTGGAAGGTCGCATGCGATCTTTTCTGAGAGATTGAACGACCTTTACGAAATATCTTGCGGTCGTGCTCACGGAAGATCTTACCGCCGATCAGGCGATCGAATAAATCGGGGTCGGACGCTCCCGGGCGCTATCCGCCAGCCCGCACGCCACGTACCGCCCATGCCCTTGCGACCAGGTCGATCGACCCATCTGCTTCAACCGGCAGGGCGGTGCGGACGTGTTCTTTCAGCAAATTGCGGGAATTTTCATCCAGCGACATCAAGTAACCTGGGGCGGAACCCTGCTTTCCGGTGAACGGTCCCCAGTAATCGTCGAAGTCTGCAAAGTGAGCTTCCACGTCAATGCTGCGAACTTCTACATCAGTGAGCCCGGTGCCAACAAAGCGCTCCGTCAGAGCATCGGGATTGCAAAGTGGTGGCTCGCGCCGTCCCTCGTCAAACCTTGAAGCTGCCGGGTCAAGCGTTATGGCAACATCCCAGAACTGCCGCATGATTTCCATTTTGCCAGCGTAGTCCCACACGTACGCCGCGATGGTCCCGCCGGGCCGCACAACGCGCACCATCTCGGCAATTCCGCCGTTCACATCAGGAATAAAGTTCAGTACCAGCCCCGACACCACCGCGTCGTAAGTCGCTGGATCCACCGGCAGCGACCCGGCATCGCCTATCTCGAAACTTGCACGTTGATCTCGTATTGACTCTCTCGCCCGCTCAACAAAGCCCGGCGATGGCTCGATTCCGTGGACCCCGGCAGGATCGCATTGCGAGAGGACCGCCTGGCTTAAATTGCCGGTACCCGAACCGACGTCAAGCCACTTGCATGATGCAGGGACGGCTAGCCAGTCGAGAAACCGACCGGCGACAAGGCGGCTCCAGCGGCCCATGTAAAGCTCGTAGGCGTCGCTGTCGTTTCCAAACGCCCTGCTTGAATGTGCAGGTATCGACTCCCCGCTAATTCACGGGCTTGAAGGCCCTCAGTGTGAGATTCCTGAGCGACGATTGCCAGTCGTCTGCGTCAGGCCTGCTCTGCTGGTCACCCAGTACTTCGATTCCGGTAAATCCGGTGTCCGCCACCAGCTCGAGGTACTCGCTCTTCACCGCAGCACCTCCCACACACGCAACCCATTCGCTAGCGGAAGCCTTCACCTCGTCCGGCAACGGCCGGTCGGTGACCATGTCGGAGATGACAAACCTGCCACCGGGCTTGAGGATGCGAATGATCTCCGAGAAGACACGATCTTTTTGTTCAGATAGCGCGATCACGCAGTTGGAAATGACCAGGTCAACGGTGCTGTCGGGCTGCGGTATCGATTCTATGTGGCCGAGCTTGAACACTACGTTCCCGGTCCCCAGGTCGGCTGCATTCTTCTGTGCCAGCTCGATCATCCTCGGGGTCATATCGATGCCGATAACGTAACCGTCACCGCCGACTTCACGCGCCGCAAGAAAACAGTCGATCCCGCCGCCGGAACCCAGGTCAAGAACCGTCTCGCCGGGCTGTGCGTCGGCAATGCCAACCGGGTTTCCGCAACCGGCCGAAGCACCCTCGGCCTCGCTCGTAATCGCCGCCCTCTGGTCCTCGGTGTAAAAGATGTCGGAAGCACCGCGCCTTGACGGATCGGCGGCCCTGTCGGCGGCGTTTTCGGCCAGGTTACCGTACCGGTGCTGGACGGCTGCCGTGATCGTATCGAGTTGCGCATGCGTGATCTCCGCCGTCGAGACATCGTCGCAACAGCCGTCGCCACAGCAGGCGGCCGCGTCCAGCGGGGTCAAGATACCGAGCGGGTTCACATCACTCATTGCTCATTCTCCAAAAATGCTCGAGTCAATAACCATGGTAGTGCAGCAGGCAGGTTCCACGCCCGCCTCCTTAACCGCCATCTCGATCTGCGGCAGGACCATCGACCATGCCTGCGCTGCGGCCCGGTAAGCCTCGAAACCACGTTCCGAAAGTGAGTACACCTTGCGTTTGCGACCGCTGATTACCACTATTTCGAGTTCCACGTATCCGCCGGTTTCGAGTTCTTTCAACATCGGGTAGATCATGGCATCAGTCGGTCGTGCGTCGCAACAAAGTGCAATTCGGTTACCGATTTCGTAACCGTGCAGCGGTCCCGAACTCAGCTGGTGCAACGTGAAAAACCGCAACAGGCTCTTCCGGTTCAGGGTTTGCCAGTAGGCAGGATCGACCAGGTTGTTTGCTGATCTTGATGTGGGTTCCGCGACAGTTGTCATCCCAGCTGTATTCCCTTGTCTGGTGTCATTCCAGAAAAAATGCTCGCGACAGGCTCGATACCTATCTACGCGATATATAGGCTGGCTAGGTATGTCAACCGGCTCTGCGGTCCGGTCATCACGACACCCTCCTGAAGCTATAATCCCCACAACTCACACTCACTCGCGATTCCAAACTAATACCACCGAACGACGAGATGACAATCAACTCCCCAACCGGCACGGACGAAAATCTCTTTCTGCTAATCGACGGCCATGCGATCGTATTCCGCGCGTGGTTTGCCGTTCGGGACCACCTCATCACCTCTTCGGGCCAGAACACAACCGGTGCCAGCGGTTTTATGACGATGTTCCTGAAAGTCCTGCGCGAGCAAAATCCGACTCATGTCGCGGTGACTTTCGATACCAAGGCGCCAACTTTCCGCAAAGACATGTTCCCTGCCTACAAGGCCCAGCGGCAGGAAGTCGATCCCGCCCTGCACGAGCAGATCCCGATCGTAAAAGAGATTCTTGAACCGATGGGCGTGCCGGTGTTCGAGTACGACGGGTTCGAGGCCGATGACCTGATCGGCACCCTTTCAAAACAGGCAGCCGAACAGGGAATAAAAACGCTGATCCTCACCGGGGACGCCGACCAACTGCAACTCGTCGACGATAAGACATCACTCATGATGTACACCGGGTTTGGCGAGATAAAGATTTACGATCCCGCGGCCGTCGCTGAACGTTACGATGGCCTGGGGCCTGAGTACGTCGCCGAGATCAAGGCGCTCGAGGGCGATCCATCCGACAACATACCTGGCGTTCCGGGCGTCGGGAAGAAAGCGGCCCGCGCCGTGCTGACCGAACTGGGCCACTTCGATTCGCTGTTCAGCCGGCTCGACGAGGTCCAGGACATTGAGGGCTTGCGCGGTGCAAAGCGGGCGATGAACCTGCTGGACGAGCACCGCGAGACCGCCGCCACGGCACTTGTGCTGACGACCATTGTTCGGGACGTGCCGGTCGAGTTCGATGCCGATGCGTCGAAGTTCGGCGATTACGATCGCGGGGCGGTCCTAAAGGCCCTGATGAACTACGAACTCCGGGCCGCGGCCAACCGGCTGCCGAAGACAACGTCCGAATTGAGCGGAGAAGCTGGCAGCACGGTCAAATCTTCAGCGGCAAATGCATCCGGGCAAATAGACATGATGGGCGAGGTCGAGACCTCAGAAACGCTCGCTGAGCCCGTACCCCCGAAGCCACTCGGCGAATATGAAGTCGTTACCGACATGGCCGCTCTCGACTCGATGATCGCCAAACTGAAAGCAAAAGGCGAGTTCGCGTTCGACACCGAGACCACCGGTCTCAACTCGATGACATCCGACCTCGTGGGTCTCTCGTTTGCCATCCGCTCCGAGCACGCCTGGTATGTGGCGGTCGGTCACACCGAAGGCGACCAGGTGCCGTACGCCGAAGCTCTGGCCGCGCTCAGACCCCTGTTTGAAGACGACTCGATCAAGAAGATAGCCCACAACGCCAACTTCGACATGATGGTCCTCGCCACGGCGGGAATCGAACTGAACGGCCTTTCGTTCGACACGATGATCGCCGCCCAGTTGTGCGGTCGTCGTGCGATCGGTCTGAAGCAACTCGCACTCGAACTGTTCCAGGCCGAAATGACCGAGATCAAAACGCTTATCGGAGTCGGCCGCAAGCAGATTCCGATGTCCGAAGTCCCGATCGAAACTGCAGGCCTGTACGCCGCTGCCGACGCCGATTTCACCTGGCGGCTAAAAGAGTATTTCGAACCGGAAATGGACAAGCATAACGCCCGCTATGTAAACGAAGAAATCGAGCTGCCGCTGTTGCCTGTGATCGTCGAAATGCAGCGGAACGGGATGGTTATCGACAAATCGGCACTTGCCGAAATGTCGGAAACCCTCGGTGCCGATATCGAGCTGATCCAGCAGACAGCGACTTCGATTATCGGCGGCCGGGAACTGAACCTCGCCTCGAACCGGCAGGTCGCCGACCTGCTGATCGACGAGCTGGGCGCCCCGAAGACCCGCAAGACCAAGACCGGCTACTCGATGGACGCCAGCGCGCTCGAAAAAATCCGGGAGACCAGCGGACTCGATGACCGGGTGTACCAGATCGCCGACGCGGTGCTGAAGTACAGGGAGCTCACAAAACTCAAGTCCACCTATGTCGATGCGCTCCCTCTCCTCGTCAACCCGGCGACCGGGAGGGTGCACACCAGCTTCAACCAGGTCGGCTCGGCCACGGGTCGCCTCTCGAGCACCGACCCCAACGTTCAGAACATCCCGGTGCGCACTGAGCTTGGCCGTAAAGTCCGCAAAGCCTTTGTTGCCGATGCGAAAAACGGCTGGCAGTTCCTGGCGGCCGACTACTCGCAGATCGAACTGCGGATCCTTGCGCATATGTCGCGGGAACCGGGACTGCTCCAGGCGTTCGAGAACGGCGAGGACATTCATGCGGCCACAGCCCGCGCCATGTACGGGGTCGAGGATGTGACGCCCGATCAGCGCAGGATTGCCAAGATACTGAACTTTGGCGTGATCTACGGTCTCGGCCCGGTCGGAGTTGCCCGGCAGACCGACCTCACCCGCCAGCAGGGGCAGGAGTTCATCGACCTGTACTTCGGCAAGTACCCGGGTATCAAGGACTTTATCGAGATTGTGAAACAGTCGGCCCGCGAAAACGGCTTCGCCGAGACGATCACGGGCCGAAGGCGCTACCTGCCCGATATTACGGCGGCACATCCGGGCCATCGTGCGGCGGCAGAACGCGTCTCGGTGAACATGCCTATCCAGGGTACGGCGGCCGACGTCATCAAGATCGCGATGATCAACATTTCAAACGAGATGAAGGCCCAGAAGATGCGGTCGAAGATGTCGATTCAGGTTCACGACGAGCTGATCTTCGAGGTCGCGCCGGGCGAGCTGATGGAATTGCAGGCGATGGTCACAACGATGATGCCCGCAGCAATGGACCTCGCCGTGCCGCTACTGGTAGAAGCCAAAACAGGCCCAACCTGGGGCGACATGGATTCGGTGTATTAACTGGTGGATCCGTCCTACATGCAGAGAGATACAACATGTCAAATATCGCTATGAGAAACAACGGAAGCCAAGATTGGGAGTTCGTAAAAGCCACAGGGTACCAAGATGAGGCTGCGCTCAGAGACTTACTTGTTCAAGAGCCCGCATTGCTACCACTTTCCGAGATTGGTATCAACGGTCACGCGCCGGTGGCGATAAAAGAATTCGGCTTGCCTGGTGCTGGAACCAGTGATGTGATTGTCATAGATGAGAGCGGAGCCATAGCCATTGTTGAGTGCAAGCTGGCGACCAATCCGGAACGAAAGCGGGCCGTGATTGGGCAAGTACTGGATTATGCATCTGCATTTCACATGATGGATTTTGATGAATTCGACTTACGTGTCCGACAGAACACAGGGCACGATCTGGAATCTCTCATCAAGCTCGCCACACAAGAAGATTTCGAGTTTGATTCTGACAAATTTGGGCAAACTATCTCGGAGGCACTGACAACTGGTTCATTCAGCTTGGTCATTGCAATCGACGAAATGGACGAGGATCTTAGACGAGTACTCGACTATGTAAGCAGTCGATCTAAAGGCGAATTGCACATATTTGGCCTGTCCCTGAGATTTCATCAGGGATCAAAATTCGAGGCAATCGTCCCGGATATTTCCAATCCTCGATCCGAGGTTATTTCGACTCAACCCGTTACTCATTGGAACGCCGAAAGATTCAGGGCCGCCATCCAGAGCGCAGACGTAGCCATCAGACCCGCATTGTCCGAACTGCTAGATTTCTTGCTTGATCATGCTGGCCACCAATATTGGGGCACTTCGGAGAGTTACGGTACTTTCGGCTATGGTGTCCTTCGACCAAACGGCCGACCAATGTCACTTTTCACGGTATACACAAATGGTACGTTTTACCTGAACGCTGGCACTCTGAAAAAGCAGGCACCGGTCGAAATCGCTGAACGTTTCATTCGCGAGGTCTCGAGTATTCCTAACATGGAAAGGGCGGCAGAATCCAAAACTTATCCCCAGTTTCAGATCAAAGACACCTTGGCTGAGAAGGCAAGCGGAGACCGACTTCTGTCGGCTGTCAACAACTTGGTAGACAACTGGTCTTGAGAATTTGCCCGAGCTACCCGAAGTTGAATCGCTTAGACGCTACCTAGTCAGGGAAGGCATGCCCGGCAGCGTCTTCGAACGGGTAGTCGTCGAAAGCAAGCCCAGCCCCGAAAAAGGCACCGGCGCGATATCTGACCTCACGAAACTGCCCGGTCGCAAGGTTGAACGACTCGAACGGCGCGGCAAGCAGATAGCCTTGGTCCTCGATCAAGGCGTACTTGGCCTGCACATGGGCATGACAGGTCGTATCGAAGTCCTCGACGGCAACGAATCGGCCCCCCGTTTCACCCGTGTTGAGTTCACTCTAAAAAATGGGGAAAAAGACCTGCGAATGGTGCTTGCCGATCCCCGGCGCTGGGGTTCGATACGCACCTTCTCAGATCTGGACGAAGCCTTCGCAGGGCTTGGCCCCGACGCACTCGACCCCGACTTCACTGCAGAACAGTTCGCTGAAGATGTAAGTCGCCGAAAATCCCCGATAAAACCCCTGCTGCTCGACCAGTCGCTGGTGGCCGGAGTCGGAAACATCTACGCCGACGAAGCCCTCCACAGGGTCGGAATCTCCCCGGCACGGCGCGCCAACCGTATCTCTGCCAGCAACCTCAGCGCCCTTTTCGCGGCCATCCGCGAGTCGCTGGAACACGCCCTCAACTTCATCCTGAACCACCCCGACGACCGCGGTCGACCGTTCATTGTCGACGCTCACGACGACCGCATGCGACTGCGAAGAAAATTGGGGTCGTTCTGCCCACGGTGCGAGATTCCGCTCGTAACAAGAAGCCTCGGCGGCCGAACGGCCTACTACTGCTCAAACTGCCAGCACTGACGCCGCGCCATGGGCGCTGTCGATCGAGAAAATGTTTGCGCCCGCTCGGGAGTAAAGATAGCCCGCAATTACCTGAATCCCGCCCTGCCTTCCCGATTGCGCCGCCGCGTGGATCGGCTAGTTGAAACCCACATCGTGGAGATCGTCGGTCTTTCGTGCGCGGAGGCGTTCACTTAGTGCCGACCAGAAAATAAGCACCACTCCCAGCAGGCCAATCAGCCACCCGATTGCGTAAACGACGATCGAATCGCCCGTCGCCACCGCCACGATGCTCCCGATCACCGCAACAACGAACCCGATAGCCATGATCCACATACCAGACAGTTCAAGTAGCTGTTTCATACCCTCGTCTCCAGGCATCCGGCCAATCGTGCTTAGTTCGAGGACTCACCTCGCTTGCTGGCGAAGATTGGCTTCCAATCGCCGACGTTGAGGCACTGGAACCGGTGCACGATCCCTGCTCAACAGTATCCCACAACGGGCCGCTCCCAATCAAACACAGGTGCTGAAAAAAATGTGATAAGCATCGATACAGATCGGCCGAAATTACGGCTAGACTTAATCTTCGTGCCGTTTTCGCCTGGGTTCGCCCGGTTTCGGCAGACACCCTGCGGAGGGGTGGCAGAGCGGTTGAATGCGCTTGTCTTGAAAACAAGTATGTCCGTAAGGGCATCGCAGGTTCGAATCCTGTCCCCTCCGCCAACATTTCTCAGCCTGTCACGGGGCATCTTCTTGACGCCGCTGAATCCGGGTCACATCACCGGTCTGGCACTTCCAACCGTACCGCAATCACTGTAAATTTGCCGCACCGAACCCTCGTGCAGTGAGAACGTCCAGGCAGGTACGGAAAACATGTTTGTCGGAACCCAGTACCCGATTCACCTCGATACCGACTACGAGGTGCTCGCCCAGCTCGGCGTCAATCACATCAACGGCTACCCGCCGGGAACCGCCGATCAGTGGAATACCGACGTCCTGAGCAGGTACCGAGAAAAGGTCGAGTCATATGGCATCAAGGTCGACATGGTCGCCCTGCCGATCGGCGCGAAGCCGGAAGATAACCTCTCGCCGAACATCACGCTCGGAATTTCACCCGACCGAGATCGCGAGATCGAGATCTGCCAGAACATCATCAGGGCCTGCGCCGAATCTGGAATTCCTGCAGTCAAATATCGCCTTTTCATCATCGGAATAACCCGCACCACTCCCCGGCCCGGCCGCGGCGGCGCCATGCGGTCGAGCTTTCAATGGGACGAGGTCGACAAAAGCGAGCGACCCGGGATCTGGGGCAGCGTTTCGGCCGACGAGTACTGGGAGCGCATCGACTACTTCCTCGAAAGAGTCGTCCCGGTCGCTGAAGAATACGGGATAAAACTCGCATGTCATCCGCACGACCCTCACACCCCGGACGGCTACCGCGGTGTCGATCGTGTGCTGGGCACCGTCGATGGCATGAAGCAGTTCGTGCAGATGCACGAAAGTCCGGTGCACGGCCTGAATTTCTGCCAGGGCACAGTTTCGGAAATGCTGGAAGACCCCGGCAAAGAAATTTTTGACGTGATTCGCTGGTTCGGCGAGCGAGATAAAATTTTCAACGTCCACTTCCGGAACATTATCGGCAGGAAGCTGGCATTCGAAGAAACGTTCCCTGACGAAGGCGACATCGACATGATCGCGGCTGCTAAAACGTATAAAGAGGCCGGTTACACGGGAATGCTTATGCCAGACCATGCACCGAAAATCTCCGGCGATAATGCTGCCACCGTGGCGTTTGCCTACTGCTACGGCTACATCAGGGCCGTCCTTCAATCGATAGACGCCCTGGTCGATTAGGCAGCCGGTTTTTTTGGCCCTGAGAGCAACGTCTGTAACCCCGCCGGCGACGCGCACATGGCAGTTTCGCTAACATGGCGAACGCGGCACCGGGTGCCACAAAAAACAAAACAATTTCCTGGAGTTTCCCCTGACGATCAAGACCAATCTCCAACACCGCATAAAAAACGGCGAAATTTCGATCGGCGCGACCACTCCCATGACGGCCACGAAAAGCCAGATCGAAGACATCATGGGAAGTTCCGACTACACGTTCCTTTCCACCGACAGTCAGCACGGACCGTTCAGCGAACAGCTGCTGATCGAGTTCTGCGATGCCGCTGCCCAGGTCGGTGTGCCGGTGGTCTTCCGGATCAAGCACACGTTCCATTCGTACCTGGTTGGAAACATCCTCGATCTCGGTCCCTCGGGCATCGAAGTGCCGCAAACCGAGACCGCCGCGACCGCGCAGGAAGCGCTCGACTATTTCTACTACCCGCAGGTCGGGAAACGATCATGGGGAGGGGCAGCACGGGCCAACGTCAACGAGCATCCCGACCGCCTGGAATATGCCGACTACTGGAACGATTTCGGTGTCCTGTGGCTGCAAATCGAATCGCTCAGTGCGGTGACCCGCGCAAAAACGTTCGCGCAACCGGGCATCGCCTGCCTTTCCTGGGGACCCGCCGATCTTTCGTTCAACCGGGAGGCGAACCCCGAGCACCCGCTGAAGACCGACGACGACTGCATCCGGCACGTCGTAAAGCTGCTGGAAGGCAGTGAAACGAAACTCTGTATTCGAAGTTACGAGCCGGAATTGCGCAACAAGTACCTCGACATGGGCGCGACGGTACTGCTTGAACGACCCAGCGTGTGACGTAATCTTCAGCGGATCATTACAATCCATAATAGTAAGGCTCCGCATTACCCAGTTAGTTAGCGCACAACTGTGGCCTTTGCCACCCCGGTGCGCAACGAAGCACCCATGTTGATGCTCGAAACATCATCGTTCGTCGCAGCTGCCACTTTTGTTGGAGCGATAGTCGCGCTCCTGATGACGGCCTTCATGTGGAACCGGCGACGAGTGCCTGGTGCGGCATCGGTTGCGTGGTTGATGATTGCGGCCGCAATATGGTCTGGTGGATACGGCGTCGAGGTGCTGCTCGACCGACTCGACGACAAGCTGTTGCTTGTGCCAATCCAGTACGTAGGGACCACGACAGTCCCGGTCTTCTGGTTTTTCACTGCCGCGCAATTAACGGGGCGTATTCGAGTAATCACTCCACGCCTGCTGGCTTCGGTGCTGATAATTCCCGCAATTACGGTGGTCCTTACAGCGACAAACACCTCACATCACCTGATGTGGGAGGATGCTGCCATCGTAGGCGAACCGGGTAGCTTCTCTCTCGAGTTCATGCGCGGGCCCTGGTTCTGGTTTTCGTGGTTCTATTCGTACCTCGCGTTCTTCGCCGGGTTAGGATTTCTGCTCTACCGGGCCTTTGCAGAAACGTCGATGTTCAGAAGCCAGATGATCGCGACCATTGTCGCGGGAACGATTCCACTGGGTGCAAACCTTCTTTTCCTGACCGACCTCAACCCGTTGGGCTCTTTCGACCCTACGCCGATGTCATTTGCCATCTCCGGCGCCATCATCGCCTTCGGCTATATCCGGTTCAAGCTGTTCGACCTTGTGCCGATCGCCGTGGACATCCTCGTGGAGCGTATCCCCGATGCAATGTTTGTGCTCGATTCCGAGGGACAAATAGTCGACGCCAACCCGGCGGCCGAAAGAATGGTCGCTTCGGGTGGCAAAGCACTGATCGGCAGTCATCTGTGCGACGTGTTTTCCGGAGAGCTGGCCGACCATGAACTCTGTAAGGGAAATCCGTCCGGGGCGGCCGAAGACGTCGTAATAGAAAATCCAACCACCCTGCAACCTGTCGTTTATTCGCCGACGGTCACGAAATTGTCTGACAGCATCAGCGAGAACAGTTATGGCGGCCACTTGCTGATGTTTCGCGATGTGACGGAGCAACGAAACGCCTCCGCAACGCTCCGGCGCCTCGCGAGAATCACGACTGTAAACGCGATTACCACCGATGTAGCAGAGGTGCACGATGTCGAGTCGATAATGGCCACCGCCACATCGCGACTTGCCGATTTGTTGCCGGCCGATCACGCGTGCGGGCTGCTATTGGACCCCGACTGGGGTGATTTCGTGGTCGTCAGCGTTGCCGGGCCTCACCAGCCGCCCCCCACAAACCAAACTCCCGAACCTTCGATTCGATCGTTCTGAAGACCGGGCCTTCTGGAGGCGATCACGACCTTTCGGACGCGGCCGGTGATCTCGACGAATTTGCACGCAGGTTTGCGGCCTCCGGACTTCGCTCAGTCGTGGGACACACGCTTTCCGCAAATGGTGAAACATACGGGGCGATCGTCGTCGCAAGGACCGACGCCGGTTCTCTTGGGCCCGCTGAAGTCGAACTGATGAGCGCGGTCGGTGCATTGGTGGCACAGGCCATTTACGGCGCTAGGCTGGTTGACGACCTGAGATCGATGAACGCCGAACTGGTAGATACCCAACAACAGGTCATGAGGCAGACACGCCTGAGGGCGCTCGGACAGATGGCCGGTGGTATCGCGCACGATATCAATAACGCGCTGTCACCGGTGGTCGGTTTTTCCGACATGCTCTTGCAACAGAACAAGGACCTCGACGAACATTCCAAAAAACTGCTCCAACTCATCCGCCTCGCAGCACTGGACATATCTCGTATCGTCGAACGGATGCGCCAGTTATACCGCGACCGGGAAGCAAACGAACTCGAACTCGAACCTGTCGATATCAAGCAGATTGTGCGTGAAACGATTGAACTCACGCGCCCGCGGTGGCGCGACCGTTCAGGCACCGGGGCCGAGATCAGGGTTTCGACGGATTTCGCCCGGGCATTACCGGCGATTTACGGTGCCGAAACTGAAATTCGCGAGGCGCTTACGAACCTGGTACTTAATTCTGTCGATGCCATGCCGGATGGCGGTCGTATCGTTATCGCCGGTTACGTACTTCCCAAATCCACGAACGGCGATGATACGTCCCCGCCAGAATGGGTGATTGTGGATGTGAGCGATGACGGGACCGGTATGAGCAACGAAACGGCCCTCAGCGCGATGGAACCGTTCTTCACCACCAAGGGCGAGGGCGGAACCGGGCTCGGACTACCGATGGTCCAGCAGGTGATGCAACGTCATTCCGGCACCGTCACCATTCATGCCCGCAAAAAAACCGGAACGACCGTACGTCTTTCCTTCCCGGTAAAATCTACCGCCACAACCCTCCGACCTGGCGCTTTAGCCGATGAATCGATTGCAAAAAGCCTCAAATTGCTCGTAGTCGACGACGAGCCGATGCTCAGAATGGTCGTCGAAGAAATGCTCACTTCCGAAGGTCACTCAGTCTCGGTCGCGGTCGGTGGGCCCGAGGCCTCCGAGCTTGTCAGCCTTGAGCACAAATCGGGGGCACCGTTTGACGTTGTCATCTCCGACATAGAAATGCCCGTTTTGAACGGAAGGATGCTGGCTGAATTCATTGAACTCGAATCGCCAGACACCGACGTGATCCTGATGACCGGCTGGACCGATACGCAAATTGACATCGAGGCTATTTCGACACGGGTTGTCGGGCTGTTGCAGAAACCTCCCCGACTC
>Ga0208879_1003066_pt1:0-7500 | contig 14051 bp, 10 predicted proteins | sample Knorr_S15_td_Bot_FD_185605 | JGI IMG/M metagenome (GOLD analysis project Ga0208879, IMG submission 185605) | Marine microbial communities from Southern Atlantic Ocean transect - Knorr_S15_td_Bottom_ad_5009_LV_A (SPAdes) (version 2) | ecosystem: Environmental > Aquatic > Marine > Oceanic...
AGTTGAGCTTTCAGCGGAAAAAAAGGCCAGGCGCGTGGCGTCCCGCCCTTTTTAACCATCAGGGTTTTCGACCCTTTGCCCTGAACGATTCGAGCAGGTACATCTGGCTGAACTCTTCCCAAATCGATTGCGTGGTCTGGCTATATCCGTCGTTGGCTTCGTGAATTCGTTCGTCAGTTGGGGAGTGCAGTTTTTATTTCCATGGGAGCTCTCCAACCTGGGAAACGCGGTGACTTATCTGATGTACGCGGGCTTTGCAATTATCGGACTTATTGTGCTGTATAGGGTGTTGCCGGAGACCAAGGAAAAATCGCTGGAGAGAATCGAAAAAGAATATGTAGGCGCATGAACCACGTGCACTGGAGTCCCTAGTCTCTATTGTCCATCCAACTTCTCAAGAGGTCCTCGTCGATGACGAAACACGTTACTGAACCGACTGTCATTGAAGCGGCGGGATTCCCGCCTAAACGAATCGAGGAGTTTTTCGGACGGGTAAACTCGGGTGATGAGCGACTCAGCATTGCGCGTATGTCGAGTCCGGAAGGCTGGAGTGAACCAGGTCAAACGCCCGAATTTGACGAGTATACGCTCGTATTAGAGGGGTGCCTGCGCGTTGAAACGGAAACTGAATCGATCAATGTTCGCGCAGGCGAGGCCATTCTTTGCTCCGCCGGAGAATGGATCCGGTATTCCAGTCCTCACGAAGGAGGAGCGAGATATATTGCAGTTTGTCTTCCTGCATTTTCGCCAGATACCGTCCACAGGGACAGGGATTAGCCTACGGAGCTACCGAAAAACGATCTCTCGGATCGTATCCGCGCCCAGCTCCTTGTTCAGGCGTTGGCGCCAGTCATCTCTTTTGAGGTGCAGTTCCTGTCTCCAAGCAGGCGACGAAATGCGTACGAACAACCGATCTCCCTTCACCCAGCATTTCTCTACGTGATGCTTCATCTGGGGGCTCATAATCTGCTCCCATGTAGCGATAACATGACCTCGAGCCAGCGGGCCTTCTAGACCCATGCCCTTGATGAGCTCACCGAGTATGTCGCCGAGTGGTTTGGCCGTTCTGTTGCGCATGCCGACAACTTACAGACGAGGAATCAAAACCGCTTAGAAATGGTCAGGGGGCGCCAGCGATTAGCAGCGAACTGCCCATTGCTAGCACCCCCATGACCACTCATCGGAAGACGCACTGTGCACTACGACGGCTATTCGCCATAGTTACAGAATAGATGGTGTTTTCTGTAAATGGTTGCCCGTCAACACGATGTGCATTCGTATTGTGCTTATCCAGGTCATTGGACGCGGGGCAGTTAGATCGTCATGGCTATATTCGTGCCCCCCTTCAGCCTATCCATGTAAATTTCGGACATGATTGATCTCGCCACAAAACTCGCTCGGATAGGAACCGAGCCTGACCCGGAGACCGGTGCGCTCACCCCTCCCATTCACATGGCATCCACCTACGCCAGGGATGAGGCAGGAGAGTACTCGCGCGGATTCGTTTATTCACGCCTGGAGAATCCCACCCGTCGCCGTTTCGAGGAGGCGCTGGCCGATATAGAAGGAGGTGAGTCATGCGCCGCCTTTTCGTCGGGCATGGCGTCCGCGATGACACTGTTTCAGGCGCTGGATCCGGGTGATCATATCGTCTTTCCTGCAGACATATACTTCGGAGTGCGTCATCTGGCGACTACCGTCTTCTCGCGTTGGGGACTCAAATCCGACATCGTGGACATGTCCCGGCTTGATTCTGTGCAGGACGCTATCACCGATAGAACGCGTATTGTCTGGGCAGAATCGCCCTCCAATCCGCAACTGAACATCACAGACATCGAAGGTGTCGCTGAAATTGCCCACGCCGCGAGTGCTCAACTGGTTGTCGACAGCACCTGGTCTACCCCTTATTTGATGCAACCCATCGCGCTGGGAGCGGACATCGTTCTGCACTCCGTAACCAAGTACCTGGGGGGACATTCGGATGTGCTGGGAGGCGCGTTGGTTTTCTCGGAGAAAACAACGTTGTCTGAAAGAGTCCACGAACTGCAACGGGAAGCCGGCGCGGTTCTGGATCCCTTTTCCTGCTGGCTAACCATGCGAGGAATGAGATCATTGATCCCCAGAATGAATCGGCACTGCGCATCTGCCGCGCATCTGGCGTCGTTTCTTGAGGGACATCCACACGTAGATACGGTCCTCTACCCTGGGCTGTCATCTCACGAGGGCCATGACATCGCTCGACGCCAGATGCGCGATTTCGGAGGTATGTTGGCCTTCCTCGTAAACGGAAACGCGGAGCAGGCGCAGCATGTTTGTCGTGAGCTCGAACTGTTCGCCAGTGCCACAAGTCTGGGCGGGACCGAAAGTCTCATTGAGCACCGAGCATCGGTCGAAGGCCCCGATTCGCCGACCCCCGAGAGTTTGCTGAGAGTGTCTGTCGGGCTTGAATCACCGTCGGATCTCGAGGCCGATTTGAACCGCGCGCTGGAGATCGTATTTAACTGAATCGGTTGTTTGAAAAGAGGTGCTGTCGTAGTTTTCAGGCCGCCATTTAGGGATGGTAATGCCCGTTTATCGCATCAGAGAACCGATTTCGAATGAAGCTTCCTTTTTTCCTCGCCCGCAAGTTTGTGGCTGCGGAGACCATAGAAGAATCGCTTCCGGTTGCGAAAGAACTTCGGTCGAAAGGGCTGACCACGACGCTCGATTTACTGGGCGAGTACATCTCTGATCCACGACTCGCAACCAAGTCAAAAAACGAATACATCACCCTCATTCGGGCGATCAGTTCGAGCGATGGCGAGATCGACGCAAACATATCCATAAAATTATCCATGCTCGGGCAGAAGATCGACGAGTCCTTCTGCCTAGATAACCTGCACGAGTTGCTGACGGTAGCGAAGGAAAATAGGACGTTCGTGAGACTCGATATGGAGGGTACAGATGTTACTGAATCGACCGTATCAATCTTTGAGCAGGTGTTTCCTGAGTACCGGGAAAATGTCGGAATTGTACTTCAGGCTTACCTGAAAAGAACGGGAGACGATGTCGCTCGCATGTGTGATCTCGGAGCGAGAGTCAGGCTCTGCAAGGGCGCCTATAAGGAGCCGCCAAGTCTTGCCCACCAGGATATGCCCAGTATTCGGGATCACTACCTGGAGCATATGGAGACACTGATCTCGAAGGGAAATTATCCCGGGATCGCTACGCACGACGACATTCTGATCGACGCTACGAAATCCTATGTTCGCGAACGATCAATCGCTTCGGACCGGTTTGAATTTCAGATGCTGTACGGAATCAGGGCTGAAACGCAGCACGACATTGCGTCTGAGGGTTTTGGTATGCGTGTATATATCCCTTTCGGAGACATGTGGTATCCGTATTTTTCCCGGCGCCTGAGAGAGCGCAAGGAAAATGTCTGGTTTATCCTGATGAATATGTTCAGGAAATAAATTCACTACACTGCTTCACGCCGTGATCAATCGAGACTTCATACTCCGCCAGATCCATCAACTCGCTCAGGTTTTGGCACAGGTCCTTTTCAACAAGCGACTTGATCAACAAACCGAGGAATCACGGGAAATGATTTCCATGGCGCTGAAGGACACGCTGGGAAACGATCTTGATCGACTCCTTCTCATGGACAAAGAATCCTTGATGGCTGTTTGCGGCCGCGAAGGAGGATTCAACGCCCAGCTGGCCGTCTCAGTGGCGGATTTGATGAAGGAAGAAGGATCGGAAGCGGCTGTGCAACGAGCATACTGGCTCTACGAAGCGGCGCTCACGCGCGGCGCAACACTTCCACTACAAGCCCTCGAATGGATTGGAGATCAGGCTTCCTGATCGGCCAGCCATCTTTCAGCATCGATCGCGGCCATACAGCCCGTTCCGGCCGCGGTCACGGCCTGTCGATAGATGTGGTCCTGCGCATCACCGCAGGCAAAGACGCCCTCAATGTTCGTATAGGTCGAATCTGACTGGGTCTGAATATATCCCGTCTCGTCCATATCGAGGAAGTCCTTGAACAGGTCTGTGTTGGGCGTATGTCCGATGGCGACGAAGAATCCTTCCACGTCGAGGTCTCGAACTTCACCCGTATTTACGTCCTTGATGACGAGGCCTTCTACCAGCTTGTCACCGCGTATGTCTTCAACCGTCGTATTCCAGAGTACCTCTATCTTCTCATGCGATAGGACCCGATCCTGCATGATCTTTGAGGCTCGAAATTCTCCGCGTCGGTGAATCAGGAAGATCTTTGATGCGAAGCGTGTCAGAAATAGAGCCTCTTCCATCGCTGTGTCTCCTCCACCGACGATAGCCACGTTCTGCTCACGAAAAAAGGCTCCGTCGCAGGTCGCACAAGCGGACACACCATGTCCCAGAAGCCGGGACTCGTTTTCCAGGCCGAGGTACATCGCCGACGCTCCGGTTGAGACAATTACGGTGTCAGCGGTGACGGGTGTTTCTTCGTCGACGATCAACTTGAAGGGTCGCTGGCTGAGATCTACGCTGGTGACAGTTCCCCACCGAAGTTCGGCCCCAAATCGTTCCGCCTGCTTCTCGAACATCTGCATCATGTCAGGGCCCATGATGCCGTCCGGGAAGCCAGGGTAATTTTCGACATCGGTAGTTGTGATCAACTGGCCTCCTGGCTCGGGCCCCTGAATCACCAGGGGCGCGAAGTTGGCCCGGGCAGAATAGATGGCAGCCGTAAGACCGGCTGGTCCAGTGCCAATAATCACCACTTTTCGATGTTCAGCAGATCCGAAATCGATCCCTTCCATATACTTTTCTGGCTAAGCCGGCTGACCGGCAAGGGCTTCAAGTTTCGCCGCCAGCACTTTCTTGGGGGCAGTTCCTACGAGCTGATCTACGACCTGCCCATCCTTGAAAAACAGCAGGGTGGGGATCGATCGAACACCATATTGCATCGCCGTCTGCGGATTGTGGTCTACATCGAGTTTTCCAATCTTAGCCTTGCCTTCGAATTCATCTGCAAGCTCTACGATGACCGGGGCGATGATGCGGCAAGGACCACACCAGGTTGCCCAAAAATCAACCAGAACCGGCTGATCGGATTCAAGAACCTCGGATGCAAAGTTGGCGTCAGTAAGGGTCACATATTTTGCGTCCTGTGCCATGAATTTTCCTCGTTTACAGATTTAGTGATTCGTTCAAATAGCTTGTATCGAGCCTTGGGTAGCTCGCTGAAGTAGGATGTTACAGCACCCACTCCCAGAGGTCATTTTTCGAACTATATGCTCTTTATTTACAGTTAATTAGACATCAGATCAGGAATCGCTGATTCGTATATGATCTCCAAATCCCTTCCTCTTGTTGCTACCGCCTGACGTCCATCGACCGAAACGGTGAAATCGCCATTTACAACGACTCCAAGCTGGACCAGTTCGACTGGAAATTCAGAAGCCGTGGACCTTGCCTCTTCCATCTGTTCTGGTGAGATGGTCAAGATGATCCGTGACTGGGCCTCTCCAAACAAGAGCGCGTCTAGCCGCTCCTCTTCAATCGAGGCCAGCTCAATGTTCGCACCCAACCCTTCAGAAGCCAGCACCTTCTCTGCAAGGCACACCAACAGTCCGCCGTCTGATACATCGTGCGCGCTCCTGACAACACCAGATCTGATCATTTTCAGACATGCTGCCTGTACCGCCTTTTCCTCTTGCAGGTCGAACGCGGGCGCGTCTCCCGCGGTGGTATCGTGGACGAGAGACAGATACTCGGATGCTTCGATACCCTGCGGGCCGCGATCCGGCGGTCGCAGTTCCACAATCAGATCACCCGACGACTTCACTGGAAAGCTGGTCGCGTGCGCCTCTACGTCATCCACCACACCAAGCATTCCGATTGTAGGCGTGGGAAAGACGGCACCTTCTGGATTTTCATTATAGAATGAAACGTTTCCACCAGTCACCGGAGTACCAAGCGCTCGGCATGCTTCGCCCATTCCGGCTAATGCTTCTTTGAAAACCCAGTAAACCTCTGGTTTATACGGATTGCCAAAGTTCAGACAATTGGTGATGGCTACAGGCTCACCTCCCGCGCAGACAACATTTCTGGCCGCTTCTGCGACGGCGATTTGCGTCCCCTTTCGAGGATTCAGATAGACATAGCGTGCGTTGCAATCTGTCTTGAGGGCAAGGCCCTTCTTCGAGCCTTTCAAACGTATGACCGCGGCATCGCTGGGACCAGGCCCGATGACGGTATTGGTTCGCACGGAAGTGTCATATTGCTCGAAGACCCATCTTTTCGAGGCGATGTTGGGTGCTCTCAAGAGTCGCTCGAGCGCATCTTGAACACCTTCGATCGATAAATCGGGAATAGAGTCAGGATCGAATGCTTCCGTATCGTCCAAATAGGCGGGCCGTTCGGTTTCACGGATGTACACTGGTGCGCCACCGCCCAGAGCCAGATGCTCTGCAGGAACGTCTGCCACCAACTCGCCGTGCCAGAAGACTTTCACCTGACCATCATCGGTGACGTGACCAATTTCTGCCGCATGAAGATCCCACTTCTCGAAGATCGCCTCAAGTCTCTCTTCCTGCCCCTTCTCACAGACGATCAGCATCCGTTCCTGACTTTCGGAAAGCATGATTTCGTAAGGGGACATACCCTCTTCCCGAGTGGGCACCTTGTCGACGTGAATCACCATTCCAGAGTCGCCTTTCTCACTCATCTCGCAGGATGAGCAGGTCAGTCCCGCGGCGCCCATGTCCTGAATACCTACAACCGTTCCGCTGTTGATGACCTCGAGACTTGCCTCAAGCAGCAATTTTTCCGTGAATGGATCGCCGACCTGAACACTGGGACGTTTGGCTTCGCTTTTTTCCGAGATCTCTTCCGAAGCAAATGTCGCACCATGAATACCGTCTCGGCCGGTCGAAGAACCGACGATGTAGACGGGATTTCCAACCCCGATAGCGATAGCAGATGCCGTCTCTCCAATCGCGACGATTCCAACGCTCATCGCATTGACCAGAGGGTTGCCCTCGTACGAGGGATCGAAATAGACTTCGCCGCCTACCGTTGGGACACCAAACGAATTTCCGTAGTCACCGATACCCCGGACCACTCCGTCAAACAGGTATCGCACCCTGGGATTTTCAAGGGACCCGAAGCGCAGCGAATTCAGCGAGGCAATTGGGCGGGCCCCCATGGTAAAAATATCCCTCTGGATGCCTCCAACACCTGTCGCTGCACCCTGGTAGGGCTCCACCGCTGAAGGATGATTGTGGGATTCAATTTTAAAGGCCACCGCCATTCCGTCGCCGATATCCACGAGGCCTGCATTTTCCTCTCCCGCGCCTACGAGAAGAGCTTCACCGTCTCGCGGTAATTTTTTTATCTCGACAATCGAATTCTTATACGAACAGTGCTCACTCCACATCACGGAGTAGATACCGAGCTCTACGTAGGTGGGAGTCCGACCAAGCTTCTCTAGAACCCAGCCGTATTCTTCCTCCGTTAGGCCGTGTTCGA
>Ga0208879_1003068_pt1 | contig 14037 bp, 12 predicted proteins | sample Knorr_S15_td_Bot_FD_185605 | JGI IMG/M metagenome (GOLD analysis project Ga0208879, IMG submission 185605) | Marine microbial communities from Southern Atlantic Ocean transect - Knorr_S15_td_Bottom_ad_5009_LV_A (SPAdes) (version 2) | ecosystem: Environmental > Aquatic > Marine > Oceanic | place...
CGCACTTATTTCGAGAAGTTCCTGCCGCTCAAAAACCGTGCCGCGCCTCCCGCCTCCAGACCGGGGTGACGTTTTAAGAGGACGGAATCCAACTGATACGCCCCTGAGAAATCCCTTTTCAAACATCAGCCCAACCTGTTGCGCAAAATCTGTGGGCGCAAACTCAATTGTCGCCATCAGCGCGCCGTTCTCAACCCATACGTCGACGCTCTTGCCGACCGGCAGAAGGTCGTGCCGGTGCGCCCACAGAATCACCGGATTCAGCCGGTAGTTTTCAAGCTCCCACCCTTCCGCCCGAATCACGTCGCCAGCACGATCTTCACTTTCGATAGAAGCCTGGATCGTCACACTGTTCCGATCGTATGGCGACTTGTCGGTCGGCACTGAAAGCGACTCACCCCGTCCAGACAACGCACCCTTCACCCGGTCGTCCATCGCCAGTTTGCGTTTCTGCAGATCGCCCGCAGGAACCGTCGTGATACCCAACCACCGTGTGACCATGTGGATGTCCTAGTCCTGAATATCTTTACCGGTCCCAGAATCCCCACACTCGTCAATAGATCTAAGAACCACCGTCACCTCTTTCATGAACTGGTCAATGCTCTGAAATAAAACGACCCGGCAGAACACGACATTGATCGCGTTCATATCCGGGTCAGTCCCTGTGTGCTGCGGCTCTATCTGACTGCTGTATTCAGCACGTATGTTCTAATACATGAAGTTACAAGCACCCGTCGATTTGGTCAAGGAGCAGGTGTCACAGGTGTGGGTGATTTCCATGCTGGCTGCTTGGCTGTCGGCAAGAGCAAGAGATTTAATGCTGCTCGACAGACAAAAATACCCATGCACGTATCAGCCTGTCTGGAGTCGATATACGACGTCCTCGGCGGGAGCCTCGGCATCCGAAAACAACTGGAATCCGGCTTTTTCCAGCACGCGTCGGGAGGCCAGGTTGTTCGAATCAGCCCCCGCCAGAACCGAGACGATCTCTGGGCGTGCGGCGCACCAATGGGCAAATCCGCCAACAATTTCCGTGGCCAGCCCCAGCCCCCAGTACTTTTCCAGTAATAAATAGCCAATTCGTATTTCTAACTTGCCCGGCACCCCGTCTTCACCCAGGATCATCAGACCAACGGTGGCATCGGTTCTACTGTCCACGACCAGGAGCAACGCCCCGCCGCTATCGTACGTCTCCTCAATCCAGTCGCTTGCTCGGGCCCGCGAGTAACTTCCCTGCCAGCCGGGCGGCAGCCACTTTGTCACGCCGGAGGTCATCAACTCAGCCACGAAATCAGGCAGATTTCGCGAGGTCTCCTCGGAAAGCTGGATCGTTTTCCATTCCTTTGCACTGAGCCGAGCAGTTTCAAACTTGCATCCTGCCAACACGGAACATGCCACTAAGACCGCTCTTTCTTCCACTCGCGGAAACGTTCCTTGGTCTCCCCTGAAATCGGGTAGTACATTCCCGGTGGAACTTGCTCGGTGTCGATCAAGCCGATCACGAACTGCTCCGCCTCTTCCTGCTCCTCGATCCAGTCGATCACCTCTTCGGCTCTGCTGGCAGGTACCACCACGACTCCGTCGTCGTCGGCCACGATCACGTCACCCGGCATCACCAGCACCCCTCCGACATTCACGGGACGCCCCTCTTCAAACGATTCTAGAAAAGGCAGGTTTCCAGCTGGAGAACGGTTCCTGGCAAACACGGCCAGGTCATATTCGTCGGCAATCATCTGTAAATCGCGAATCGCGCCATCGGTAACCAGACCCTGTGCCTTGTTGTGCCACAGCTGGCGGGTTTTCACGTTGCCGAGGATGCAGGCGTACTCATCGAACGTGTGCGCCTCGACCACAAGCACGTTGTTCGGTCCGCACTTGCCCATCGCCAGGTACTCCGGCGAATTGGCACCCCTGCGAGTCTCTGCCAGCAGGTCGGGCCGGGCTGGCACAAACCGCAGCGTCTGCGCCCTGCCGACCAGCGTCTTGCCCGGCGTGTAGGTCTTCACCCCCCGCATCAGGCACAATTGGTAGTTCGCCGAAGCGAACCACTCCTGTCCTCCCGGTGGCTCCAGCCTCCAAACAGCACTGTAAGCAGTCGCAGAAGTAACTTTTCTGAAGCGATCGAGTATTTCGTCTGAAACATTTGTTGCTGTTTGGTCTGACACGCTGGTTCCCCTGATTCGCCTCCTATTTCGAAGACCGTGAGAGCCGAAAGTATATGACCACAACTCGTGTCATTCTGGCTGCAGCGCAGAAATTCTGTAGCAACTGGATCGGCGTGTCCGTCAATCGCGCGCTCCAAAACGCGACCCCATCACTCCCGCACGCCTGTGGTATCACCAGCACCCGGCTCCACATCACCCAGCAGCGTCTGGCGGAAAGTCCTGTCCATCTGCCAGTGGACCTTCGACGCTAGCGTCGCAGTCACCGCGGCACTGAGTACCATCACAAGGGCCGGCACCGGAGACGTCACGTCTCCTATCGACATTAAGTCCAGCAAGCGAGTCACCAACCAAACACCCGACGCCAGTAGCAGCAGACCTGCCAGGCCTGTGCTGGCTGCATCAGCCAGGGCGAGCCGGGGCGTACCTGCAATCCGTGCCAGGACCCGACTCATATACGTCGTCCCCAGTTCACGAAATACATTCCAGAGAACGATCCCTGAAGGAACCACGAGGGTCACGACAACACCGAGCGTCGCAACACCGACAAGTTCAGCGGAAATCCCCAGATCGGTCGCCAGCCGGGTTCCAGCATTCGAAATCAAAACGCCCGCAATGACCACAAGGCCGATAATTCCGAAACTCACCGCAGCCGACCTGACTCCACGTTTAAAACCGTGTGATGCCAGCTTGCGCGGACCCATTCCCCTCCGGGCTGATGCAATCGTCGTTGTGAAAACACCGGCTTTGACCTTCACTTGCCCGGGCACAAGCCAGTCGAATACGCGCCCGATAATGCGATGTGAGTGGAACACCAGCGGATAGGCAAACGAAGCCATCAGCGTACTGATAGTCACCACCGGATACAGCTGCGACCCGACCGCCGAATGCTCGCTGCCAGCCCTCGCTATCGCCAGCGAAAACTCTCCCGGCTGCGGCATCGCGGTGCCTACTTTCAGCGCGGTCTTGCCATCGTGGCCCGTCAGGAACGTGCCCACGGTCGCCGCCAGCACCTTCCCTGCCACCAGTACCCCGGTCACGATCATCGCCACCCCGAAAAAATCCGGGATCTCTGCGATATTCACGAGCATGCCGATCGAAACAAAGAACAGCGCAGCGAACACGTCGCGAACGGGAGAAATCACCCGGGTTACCTGATCCCGATGCCGGGTATCGCCCAGAACAGTGCCAATCAAGAATGCCCCGGCCCCCGCTGAGAGTCCCATCTCATGGGCCAGCAACCCAACGCCAAAGCACACGCCCAGACTTCCTATCACCAGTGTTTCGCGCGATTTCAGGTAGTCCAGCAGGTCCATGAACCTCGGTGCCAGTAGCGTGCCGAAAACAAGGGCGCCGATCGCGAAGATGAACATCTTGATGACGAGCGCCCACACGTCAACGGTCCCGCCCGCGTCCTGGTTCGCATAGCCGGCAAACACCGCGAGCAGCACTACGGCTACGAAGTCCTCTACCACCAGCACGCCCACGACCAACTGACCACGGAGCGTCATCATCTGACCGCTCTCCCGCATGATCTGCACCAGCACTGCGGAGCTGGAGAATGCCATCGCTGCGCCGAGATAAACCGAGGTCGTGGGACTCCACCCGAGTGCGCGGCCAACAATGTAGCCGAGTGTCATCATTGCCGTTATTTCGATCGCGCCGATAACCACGACGCGGAACCCGACCCTGCGAATCCGCTCCCACCCAAACTCGACGCCGATCGAGAACAACAGGACGACAAGACCCACTTCGGCCACCAGCGAAACCGTCTCGGTGTCCTTCACAAATCGACCCTGGAGTGCGAACGGACCCACCAGCACGCCCGCGAGCAGATACCCGAGAATCGGTGGTTGCCGAATCAGGCGAAAAACGATCAGGGCCGCAGCTGCTGCGATCATGATCAGCGCGAAATCTCTTACAAAGTCTCCGGAGCCCACAGATTCATACTAGTGAGAACGACCCCGGTATTGCCTCAACCCTGAAACCCAGTTCCACTCACTTGGCAGAATCTGCAACTGTTTTCGTACTGGGCCGCGGCCCAACGCCCCACTCCTCGGGCGCAAGGCCGTGCCTAGCCCTCACCTCGTTCGGGGTCATCACCCCCGCATTCACAAGGCTCACCTCCCTGGCCACCAGTGAATCCTCACTATCGCTCAGCGCCTCGATCTCCGAAATATCGAACCTGAACCGGTACTCAGATGGCGATAAGCCAACAGCCGGCACAAGGCTCATGTTCAAAGAATCTTCGATCAACCTCAGCTCAGGCACGATCGTATTGCGCCATAGAAACCGTTCCAGTGTGCTCACATTGGCAAGTGTTGCGTTCTCGAGTTCGCTCAGGAACACCGTCGGCACCCCGAACGCCCTCGATACCTCTTCCACCGACCAATCGAGGGCCTTGGAGAACTCCATATCCCGCTGACTCAGACCCAGCCGCTTCGCATCCATCCCCTTGTCCAGCAAAATCGGCCTATGCGACCTCGACGGACCCTTGAACCGCGCGTCCCACCGGCTGTAGAACTCGGCCACCTCGTCATCGGTCGGCGTCACGTCCGACGTAATTGCAAGGTCACCCGGCGTCGCCGAGTTGGCAAAGAAATTCCGGTTGAACCGCTGCGCCTCAAGCCCCATGTCGACCGACAGCCTCGCCGGGGCCACCGACGAAAGACCGGCAAACTCCTCCAGCGGGTTGAACTGCTTGAACCACATAATTTCTTCAGGCAGGTAGGCCACTCGCTGGCCCGCGTGTTCGTAAACAAACCCTCGGACGTACTTGCGGACATCTGGAAGAACGCGCATCCGGTCGGGGCGCAAAGGCCAGAGTTCGCTCACTTCCCCGCTGTCGTCCCGCTCAATGCCAAGAAATGCACTCCCCCACAGCAGGAGGTTCGATTCAATTGCCCTGATGAGCTCCGTCCGGCTCCACGAACTATTTGGATGATCGATCATGCGTTGCAACCGGTGATCAACATCGACGGGAATCCACGATACTGTGCCTCCCTGGCCGTCTGAAATCCCTACTCTCTTTTCGACCAACAGCGGGGGGCGGCCTACCGCGTCGGCCCTCGTACGGACCGCGGCATACACCGCCGCAGAAGTGGCGTAATAGTCGCCATATTTCGTGGCTGCCCAATCGCCACCAATTCCATCGGTCGCGTCGATTCGGTCCACCGTGATACGCGTAGAACGGTTCGACTTCTCGCCAATGCGAATTCGTCCCAGCGCGAGCCGCGACGCCGCCCTTTGAGCAATTCCAGTCCCAAACGACACAACACTCTGCAACCCAAAATTCATTTTCGTTCCTTTCAACTCCATCTGTAAGCGACCTCTGGCGAACCCGCCCAGCCCGCTATGTCCCAGCCCACACTTTGTAACCCCGCTCGGGCTGCTTCGCGAATGCCAGCATCATTGCGTCTGCAAGATCAGGGCTCCGCTCGCCGCGCGCCCGTAAATCGTCCTTGTCCTCAATTCTCATCTGCCCGCTACTCGTGAATGAATAGCGGATCGAAGCCAGTTGACTGATCAATTCAGCGTCGCCCGGAATCGATATCCGCTTGTCCTGAAAACGCTCCCTGAGACCGTCAAACAACTCTGCCCTAAGGTTCGAAAAGTGCTCCGGGTTACCCGCACGCCGGGCCACGTTCACACCCTCGACATGCGGAATCTTCAATTCACGAAGTCGGTCGATCACACCGGCGCCAATACCTATCTCATCGATCCTGATAGCACCCGGTGAATACTTTCTGACAGCCCGCACTACCTGTCCCGCCGTGCTCATCGTGTCCTGGCGCGCGAACGTCTCAAGCGAAATGACCTTCTCGCCTCTGCGAATGCAAATCGCAGTCTTGTCACTCCCGAACCGTGCGACATCCACCCCGATTTCAACCTGACCCACGCTGCCAACAACGAAATCGGCTTCCACGGCGTCCGCCACCGGTTCTACAGCCAGCTCGACGAGCTTCAGTGGGATCAGTGTGTCCTCCGATTCGGTCGGAAAATCACCCAGCACCCGCACCTGGTACAGGTAGCTGTCGACACCCCAGATCTCTTCCGCGTCCGCCACCCATTTCGGTGTGACCAGCGCCGGAATATCGACATTGTTCTGCCGCAGGTTCGGCGTATCGAACGCCGATATGTGAATGGTCTCCCACAGGCCGCGCCGCTTGTGAAACGCCTCGTAAAAAGTACCTCTCAGGCTAGTCGGGTTCCCGAGCAGCAACACCTTTGCGTCAGCCGAGGTCATCGAACCCTCGATCGCCTCGAAGATCCCCTCACGTACCCCCGATGCCTCGTCCACCACGAACAGAATGTGGCCTTCGTGAAAACCCTGGAACCGCTCGGGTGTATCGGTTGAAAGTCCCAGGGCGTAATGCTTGTCGCCGAGTTCCAGCGAAGTCCGTAACAACTTGCCCCCGACCAGACGGCGGTTTTCATTGTGGGCCCTGCGAATTTCACGCCACAGGATGTTTTTCACCTGGTGACCGGTCGGTGCCGTCGTGATCACTACCGCATCGGTATGGCACATCAGCCACCACAACACGATATAAGCCGCTATGTAGGTCTTGCCGGAACCGTTACATGATCGGACAGCCACTCGCGAATGGTCCCGCACCGCCTCAAGGATGTCGATCTGCTTCGACCACGGGCTGGCACCCAGGTTTTCGCAGACGAACCTGACCGGGTCAGCCTCCCACACTATCCGTACAACTCCCGGGGCCGACAGTACTGCCAGAAGTAATTCCTGCTCCGCCTCGGAAATTAACTGTGGCTCGATTTTGCGATTTATGCCGCTTTCCGACCGGTCGCCATGCCTTAATCGCCCGCTCAATCACGGGGACTGAAAATATGGCCGCACGACCGGCACCGGTAGCATGTATTCGCCTGTGGATCGGCCTTCTCGAGGCGCACCGGAATCTCATTGGAACACCTGGGACAAGGGGAAGTCTCGGTAAGGCCATCACCCGAAGGCGCATTGCCCGAATCCTCCACCGAAACTACCTTTGTCTGCATCTTCAGCGCATTCGCTTTCTACTATTATCAGAACATTTGTTCTAATAAATAAAGCACATACCCGGCCGCCAGTCAAGCAGCAAACGGCATAGAAGGGAAAGATTCTAGAAGAATATGGCGACAACGCCTGAACGCGTCGTGAGCTGGTCCGGCTGCGTTCCTAATTGCGTTATAGCCCGTGGTTCCAGGGTGACTCTTCAGGAGTGTGGCGATTGTATTGTGATGAGTGGGAATATCACATGAAGAAAACGTGATGGCACGAAGCATTTCACAATCGTTCCACGGGCTTCAGTCTACTACCGTTCATCTTTCGCTTCGTGGAGCCAGCGCAAATACATGCGCAGGATTCCGCCAGAAATCTTCATCTCTCCCAGTACTTCATCCGCGTGAACCAGCCGCCTGTAAGTCTTTTCGTCACAGGGTTCCCACGGTTGCAGCGAAACCGCGGCGCTCCACAATGATCTGACCAGCGTCAGCCCCTCTTCATGTCCTCGAATACAGACGCTCTTTGCGAAACCAAGTAGCGTTGCATCTTCGACTATCGCACATGCCTCCTCAAGCACTTCCCTGTCAAGCGTGGCCCGCAGGTTCTCACAAATCTCAGGCCGACCGCCGGGAAACTCCCACTTCTCATCGTCCGATCTCACCAGTACAATCTGGCCTTCGGGCGTGAAGCATATTGCAGAAGATCCGTGGGGCTTACCGTCCGGATACGGGTGAACTGGAGGGAACCATGACACAAGCCAGTCCTGACCTTCGCTGCGAAAGTCGAACTCTTCGCGGTCCGGTGCCATCAACTGCCGATATTCCACGAAGTTGTCAGCTCCCTCAACTTGGACCAGATCGCAGCGGCCTCGAAAATACAACTCACCGCACTGGCATTTGAAGCACATCTGGCACGCACGGCGGGTATCATCCGCTGCATCCAAATGCCCGGGGCAACTACCCTACAACAAGTAAGAAGGCCAACCCATGAAAGTTCTCGTAACCGGCTCGTCAGGTCTTATCGGCTCGATGCTGATTCGCTCACTTGCAGATTCATTCGAATTTTCGGGACTGGATGTCCGCAGATCCGAAAACGCGCCCGATATTCCGACATCAATCGCCGACGGTTCAGACCTCGATGCAATCTCACCTGCCTTTGTTGGCATCGACGCGGTTGTGCATCTGGCGGCAAACGCTCCGGTGGAAACTCCGTGGCCGGACGTTCTGAAAAACAATATTTCCACCACCCACAACGTTTACGAAGCAGCACGACAGAATGGCGTAAAAAGGGTGGTATTTGCCAGCTCGAACCACGCCGTCGGGAACTTCGAAATGGACGAGCCCTACAGCCACATAAGGGTCGGTGACTACGAAGGGCTTACCCCCGGCGGGTTCAAGCGCATCGACAACGCCGTTCCCATCCGACCCGATTCCGACTACGGCGTCAGTAAGGCGTTCGGCGAGGCTACCGGCCGCTACTACCACGAGCACTTCGGACTCGAAGTAGCCTGCCTGCGGATCGGCACTGTAAACGCACAAAACAGCCCAGCCGGATCGGTGCGATCACTGGCAACGTGGCTCAGTCACCGCGATATGGCGCAACTCGTGAGCCAGTGCCTGACGCAGCCGCTCGGGTTTGAAATCTTCTACGGGGTTTCTGATAACACCTGGCGTTTCTGGGACACCGACCACGCCAAGAAAGTCATCGGCTACGCGCCCCTCGACAACGCCGAGGACTATCGTTAGCGTTGCAAAATTATGACCACAACAGCAGATTCACAAACGCCAATCATCGACGGGGCCGCACACGCCTGGGTGGTCAACAACCCCCGATTCCCCCTTGACCCCGACGTCGCCACCTGCCCGGAAAACATGCCGACGATCGACGAGTCTGCCGAACACCTGATCGCCCGCATGGACACCTTCGGCATCGACCAGACCGTCATCAGCAACGTCTGCTACTACGGTCGCGACAACAGCTACACGGCACACTGCGTAAACGCTTACCCGGACCGGTTCACGGGAGTAGGCCTGCTCGTCGGCTACCGTCTGAACTCTCCAGGCGACCCTGCAAACCCGGCGAGGCTCGAGCACCTGATGCGTGAAGACGGGCTCGCGGGCCTTCGGCTGAGCCCGATCTACGACCCCGATGTGGAGTGGCTGAACGACCCCGTGTCATATCCTCTATGGCAAAAAGCGGAGGAACTGACCGCTGCGTTCAACATCTTTGCCGCCCCACACCAGGTGAACCAGATCGGCGACATGGCGGCCCGTTATCCCGGCGTGAACATCATCGTCGACCACTTCGCAATGATCGATATCACACGCCCGGACTCGGAAGGCTTCCAACCGCTATTGGACCTGCATCGCCACCCCAACGTGTACCTCAGGACGTCGCTGCATAACCCCTCTCGCCAGAAATTGCCGTACCGGGACATGTGGCCGTACCTCGAGAGGGCGTACGATTCCTTCGGCCCGCGAAAGCTGATCTACGCAAATGATTACGAGCTGCTCGTAATGAAGGACCTGATCCCATTTTTCACGAGCCAGGACAAAGAGTGGATCCTTGGTCGCAACGCTCGCGCGGTCTACCGCCCTGATTGAAGACAAATAACCACCTTCGGCGAAAGCCACCAAAGGAACAAAACAGGAAATGGACTACCTACCACTGCCTGGTACTCATGTCGAGGATATCGACACACCGGCGATCGTCGTCGACCTCGACATCGCCGAAGCCAACATCAAGGCCATGGCCTCATTCGCCGCCGAAAACGGCGTGAGCTTGCGCCCGCATATGAAATCTGGAAAGAGTCCCTTCTGGGCGCTGAAGCAGATCGAGGCCGGGGCAATCGGAGTGTGTGCCGCAAAAGTGGGAGAGGCCGAAATTCTTGCCGAGGGCGGTGTACGCGAAATCCTCGTTACCAACCAGATCGTCAGCTCGACAAAGATCCGCCGGCTGTTCGGGGTGGCCTCACAAGCCAATGTGACAGTTGCGGTCGATAACCACGACAACGTGGACGATCTGTCTATGGGGGCACAAATGTTCGGTATAGAACTGGGTGTCATCCTGGAAATTGAATGCGGGATGAATCGCGCTGGTGTGAAGCCCGGCGAGGCAGCAGTCGCGCTTGCAAGGGCAGTCGAAAACGCACCCGGCCTGCGGCTCGACGGTGTCATGGGATACGAGGGCAATGCCGTTTACACCCAGGACTTCGATCTGCGAAAACAACAGGCCATGGATTCGGTCAACATTCTTGTGGCGGCGGCGGACGATATCGAGGCCGACGGCATGGAGGTCAAGATCATCAGCGCAGGCGGCACCGGCACCTACGACATTACGGGCAAGGTAGAGCGGGTAACCGAATTACAGTGCGGCAGCTACCTGTTCATGGACTCCAAGTACCTCGAAGTGTTCGGGGATCATCCCCACCCGTTCCGATCGGCACTGACGGTCCAGGGAACCGTGACCAGCAAACCGGCTCCAGGGCGGACCATCGCCGACCCGGGACTTAAGGCCATTTCTACGGATCAGGGCCTACCGGGGGTAGTCTCTGTCGAAGGCGCAATCGTCAGGAGCCTGTCGGAAGAGCACTGCGTAATGGAAACGCAGGGACCTGCCGACGAACTGCAGCCCGGTGACAAAATCTCCTTTCTTCCAACGCACTCCGATACCACCATCAACCAGCACGACTACTACTATTGCGTTCGCAACGGAATGCTGGAAACCGTAGTCGAGCTCGCGGGCCGGGGACGCTTCATGTAGACGGCCTTGCGGGGTTCGCCCCTTCACTCCGGTGGAGAAGGTCAGGTTGACGAGGAATTCCTTCGATAGAAAAGTAGAAGCTATCGAAAACGCAATGTCTACTGAATAACTTACCCACCACCCCAACCCTCTCCTCGACAAGAGAGGTTTGAGATAGACCCTGAGTTTCACCAGACAAAAAAGAGCGGCCCGAATCCATGACAGAGTATCCGACCATCTTTGATGGGCACGCCTATTGCTTCCCCGATGTGCGGGGGCTGATGGGATTCCCGTCGCCTAAGGCCAGGCACATCCACGTGCAGAAATCGATGGCGAATCATCATGTGCAGCCGTGGCTCGCACGCGACCATTCGCCCGGCAGCACCAGCACGCTGATGGACGATTCCAGGTGGCCCGACGACGATGCGATACGCGACGTGAACTTTCGGCCCACGACCCACGGTCGCTACGAATGGTCCGTGGATGGCGAAGACTACGTGAAGCAGTACTTGCCGCCTTCGATCACAGGCATGGAGTATCCGCCACAAAACCTGATCGCCGAAATGGACTATGCGAACGTCACCGGCACGCTGCTCCACCGGAATCCCTATCTGGGCATTGGCAACGATTTCATCGCCGATTGCGTACAGAAATACCCGGGACGAATTTTCGGCCTCGCTCACGTGCCTGAATGGACGGTCGAGGATGATCCCGACGCGGCCGCCCGCATGGTGGAGGAAGCCGTCCGTGAAAAGGGCCTGTCAGGTCTGCAGTTCCTGACGTCGCAGCTGCATCTGTACGGAAAAAATCCCGACTGGAGCAGTGATAGCTTCACCCCGTTCTGGGGCAGGTTCGCCAGGCTCGGAGTGCCAGTTTTCTTCTCGCTGAGTATCAACGAGCCAAAACGCGAGCCGTTGCTCGACCATTACCTCCTCGAACTGCAACGACTCACAACGTGGATGGAGCAGTACCCCGAAACACCGGTTGTGATGACTCACGGTTTTCTGTGGAGACTGTTTGCTGATAAGGACGGATTCCAGATACCGGACGAGCTGTGGCGACCGTTCGAGAACCCCAACCTTTCATTGCAGATCCTGCTACCGATTGGCCTCGGCGATAAGTTCGACTATCCGCTGCCCCAGGCGCAACCACTACTTCGCGATCTGGTACGGAATATCGGTGCCGATCGACTGATGTGGGGCACGGATATGCCTATCGTTATGCGCCACTGGACATATCAACAGAACATCGACTTCATCGTGAAATACTGCGATTTCCTCTCGCAAGAAGAACTCGCCCAAATAATGGGCGACAACACAAAACGATTGCTCGGACTGAGCTAGTCACGGGCGGGACGAAGAAAAGGCTACCGATCTCTTCGTCTCGGTCCACTGGGGGCCCCATGATCGTCGCGGCCGCCCGAAGATCTTGATTGCCCGCGACTGTCGCGCGCAGCACGTCCTCGATCATCGCGATCCGAATAACGCTGTCGCTCGCGGTCATCACGATATCCGCCACGTCGGTCGTCCGGCCCCGACGAGCGCGAATCGTACCGATCTCGCGGCGGCCTCGCCATCTCTTCGAGTTTTTCAAGCCCCGGCTCTGTCGCCATCGTGCGCCCGACGCCCGTAATTCGTGCCAGTCCCTGCCTCACAAGCGCAGCCATCTTCGCCCTCGCCGTCGCCGGGTCGATATTGCGAAACCAGCGCGCAATCATCAGGTAACTGAGTTCGCCCGGTGTAAGGCTCTCCTCGGTGCCGACCAGCACGTACAGCACCCGGTTCGATGCGTCTGGCATCTCCCGAAACGCGGGGGCTGTAGGAATCATTCCGGTCAGGTCCCAGGCCGTAAGCACCCACTCTTTTTCTTCGTCGGAAAGGCGCGCCCAGGCGCGTCGGCGCTTGGCTTCAAGATCGGTCGATTGGCCGGGCCGGTGCGGTATCGACGATAGATCAATGTTGTGCTGAAACTCAGGCATTTTTTAATAATGAACGCGAGCTGCAGTTACAACAAGAGCCTAATCCTGCAAGACCACGGGCCTCCGGTGCTACCATCCCGAACGTGACAACTTCAAAAAATCAGTACGCACTGGCTGGCGATATCGGCGGCACCAACATACGGGCTGCACTGGTCGATTCCGAGGGCCGGATAACCGGGCGGGGATCGATCGAAACCCTGCCCGAGCGGGGCATCGACGATGCGAGCGAACGACTCGCACTATTACTGAAAGCCGCGCGTGCCACCGCGCCGAGCGGAGCCGGGATCGCGGGTGTCGGCGTGTCGACCGCGGGCCCGATACGACCTGCAACCGGAACCTATAACCACCCGCCGAACCTGCCGGGCTGGAACGGCAAAACGATGAAACCTTCGCTTTCCGAATCCATGGGATTACCGGTGTGGATCGGACACGACGCCACGCTGGCCGCCCTCGCTGAAACACGCTTTGGCGACCACGTCGGAGCCGAGAACCTGATCTACGTAACGATAAGCACGGGAGTAGGCGGCGGCATTATTGCTAACAGCGAAATGGTCACCGGGGCATCGGGCGGCGCGGGCGAAGTCGGTCACCTCCCGATACGCACAGGTGCCTACCGGTGCAATGTCGGCTGCGATGGATGTTTCGAAGGCAATGCCTCTGGTCCGGCCATCGCCCGCATCGCCAGGGACATGTTCACAGGCGAAGGACCGCTCGCCGAACTTGCCGGTGGCGATCCAGCAAACATCACGTCACGCATGGTGTTCGACGCCGCAGATTCCGGCGACCCTGTGGCGCAGGAAGTGGTCGATCTGACCATTGAAAACGTCAGCATCGGGCTGGCCGCGCTGATAAACGTCTTCAATCCCGAAGCGCTTGTAATTGGCGGCGGAGTGGTCCAGGGTTTACAACGCCACTGGGAGAAGTTACAGAAAACTGTGATCGAGAAGGCACTCCCCGGTTACGGAGACACCACCCCATTGACCGCCACCCGGCTTGGCGATGACGTGAGCCTGCTCGGTGCCGCCCAGCTGGCGTTCCGCGAAGCCCGCCGAATCTAGGACCGGCTCCCGAACTTTTTCGCCTGTGGTGCCTGAGCGCTGCGCGATAAGTCAGCCCCCCGACCGGCCCACAAGCCCCAAAAAACATTAAAAATTCTC
>Ga0208879_1003074_pt1 | contig 14020 bp, 7 predicted proteins | sample Knorr_S15_td_Bot_FD_185605 | JGI IMG/M metagenome (GOLD analysis project Ga0208879, IMG submission 185605) | Marine microbial communities from Southern Atlantic Ocean transect - Knorr_S15_td_Bottom_ad_5009_LV_A (SPAdes) (version 2) | ecosystem: Environmental > Aquatic > Marine > Oceanic | place...
TGAGAGGTTTAGACCAGAAATTATTATTGTAGTACCATCTTTTTTATTAAAAATGATAAAATTTGCAAATAAGAACAATATTAACCTAACTAATTCTTCATTAAAGAAAGCAATATGCATTGGGGAGCCTATTAGAGATAATGATTTTAAATTAACCAGTTTAGGAAGACAGATTGCATCAAGCTTAAGATTAAAATTTTATTCAACATATGCCTCTACTGAGATGATGACTGCCTTTACAGAATGCGGAGAAGGGGTAGGGGGGCATTTACAAGAGGGTCTATTATTTATGGAAGTTTTAGATGAAAACGGTCAGGAAGTTAAAGATGGTGAGAGTGGAGAGGTAGTGATTACCACCTTAGGAGTTGAAGCAATGCCACTCTTGCGATATAGAACAGGAGATATTTGCCATGTTTATCGTAAAAAATGTAAATGTGGAAGAACCTCTTTAAGGTTAGGTCCAGTGTTAGGAAGAAAAAACCAGAGACTAAAAGTTAAGGGCACAACTGTCTTCCCTTATGCAATAATGGAAGCAGTTTATGCATACAAAGAAATAAATAATTTTGCTATTGAAGTAAGTTTAGATGAGTTTGATTCTGATAAATTATGTTTATTTGTAACTGATGAATTTTTACAGATGTCATCATTGAAAGAAATAAAAGGTTTTTTGAAATCAAGGTTATTATTTACCCCAGAAATTTGTGTTGTAGAAAATAGAATAATAAATGAGAAAATTGGAAGTAATAAGAACAGAAAAATAAACAGATTTATAGACAATAGATAGATGAATAGATTAACAATAACTGATTTAAAAGAAATAATTAATGGGCATAGATCATATTCTTATAGTGAACAGGATATAGGTAATGCATTAAAGTCATTTAATTTTTTAGAATCTTTTTCAAAGAATAATTTAGTTTATGGTGTAAATACAGGTTTTGGACCAATGTCTGATTTTAAAGTTAATAAGGAAGATCAAATTAAATTACAGTATAATCTGATAAGAAGCCATTCAAGCGGAATGGGAGCCATATTGTCTGCTAAGGTTGTAAAAATTATAATGATTATTAGACTGCATACTTTCTTGCAAGGGAAGTCAGGAGTAAGTCAATCTTTGATAAACACTCTTGCAAATTACATTGATAATGGAATATACCCTGATATTTATGAGCACGGTGGAGTTGGTGCAAGTGGAGATTTGGTACAATTAGCTCATTTAGCCCTTGGTATTATAGGTGAAGGTAAAGGTGTAAATAATGAAGGTGAAAAAGATCATATTTCAAAATTTATTAAAGAAAGTAACTTACAACCACATAAATTAGAATTAAGAGATGGATTAGCAATGATAAATGGGACAGCTTGCATGACCGCTCTTTCAACTATTAATATTATTAATTCCAGGATTCTAATTAAGTGGAGTGTTAAAATTGCGGCTATGATGTTAGAAATATTTGGTTCATATGATGATTATATATCCAAAGAACTAAATCAGGTAAAACTTCATAAGGGGCAGAATGAAATTGCATTAAGGATTAGAAAGATTTTAGAGACCTCCGATTTAATAACAAATAGGTATTCTAGTGATGATAAGAACTTTCAAGAATTTTATAGTATAAGATGTACTCCGCAGGTTCTTGGTCCTATTTTAGATACTATCAATTTTAGTGAGTTAGTTGTGGAAAACGAAATAAATTCTGTTGATGATAATCCAATAGTTGATGTTGATAATCAGAAAATTGTGCATGGCGGAAATTTTCATGGAGATTATATTTCCTTAGAAATGGATAAGTTAAAGATTGCAATAACTAAACTAACAATGTTAACAGAAAGACAACTTAATCTGTTACTTAATTCAAAAACAAATAAAATTTTACCTCCATTTCTCAACATAGGTAAGTTAGGTCTGAATTACGGAATGCAAGGGGTACAATTTACAGCAACTTCTACCACTGCAGAGAGTCAAATGTTATCTAACCCAATGAGTGTGCATTCAATCACTTGTAATAATGATAATCAAGATATAGTCAGCATGGGGACTAACTCTGCTTTAATTACTAGAAAAGTAATTGATAATGCCTTTCAAGTGATGAGTATTCAATTAATAGCGTGCGTAAAGGCACTTGAGATTTTAAAAGTAACAAATCAAGCTTGTAATGAGACAAAACATACACTAGATACAGTTAAAGAATTCATAGGATCAAATGGTGTAGATGATGATGTTTTTTACAACAAACTGAAAAAAATTGAGACTTATTTAAGAGATAATTAAGATGACTAGAGAAAAGATGAATGCTATTGAAGCAATCAGTCAGGCACAAATGTTAGCATTTTACCCAATTGTTTTTCAGGCAGTTATTGCTGCAAAAAGATTAGGAATATTAGAGTTTCTAAACAAGAATAAAGGGTATAATAAAATTGAAGATATTTCAAAAGGAACTTCTATATCAAAGTATGGAATTAAAGTGTTGTTAGATATGCTTTGCAAAGTACAAGTCTCTGAACGGAATGAAGATGATCAATTCGCATTAGGAAGTGTTGGGTTTTTTATGTTACATGATGAGCAAACAGTAATTAATTTAGATTTTGTTCAAGATATTTGTTATAAAGGGGCGTTTCATTTAACGGAATCTATTAAAAAACAAAAACCTCTTGGATTAAAAGAATTAGGTAATTGGGATACAATATATGATGGATTGCTAGACCTCCCTAAAGAAGTAAGTAAAAGTTGGTTTAATTTTGATCATTTCTATTCTGATACAATTTTTTATAACTCGCTAGATATTGTTTTCTCATCTTCTCCAAAAAAGATCTTGGATATTGGAGGGAATACAGGGAAATTCACTCTTGAAGTTTGTAAATATAATAAAGATGTGCATGTTACCATTGTTGATTTAAATAAGCAATTAATTGCAGCAGAAAAAAATATTAAAACACATGGATTTATTGATAGAGTAAGTTTTGTAGAACAGAATATGTTGTCAGAGAATATTGACCTGCCAAAAAACAATGATGTTATTTGGATGAGTCAATTTTTAGACTGTTTTTCTGAAAAAAAAGTGGAATATATCCTTAATCAACTTACTAAAGTTTCAGGTAAAGATACAAGGATATTAATTATTGAACTTTTTTGGGACAATCAGAAATTTGATGCTGCAGAATACTGCCTTTTAGGAACATCATTATATTTTACATTTATTGCTAATGGAAATAGCAGAATGTATTCAGAAAAGGATTTTAAAAAGATTATATCTAAAACACAGTTAAAAGTGGTCAACCAACAAACAATAGGTAAATATCATACTTTATTAGAGTTAAGAGTAAAATAATAAAGAATGAATACCGAAAAGGTTGACATATTAGTTATTGGAGCAGGCCCATCAGGTACAATGGCAGCAGCAATAGCTAATAAAAGTGGATTAAACGTTAAAATTATAGAGAAAACTAAATTTCCAAGATTTGTTATTGGCGAGAGTTTGTTAACACGGTGCATGGATCATTTTGAAGAAGCTGGAGTTCTAGATGAATTAAAAAAACATAATTTTCAGGTAAAAAATGGGGCTATTTTTCTTAAAGGAAAACAGAGATGTGAGATTGATTTTTCGGAACAATTTACAAAAGGGAAAGAGTGGACTTGGCAAGTTCCTAGAGATAAATTTGATAAAGTAATTGCAGATAAAGTAGAGTCAATGGGTGTTGCTATTGATTATGAATCTGAAGTTATAGATATTAAGTTTAACGAAACAAACTCTACAATAATAGTTAAAGATAAGAGAGGAGTTAAGAGCAAGATAAAAGCGAAATTTATTATTGACGCAAGTGGGTATGGTAGGGTAATTCCAAAATTATTAGATTTAAATTATCCCTCTAAACAGCCAAATAGATCAACAATATTTACGCATTTCAAAGACTTAAATAGACCAAAGAATAAAGATTCTAATAAAGTTACTGTCATTTCTCATAAACCTGATGTTTGGATATGGGTAATTCCATTTTCAAATGGGAATACATCATGTGGATTTGTTGGTAATCCTGATTATCTTGAAAAGTATAAGGGGACGCCTACTGAAAGATTAAAATTATTAATTAATAACGAACCATTATTACGGGCTAGGTTTCAAAATGCTGATATGATATTTGAACCTCTTATGATTTCAGCTTACTCTATTGCTGTAAAGCAACTTCATGGGCCTGGTTATGTTTTAACTGGGAATTCAACTGAATTCTTGGATCCAATTTTTTCTTCAGGTGTAACGCTTGCAACCGAATCAGGACTACTTGCAGGGAAATTAGTGAGCAAACAACTTACTGGAGAAGAAGTTGATTGGGATTTGGAGTATTCAACACCAATTTTAAATGGTATTGAAGTATTTCGAACTTTTATAGATGCCTGGTATGATGGATCTTTACACAAAATATTATTCTCAGATAATATTGATGAAAAAGTTAAAACACAGATATGTTCTGTTCTTGCAGGTTATGTGTGGGATAAATCAAATCCATTTGTAGCAAGGCATAAACAATCTGTTAGAAATTTAGCAAATTTATTTTCAGAATAAATAATTATAAGGAAAAATAAACACTTCCAAAAACTCCAAATGGAGTAATATTTTTATTTTCTAGATATGAGCATCTCCAAATCGCATTGATTCTTAAAGCCTTAAATATATTTTCTAATCCAATACCAACTTCTATGTAAGGAGTATGATAACTTAAAGGTGTTGTGAAATTGGGGAGGTTATCTAAATTTGATTTATCGTGAACATTTCCCAATATAATATTTGAGACAAATACCTCTCTTAATTCCATTTTTTTAAGAATTGGAATTTTATTTAAGACTCTTCCGTTAAGATGTTGTTCTATATATAGCGCAGCATATCGGTCGCTAATAAATTCATATTTATTCATTAATGATGATTTAGTAAAATCATAGATATAGGAGTGATTTCCTCTATGTAGTTCTACATTAGATAGTGAAGAATAATCATTGTTCTCAATTATTCCAATATCTAATAAGTATTTTGTTCTTCCAAAAATTGATGTATTTATTGTGTGAAGGGTTGCAAATTTTGCATTAAAGGCTGTTTTCTCAGATGACCTATTTTCTGTAAAATAAAGATCTCCAAAAAATATAGGTAACTGTGATTTAACATTAATAATATCAAAATGATTTTTTACTTTCTTGTTCCGACTATACCTCATTTTTATACCCACAGTAGATTGGTGTAAGTTATTATTCATTAATAGAGATGCATTTTTCTCAACCAATTTTTGATTATAAAAAATCGTTACATTTAATTTGTTAGACTCTTTTGTTAGCGAGATTTGTTTCTTATCAAAATAAGTCATTTCATCTTTGTCTGATCTTTTAAATAGAGAAGAAAAGATGTTTTCTGAAGAGTTGCTAAAGTTATTTGGGTGCAGAGAATTATTAATAAATGAACTTCCTAAATACTCAACATCTGATTTGGTGCTAAATCCTAATTGAAAACTATTTTCTTCTTTATTTCGAATCTTCACCTGAACCTCATATTTATTTCTTTTATCTTTAAATCCACACCCTAGATATCCTGATATTAAAGTGTTTGTAAGGAAATTTTTATTTGTTCTTGCCATAAATGAGACTCTTTGTCCTTCAAATTTATTATTGGAGTGCATCTGATAAATAGGTCCAATATCAATCATATTTATAGTAAAGTAGGAAGTAATAAACATTTCAGATAACTTTGTAACTAGTTTAATGTGATCGTCATGATTTAGTAATTGGATAATTGCCACCTCTTTTTGCAATAATGAATCTGTAACAGATATATCTGATAATATTTTTGTGTTTGTTCTCCATGAGATATCTTTCTCTACTAAAATAGATAATAAATCTGACACATAAAGATCGGATAAAGAAAGAGAAAATTGTATGTAATTTCTTATCTGACACCTTTCAGGACCTTTATTATTAAACTCCTGAGATAAGGTTAAATCTTTAACAAAATTAATAAAGTTACTCTGTAAATAGACCTCTGCTTTTTGAATTTGAAAGGAAGAAGTGTTTATCCAAAGTATTCCATTAAAAGTTATATTATTTTTATTCTTAGAAACAATTTTTATTTTATAACAATATTCATTATTTACAAAAGAACTATCATGTAAATAATAGTTATAATAAGAAAAAGCATCTGTAGCTACTGGGCTAATTATACTTCTTCCAAAAATAGTTACTTTATTTTTTTGGATATCAAAATCAATATCTATTGAATTGATATAATCTTTAAAATACTCCTTATTTATACCAACTCCAGAAGAAGATCCTTCAATTAAATCATGATCTTTATACTTATGGATTGAAATATAAAAAGGCACTCCTTTTTTTAAGGAATCTGAATACTGCTGAAATAAAATTGATTTATTAAGTGGATTAAAACTATTTTTTTGATCAGTTAAATATATCTTTAATAATTCTTTTCTATTTGGCAATACCTTGTCTTGATGAGCCTCCTTGTTATTTTTGATTACTTTCTGCATAATAGAAACTGCAGGATCTTCTTTCATTACAATTACCACTTCTTGGATTCTTTTCGTTAAAGGATGAAGGTATATTTCTTTTATCTGATTTTTCTTAATAATATGTTTTTTTGTTTTATATCCTATAAATGAGATAGATAGAGTAGATCCTATAGTTGAGTAAATTGTAAATTTTCCAGCTTGATCTGTAATTGTTCCATTTTTACTTAAGTTATCAAAGACATTACATGATTCTAAGGGCTGTTTTGTGACAGAGTCATATATATGCCCTGAAACTTGTCCTTTTGCTAAAAAGGATAGAAATAATAATATTAATATGCTATTTAGCCGCCCTAATCTCATTCATTAGTTTTTTACTATCAATAAAATTAAAGCAAGTAAGCAATGCACTTATTGTAACTCCTAATACGCCATGTAGATTAACACTTTGACCTGTTAGATATAAATTCTTAATATTTGTTTTTGTATGAATATAAGATTGAAGAGGATGATTTTTATCTTTCTGAAGCCCATACATTGTACCGAATGGAGCTCCATTGTAATCTCTTAAAGTTAAAGGAGAAGAACTATGAACTGAGCTAATAGAGTCTTTAATATCTGGATATAGTTTTTCTAAACAATTAATAATCTTGTTTTCACATTTATTTTTAAACATCTTATAACTTTTCCCTCTGTCTTTTAACTTAAAATGCGTGCTAGAAGTATTCTCCCAATTTTTTACATCTTCATAATTCATATATGTAAGAACTGAACATCCATCTGCATACTCAGAATTATTTTTTAAAGGGTGAAAGCATAGGAATAAACCTTTTGGCCAGTTCTCTTCTTTATATTCATCAAGACCCCATATATTTTCATCTTCAAAATGATAAACATTATGATTTAGGTATGGAAAAGTATCTTTTTTAAAAGAGATATGTAGTCCAAAAGAAGATACTGAGTTTTTAATTTTACTTAATCGTTTTTTATAAAGGCCCTTAAAATTTTCTTCTCCCATAATTCTAATAGTTTGAATTGGATGTAAACTTGAAATGATATTATCTCCTTCAATTCTAGTACCATCCTCTAATTTTATAGAAGAGATTTTTTTATCTAAAATAGTTGCCTCAATCACCTCTGTATTTTTCAATACTTTGCCTCCAAATGATCTAATTGATTTCGCAAGAATTCTTGCAACTTGAGAGCTGCCATTTACAAATCGCCAAGCAGACTCTATATAAGAGTTTATAATAAGAGCATGAATATAAAAAGGAGTAATTCCTTTTTTTCCACCATATAAAATATTCTGAGAGCCTAATACATCTCTTAATCTATTGTCGGTTATTATAGAATCTATAACTTCATCAACACTTTTTACCTCCTCATTTGAAATAGGATAGTCAGTTTGATCTCTTAAATTATACAATGGAAATTCATCACAAACTTCTCTTATTTTTTTGCAGTATTCTTTAATTTCTGTCTTTTGATGAGGAAAATCTTCTATTAAGTTAGAAATAAACTTTTCGTAACCCTGCCCCATAGAGTAATATTTATCTTCATTTCCAAAATGAATCTTGTCAAAACAATCCTTATCCATTTGTTTGATTTGAATTTTGTCCATTAAATTTAGATATTTAAACAGTTGATTTAAAGTTTGTCCTTCTTCTAGTCCCCCAACATAATGTACGCCTGTTTCAAATAACGTTTTATCTCTTGAAAATATCTGCAGTCCCCCCCCTAATTGAGAGTTTTTTTCTAAGACAACAACTTTCTTACCTTCTTTTGACAAAATATAGGCACAAACTAAACCACTCATTCCACCACCAATAATTATAAAATCGTATCTCATTATTTTTTTAATATAAATAGTTTGTTTGATGTTATTTTCGAGTGGCTAACCTCTTCCATTCTCAAGTCGTATTCATTTGCTAAATCAATTATTGTTAAACCTGTAATGTAATTGAGCCTCCCCTCCACTTTATTAAATTTAAGAATTTTAGTTGATAAGAACTCAGTAAACTTTGTGAAAATATGTCTTTTATTTTTCTTTTCTCCTTCCCGAATAAAAATTAATCCATTTTCATTTAAATTACTTAAACAATGATGTAGAACTTTTAATTGTGAATCTATATTTAAATAGTGTAAAACATCATTAAGTAGTATAACATCTGGACTTTCTAATCTAAAATTTACAATATTTTCATTGAAAAAATTAATTTTCTTCTCATCCTTAAACATAAAATAGTTATTTGCTATATCAATTTTATTAGAATCATAGTCTATTCCTATTATCTCTCTGCTTTTAGATCTTAAATATAAGAAACAACTTAAGAACCCATATCCACACCCCAAGTCATATATTTTTGAATTATTTGGAATTAAAGAATCATAATATGTGTAATTTTTTCTTTCTAATCGCCATTTTACTTTATAATACCACTCAATAATTGCTCCTTTATAATCAATATTAGCTTGTATATTTCCGTATAAATAATCTACATCTTGTCTGTCTTTAGTAAACTTACTAAGTTCTTTAGAAAAATATCTCTTAATGACTTTACTTCTATTACTATAACCAACTCCAAATCTTGTGTCATTCCATGAGATTCTGGGTAATATTTTATAGCTTAGAATAGATTTTTTTATAAGAAAGTCATTTTTTCTAATAGCATTCCCATAGCCATGTAATAAAATTGGGGTAATATCTAATTTCAACTTTTCGGCAATTAAAAAAGCGCCTTTATGAAACCTTCCTAATTCTTCAGTTTTGCTCCTGTTCCCCTCAGGGAAAACCATAACGGAATAACCCTTATGTATTAATTTTTGAATACTATCCAGGTTGTTTTCAATTCCATTAGATATTGTTACAAAATCTAAATACCTAATTAATCTTCCAAAAATAGGAGAGAAATATACCCAGTCCTTAACTACTAAAACTAATTTTGGACTTAACATCAACATTTGCAAAATATCTACAAAAGATTGATGGTTTGCAATTATTATTGATGGTTTTGAAAAATCAAGATTCTTATTGCTAAATTCTTTTATTCTTACATTAATTGCTACAAAAAGAATAAGCCAACACATCTTTTGTATTAAAAAATGAAATAGTGGTTTAAAAATCTTTTTATTATAAGGTATAAAAGATACGATTAATGTAAAAAAGGATAAAAAGAAACTACCTCCAACAAATAGAGTGTATGAAAACAAAGAAGATGTGAAATTTGATAATGTAATTGGGGGTAGTCCTTTATTCGTTCTATTTATTATTAGCAACTTATACAGAAATGGCTGTAAGAAAAATGAAATAATTAGTATTGAACCCATCCCAATTATTGCGATTGGAGCAATTGAATAGATTGCAGGATGTTTTGCAAACATTAATGATCCTAAAGCAATTATTGTAGTTAATGCTGATAAAAATATACTTTGTAGGTTTACTATTATTACGTCTACATTTGTTTTATATTTTTTCAAATAACCATCTGAGATAAATATTGCAAAATCATCACCAATTCCAAAGATTAAAGTCGAAATAATAATATTTACAAAATTAAATTGAATTTCTAAAATTGCGCATATACCTAAGATCCAAATCCAGCTAATAAGCATTGGAAGGAAGGTTATTAATGCTAATTCAAATCTACCATAAATTAAAAGTAATGTTAGAAATACTAATATTCCAGTGTAAAATAATAAAAAGTTAAAGTCATCTTTTATATCGATAAGCATCTCGCTTGCAACTCCTGCTTTGTCAATATAGTTTATATTATTCTCTTTTAATAATTTAATAACTGATTGCTTATTTTCTTTTTTTACAGTAATCATGCTTTTGGCAATCCAACTGCTTCTATTTTCTGTAGTTAGTTCATTTAAGGTCTCTTCATTTGATAAAAAAGGAGTAAATTTAGTATTCGAATCAATTAATTCAAAAAGATCATTAAATGCATTCTTATGATAATCATTTTTTAAAGAAAAATCATCAATCTTATTTTTGAGAGTTTTTTGATTTTTTTTCCAAAAATCATTCCAAACTTTTTTCTTATCTGCTATGTCTTTTTCTGCTAAGTCAAATAGAGAAAGGTTAGAATATTTCGTAATCTTGTTTTTTTCTTTAAGGTTTTGTAAGAAAAGCAAAAGATCTAAATTTTTCTCTTTAGTAATCTCTTTGTTTTCTCCTTCTACAAATAGTAAAATGCTCTTATCATTTTCCGAATTAATATCAAGAAGATTTTTTTCAGCATTTTTTAATTCTTCAGGAAAGAAGTTCAAGTGCTCAATATTTGAATCAAAAGAAACCTCATCTACTTTAAATAGAAAAAATGTAGTTAATACTAATATTCCTATTGCAAGATATTTACCTAATTGATTTGAAATTTTAAAACTAAATTTATGTTGTTTATTAGATATTTTTGGAATAGGACTAATTACCGGAAGCACTAATAAAACAAATAAAAGAGATCCAATTAAACCAAAAGCAGCAAACCAACCAAAATCGTTCAATACTTTAGAATTTGTAAGAGTTAAAGCATAAAAAGCCATTATAGTTGTAAATGCGCTAAATAATAGAGGCTTGTAAAGTTCTTTTATTGTTTTGCTGTTGTCCTTATTGTGTTTTTGATGAGAAAAGAAATGAAAAGAATAATCAATTACAATACCAAAAACAATTGCACCTGAACCCAATGCAATACCAGAAATACTTCCTCTAAACCAATAAATTAAAGCTAAAGAAAAAATCATTCCAAAAACTGCAGGAAGCACAAATAGAACTGGTAAAAAGTAGCTTCTGAACACCACTATCAGTATCAACAAAATAAGAATAATTGTAAAAGATAATGTTAACTTTAAATCTTGTTTAATTTGTATTGAATTTACTACAGGAATAAATGAGATTGAAAAGAAAGATATGTCTATATTATTACCTTTATATTTATTTTTAATTAATTGTAATCTTTCATACACAGGAGTTACATGCTTTATATCATCATTTGATAAATTGCCTATTAGTATTGTTTCGTGAGGGGATTCTGCTTTAAAATAACTAGAAATATTAAATACATCTTTATACTTATCTGTTACTAAACCAAGAAATCCTAAAGGGTCTTTGAAAATAATTTCTTTTTTAATAGCTGAAGATGGTGAAAATAACGATCTGTGATTGCTCTCTAGGACAGAGTCCAGATTAAAGATTCTATCCTGAATAATAGTATAATCAGAATCTTCTAAATAGAATGGAATGTTCTGATAAAAGATGTCTAAAAAAGAAAATTTCTCTGATTCGTGTGTTATGAAAGTTAATTGATTAGGAAACTTGAGTGATAATTCATTTGCAATATCCTTTTGTATTTCAATATTGTCAAACTTTGAATTTTTAGTATTAATAGAAATAAAGACTTTTTTACTCTCAGATGAAGTTAACATTTTTGAAACCTCTTTATCTGAAAAAATCTGATTTATATCTTCATTTAAATTTAGTTTTAATGCGGTAAAAGAAAGAAAGCTAACAGTTAAGAGTAAAAGGAAAACAAATACTTTTTGTCTAAACTTCCAAAAATCAATCCACCATAATAAAAAGCTCCTCATATTAAATTTAGTTTCTCAAAAATATTAAATTTGTCCTATTTAGAAAACTATAAATCAGTAAATTATAAAAATGAAGAAATGTGCATTAATTACGGGAGCATCAAGAGGTATTGGAAAAGCAATTGCAATTCAACTTGCTAAAGATCATTCTTATCATATTTTGATTAACTATTCTATAAATACTGTTGCTGCAAATGCAACAAAAGATCAAATAATAACGGAAGGAGGAAGTGCGGAAGTTATACAATTTAATGTGCAGAATAAATTGGAAGTTTCTAATAAGTTGATGGAATGGAAAGAGAATAACCCTGATGATATTGTTGAGGTATTGGTAAATAATGCTGGAATTACTAAAGATAATTTATTATTATGGATGAGTGATAGTGAATGGGAAGATGTTGTAGATGTTAGTTTAAAAGGATTTTATTATGTAACAAATATTATTTTGCAAGACATGATTAAATTACGAAAAGGAAGAATTATTAATATTGCGTCAATATCAGGGCTTAAAGGAAATTCTGGACAAACAAATTATTCTGCAGCAAAAGGTGGATTAATTGCTGCTTCAAAATCTTTATCGCAAGAAGTTGCAAGAAGAGGGATTACAGTTAATGCAATTGCTCCAGGATTTATTCATAGTGATATGACAAAAGATTTGCCAGAGAAAGAAATAAAGAAATTTATTCCTCTAAGGAGATTTGGAACTGCTGAAGAGGTTGCTCATTTAGTAAGTTTTATTGCTTCAGATAAGGCAGCATATATTACTGGGGAAGTTATTAATATTAATGGTGGAATTTATTCATAAGAATATGGAAAGAAGAGTAGTGATTACAGGCGTTGGAATATATTCATGTATAGGAAAAGATATTAATGAAGTTACTAGTTCATTAAAAATGGGGAAATGTGGAATAGGTGTTGATGCTATAAGAACAGAAATGGGATATCGATCTGCATTAACAGGAATAATAGACATCCCTAATTTAAAAGGTATTTTACCAAGAAGACAAAGGGTTAGTCTTTCTGAAGAGGCAATTTATGCTTATAGTTCAACATTAGAAGCATTAGAAAATGCTAAAATAGATGATGAATTTCTTGATAATAATATTATTGGTATGATTTTTGGTAATGATTCGTCTGCAAAAGCAGTTATGGAAAGTATTGATAAAATTAGAGAAAAGAAAGACACTACTTTACTTGGTTCTGGGGCTATTTTTCAATCAATGAATAGTACGATAACCATGAACCTTTCTACAATCTTTAGAATTAAAGGTATAAATTTTACTATAAGTGCTGCTTGTTCATCTGGGGGACATTCAATAGGAACAGCATATAACCTTATTAAATCGGGTATGCAAAACATTATTATTTGTGGAGGAGCACAGGAAGTAAACCCCCAGGCTTTTGGCAGTTTTGATGGGCTTGGTGTGTTTTCAATTAATGAAGAGCATCCTTTTAAATCTTCAAAACCATTTGATAAAGATAGAGATGGTTTGATCCCAAGCGGAGGTGGTGCCACTTTAGTGTTAGAGTCATTAGAATCTGCCTTAATGAGGGGGGCTCCAATTATTGCTGAGGTTGCTGGATATGGCTTTTCATCTAATGGAAAACATATTAGTGCTCCTGATGTTGAAGGGCAAGTTAGATCAATGAAAATGGCTCTTGAAAATGCAGGTATTTCTCCGAATCAAATTGATTATATTAATGCGCATGCTACATCAACTCCATTAGGAGACGCATGTGAGGCTGAAGCAATTTATTCAATTTTTAAAGATTATGACACACCAGTTAGCTCAACAAAATCAATGACTGGACATGAATGTTGGATGTCAGGGGCAAGTGAGATTATTTATTCTATTATTATGATGCAGAACAATTTCATTGCACCTAATATAAATTTCGAAAAGAGAGAGGAATCTTTAGCAAAAATTAATATTATTGCAAA
>Ga0208879_1003075_pt1 | contig 14019 bp, 10 predicted proteins | sample Knorr_S15_td_Bot_FD_185605 | JGI IMG/M metagenome (GOLD analysis project Ga0208879, IMG submission 185605) | Marine microbial communities from Southern Atlantic Ocean transect - Knorr_S15_td_Bottom_ad_5009_LV_A (SPAdes) (version 2) | ecosystem: Environmental > Aquatic > Marine > Oceanic | place...
TTTGCAGCCTCCCAAACCTTGCTAGGAGTTATGTACTACATTGGAGAAGGTGTTCCTGAAAATAAAGCGGAAGCGGCTAGATGGTATCGGTTAGCAGCAGAACAAGGAGATGTAAACGCCCAGTACGAACTGGGAACTATGTACCTCAACGGAGAAGGTGTTCCTGAGAATGATGCTGAAGCGGCCAGATGGTGGCTATTAGCGGCAAAACAAGGTCATGCAAACGGCCAATACAATCTAGGGGTTATGTACTTCGACGGAGAAGGTGTTCCGCAAAACAATGTTAGAGCTTATATGTGGTGGTCAGTAGCAGCGGCACAAGGAAATGAATCCGCAAGGACAAATAGAGACATAACTTCCGAGAGACTAACCCCCGACCAACTCGCACGAGGCCAAGACATGGCTACAAGGTGTTTTGAATCTGACTATCAGGATTGTGAGTGATAAGCTTCCTAAACATAGACTAAATCAAAAACACTAATCCCTACCTCACACCCCACCCCCGGGGCACCCCCCATTTGTTCTATTTGGTTCCATCTAGGGCTATTACATACTATTCTGGACGAACGGTTAGGTATAAAAAGAATCGCAATGAAGCACCTTACCTTAACAGCTGTCTCCTTTCTGCTTATTGGTCTGACCATGAGTGGCATTCACTCAATCATATTCAAATCTCAGTTTTAATTTCCATTTGGTATCAACAGAGGATTATTGATATTTCAGGCTACGTTCATTTGTGTTTTGGGGAAATGCAGTTGCAATATAGAATCTGTTTGTCAGTGTTTTTTTGATTTGGCAGTAAATTTGTCAGTGCCAGCGGGATTATTAAAGTTCTAGTGTATAAATAGTCGATTTTAAGGATAGTTCTAGCTTTTCACCGCTATAAGACTCAGTTTTTACTACGACTCCTGTAACTACGTCTGTCCAATTAACCGTGTAGCCATTAGCCGATATTACTTTGGTTTTCACTGTAGTAAAAGGACCCACCGGAGTGTTTAGCTGCTCTGACACAGAAATTACGACGGTCAAAGATTCAAGTATTACATCGTTGGTTGCTATCGCTGTCATCAGGTTACCGTTTACGATTGGCGTTATAGTTTTACTCACTTCGGAGTTGTACCACATCTGCCCCTCGCATAAAGCAGTTGCAGGGCCGAGCAAAAGACCGGGGGAGTAGGTGATGTTGTTCTCAGTGATGATCAAATCAAAACTGCCACTGTATTCGATATTAAAAGAGTGCTTGTAGAGCATCTTATTAACTGTCTTGGTAATCAAAAGCATGTCACCGGCGATTTGACGATGAGCTGTAGACGTCACAGAATTGCTGGTAAGATTGTTAAACGGATCTGTACGTTCCTGCCATCTTCTAGTCTCAAACTCTAAATCAGATAAAGCAATAGAGCTAAAGCCATTGCGAAAAGTTGCTATTCCGATACCTTCAATTTCCCATCCTTCCCAGCGCGCAAATGTTCCTGCAGGGGGTACTACTCTAGCCTCACAAATTCCGTTTCCCTGATTGGTGATAGCGTTTGCGCCTCCTGCAGACGCGGCTAGCTCAAGTACTAAAGCCAAAGCCTCGTCTATTGGCATCAATTGCATGGGTGTAGAGCCAAGCGATGGGCTCAAGGCCCACAAGTATCCATCGTCATTATTAACAGCCACAATTGTGCTGGTTGTAGGGTACTCCCGGTACCACCAGTGTGCATCCGCAGCATCTGCCTCTAAAGTAGATTGGGCTTGCGGAAATAGTTCTGGCAGGGTTGACTCAAGGAGATCAAATAGCGTGTCAGCACTCTCCAGTGGGGGTTGAGCATATCCTGATTGAGGTTGATGAATCGAGAACAAAAGAACAAATACTGAGACCAATCGTTTCATGAGATCAGCACTCTGGAGGTGAAGTGTCATTGACACACTGTGTATTTTCTGGATCTCAGTCGCTCTGAGACACAAGGTTTCTTGTTTCTGACGATGAGTCTAGCATACGTCCCATATACCTTCCTTAATCGCCATTTTAAGAGACTCCTGCGGTTCATTATAGGTAGGGTTATGCCCGACCTATATTACGAAAGTAATGAATAAATGACCCCATTCCTAACTCTCGGGGGGCGCATTGAATGCACCCAGTGCAAGGCTATGTCCAAGCGCACCAGACTCCGCTGCAGAGCCCCGGCGATCAAGGGTAAGGCCGTATGTCGGTTTCACGAATGGCGAGAATCCTGTTAGATGAACAGGTTCTCCTAGTAGATTACATCGAGCACCAGTTAGCTCATGTCGTCGGCCTACCTGTGCAACTGCCCATTACTGTGGCCCTTGCTTGTTAATTCACTTACCTCGAGGTTAGCTGATCTCCCTTAGTTCCATCAGTTTGAGCCTAGCATCGAGTTCGGCAGCACTATACATACTATTCTGGACGAACGGTTAGGTATATTTGAGGTGTTTCCTGACACTAAACCGAGTATCTTCTGGGTATGAATATGAAGAATTACAAGCAATACGACTCTCTGAATAAAATTTCATTGAATTAGTTTATTTAACGATGGAGCAATAAACGATGCAGTTAAGGATAATTCTATTCGCACTATTCTTCCTTCCAGTTACGTTATTGGCGCAAGAAGCTGAAATTGAAAAAGAATATAATGGATATTTGGAAGACTTTATGACATTTGATTTTGATGGTATCGCATCTCATTTTATCCTTCCTGTAATGTTCATCGGTCCGTCGACACAAGTAATGCAAGATGAAAATGCACTTAAGAATTACTATCGTGTTCTAAAAGCAAACATTCAGACGGGTTATGCCTATAGCAACAGTAATTTAGCGATTAGCAAAGTCACAGATAAAATTTACTGCCTGACAAACACATTTACTAGACATAACAATGCCGATGAGGTTTTGTACGAGGGTACTTCTTATAATTTTTTTAAGGAGACCGAAAACGGTTGGAAATTATTTCTAATGCAGGCTTCCGGTCTGCCAGACGTATGACATAAGAATGAACAAACTACTAACAACAATAACCCTGCTCTATACGCTAACACTTCAAGTGCTCTACAGTATTCCCACTCAAGAGCGAGTGTACGGAATAGACTCAAACCACTAGCAAAAAAACTCACCCTACTTTTCCAAGTCCCAGCAGCCCTGAGCTATTATCAAACTGCTGGGTGCCGTGTATGCCAATCCATGGTTTGCTCATAGGCGTACCCTAATCGGCAGATGCCTTCCTCACCGAGCCTAGGTCCCATGAGCTGCACACTATAGGGAACACCTTCGTCAGAAAACCCGCAAGGAAGCGTAAGCGTGGGTGTGCCAGCAAAATCGGCAGGCATACTATTATGGGGCAGTATTGAACTGAGAACTGGCGAAATGGCATCCATACCACCGTACTGGGAACCCGAAGCAATTTCAAATGGCACCCCTCCTGAGGGGCATACCACCGCATCGACTTTGGATAACTCAGTTTCAAAAATTCTGTTTAATCGACGGCGCTCGCTACCTGCCGCATTGTAATCCGAATCACTCACTTCACTGCCGCTGCGCAAGAATTCTCGGAAATACTCACCATACTCATTAGCTCGGGATGGATAAGTGACAGCATGGGCTTTGTGTGCTTCGTAGGAGCAGATAGTAACCCAGGTATCCCTGAGTTGTTGTGAAAACTCTCCCGGCATTTTGACTTCCACCAGAGTAGCGCCAATAGATTGTAAAGTATTGATCACTTTCTGGATTGCCATGACCAGTCCTTCCGGACTACCCAAGCGCACAAAACTCTCGTCAACTCCTATTCGCAAACTGGAAATGTCGCCGTCAAGGCGCGACAGAATATTGGGCACCTCATCGTTAAGAGAGGTGGGATCATTAACATCCCGGCCTGCGATTACCTGGAATACAGCGGCAGCATCGCTGACACTGCGGGTCATGGGCCCTATGTGATCCAGACTTTCGGCTAAAGGCATTACACCGTATCGACTCACCCTACCATAAGTCGGTTTCATCCCAACGATGCCATTGGCCATCGCAGGTAAACGAATAGATCCACCGGTATCCGAACCGAGGGATGCGTAACAAAGACCCGCCGCAGTGGCCACCCCGGAACCGCTGGAAGACACTCCTGCAAACAGGTTTTCACCCCAGGGATTTATCGGAATCTCGAAATCCCGGTGATAGCCCACCATAGCTCCTTCGGTCATGTTCAGTTTGCCTAGCAGCACAGCACCAGCATCATATAATTTCGTCATTACAGTGGCATCAAAGGCGGGCAAGAAATTCTCATAGACCTTCAATCCCCCCTCAGTGGGAACCCCCTGGGTATAACAGAGATCCTTCACAGCAATGGGCACTCCGTGCAAAGGCCCCCGCCGATTGCCCGCAGCAATTTCGCGATCAGCCTGCCGCGCCTGCGCCAGCGCTAACTCAGTCGTTACAAGGGCATAGCTATGCAGTTCAGCATCAACAGCGTCTATCCGCGCTAGTTGAGCTTCGGTTAGCTCTACCGAGCTGATTTCCCGACTGCCCAATAATTCAGAAACTTCAGACAAAGTGGCATAGTGAATATCATCGGAACTTAAAGATTCAGCCCCAAAGATTGAAGGGGCGGATAAACCAGAACAGGCACCCGCGGTAACGGTCGAGATTATACGGGTAGCGTCTCTGCGACTAATGCAGTTAGCAGCTGAGCAGTGCCCATTATCAGAATCTTTTCCCTTTTGATTATTATTATCCATTGAAATTCCTCCTCACTGATAGTTGTTACCATAATCAGTGCCTCTATAGCTATCCCCGATAGCCGATATATGTAGTATCTTCTGGGTATGAATATGAAGAAACTACCAAGATGATTAGAAAGCTGAACATCGCAACGATCGCCATCATAATGGTTCTCGTGGTCGGCGGGACGAGCTATATATACACCGCTCCTTATGCTGGCAATGCAGGGCTTTCGCGCATGCCCGGAGTTAGAATCGGTGGCACGCTTACTGCCGCACCCGAAGACTTCAGCTCACTCAATGATGTTCGAACTAATCTAATCATGAAGCTGGATGGCTGCCAAGGCACGTATTCTCTGGCTTACAGGCTGTATAGTTTAACACGTAATACCATTTAATCCGCTTAATTGGGGCGCTATAGGCCTCCCGACTAGGCTCTTTCTTTTGTGCGCGCGCGATTGTACTCGGAGTTAGTCAAATTGCCAGTCAGTTGACCCCACCCCCGGGATACCCCCCACTTGCACAAGGATGGTTCCATCTGCACCTTATACATACTATTTTGGACGAACGATTTGGTTAATATTTGGTATGCGCAGCGCGCCTATTGGGAACTGGTTTCGAGGGGAAAAAATATTTTTTACAAAAAAGCGGACGTTGGGTAATCGCTTGATTTCATGCTCGCTTATGACTGCATTCGGCCAAACCCGGACCCATGTAGTGTTGTGGAATTCGGTGCCTGGGAGCGGACATTTAGGGCTTTAGAGAAGATAGCGAGCAGGGATCTGTAATGCTTAGGTCAGAGCATTCACTATTGATCCTGATGGTTTCATACACTGAGACACGTGGCATAACCCTTATACTGGAGCGGGTCATGGGGGCAGTGAGGCGCTGCTGGAACAAGGTAAAGACAGGCTGTCAAATACCTTCTCCAAGTGGAGCTTCTTATTGGCTTGAATCGTGACGTTGAGAGTGCCTCTCCTGTCTTTTGACTTGGTCTAAAGAAATCCTTAGACCCACTTAAGGGAATCCTAATCGAATATGTATTATGCTCTGAAACCACATTGTTATGATGAATTGTGATTGTGCAGATAACGATTGTAGAAGACTCAGAATACCAGAGTGATCAGTACTGCCAATTGCTTGAATCAGTGATCCGAAAGCAGTCACTCGGCTAGCACCTCCCAGCTAGTGCATAGAACTCGGCAAGCCTGCTGGCTATAGGTTATTATATCGATTGTTCGTAAATTTAGCCGATCCTGAGCCCGGGTTGTAGCTGGTTTTGAGGAGAAAGAGATATGAAACTGTATTTCCTTATAGCAAGTCTTTTTGTATCCATGACTGTGGTCGCGCAAAACCAAATCGAAGACGCCGCGGACTCTGCCCAGACAGAGGTAGAGGCAGTAGTACCGAATACAAGGCCCATCGAAGAAATCGAAGTTATTTCCCGACGTTCATTTCATTCACTGCGACTAAACATTGGGTTTGCGGAAGAGAAACTTTTTTCTACCTTCAATGAACTCAATACCGATGATGACTTCGATATCCGTTGTCGGAAAACGCGCCTTGGCTCTTCGAGAATTCAGAAACACGACTGCTATCCCGCATTCTTCGACGAGGCGATCGCGGAACATGCACAGGATTATGCTCGAGGGAGGTACATTTTATTGACGCCCAACGAGATAAGGGTGCATCAGCAAGGTAATTTTGAGAAATTAGAAGCCACCATGCTGAAGCTCGCAGAAGAGCATGAATCGCTTAGAAAAGATCTGCTGGAATTGAATGTGCTGGAGCAAGAATTTAAAGTACGTCAAGAGGCGTGCATGAAGAAACCAGCTGTTTTATTACTTTTCAGGCGATGCTGAGAGCTGGCAATTGCTGATTCTCCTGTCTGTCCTCCAGGTCTCAGGTCTCAAAGTTAGTCTTTAGCTTTAACATCCCTTTCTCGATATCCTCAACTTCGATCCCGGAATAAGCAAAACGTATATAGTGATTCTTCCTATTCTCTGTGGCGCGCCCGAAGTGATTTCGGGTACAGAAAGACACGTTGGTGTTGGTCAAGGCCTCGGTCATTAGCTGATTAACATCGGTGAATTCCTTCCGTTCCATGATGGCGGTGACGTTAGGAAAGAGATAGAAGGTACTGTCAGGCGCCTGGATCGATATCCCACTGAGTATAAGAAGAACAAACGCCCTTTTCTTAGCCACTTTACCCTAAGTACTCGAAATACGGCAACCAATTACCAGCATTGAGGCGGCTGGCAATTACTATAAACCAGCTAGTTGCTCGCACATTGGCATGAATCGATCCAGGCAGTACCAGTCTCAGTACGGCGGCAGAGGAAATGCAAGAGGACGCCGACGTTAGGTCTATAGTTCGTAGTAGCTTACGTGGGCGACAAAACTAGCAACTGGCATGCAATTGTTGGTTAGCTATTTATTGTTCCAGTCTGATCACTGCTAATACCGGCAGATGATCAGACGGATAATTACCCTCGATCTGATCAGCAAGAATCCCAAACTGTGCCACTACAATTCCTTCAGACACGAAGATATAGTCAATTCTCTCTCCAGTCTCACCCTGCTCCGCCGTAAAACCATAGAATGATCCTAGCGGGCCATATGGGGTCTGTTGAGAAACACTGTGTGCGTCTAGTAGACCACCGGTCATAACAGCATATGCCTCGGTCTGTGGATTGACGTTAAAATCACCGCTGACAGTCACTGGTAACTGCTCCGCCAACTGATCGATCTTCTTAAGAATAATCGCAGCAGATTCTATCCTCGCCTGTTCGCCTCGATGATCGAAATGGGTGTTTAGATGAAATTGTGATCTGCCGGTGAGTTTGTTTTTAAACACAGCCCAGCTTGCTATCCGCGTCAGTGCCGCATCCCAGTTTTTGCTGCCCGCAATTTCCGGTGTTTCACTCAACCAAAAAGTGCCATGGTCGAGTAGTTCATACATTTCTGTCCGATAGAAGATAGGAGAATACTCACCTGCCTGTTTGCCATCGTCACGCCCTACTCCTACCCAGGAAAATTCAGGCAGCAATACTTGTAGATCCTCTACCTGACCTCGTAAAACTTCCTGCATACCGACAATATCAGCCCGGTGAAATTGAATAAGAGCCGCTACGTGATCTCTACGATACGGCCAGGCGTGTTCGCCATCGCGTGGATTGTTGTAGCGAATGTTAAAACTCATAATGCGTTGCATTTCGCTGGACAGGTCCGCAGTTTCACTAGTGGTTTGTGCTAATGGGGTAGCTCCAAACAGGCATGCTATTAGAATAATTAAAGATCGCTTCATGTTGAGGATGGTCTATGTGATTAAGTGAAATTCGAAACTGCTGAGCCGTAAATAGTCTACTGGAAAATTACATTAAGCAAATACCCAGCACTGAATTTGCGTATAAGAAGAACAAACACCCTTTTCTTGGCCGCTTTACCCTAATCCGCCATTATGCGATATCAGAAACTGAGCGAATAACTTTACCGACGATTCCATATTCAATTGCTTCTTCTGCGCTCATCCAGAAATCCCTATCCGTATCCTTAGCCACCCGCTCCAGTGGTTGACCGGTTTCATCCGCGATCAATTGGTTGATACGAGCTCGCGTCTTCACGATTTCTTCGGCTTGAATCGCGATGTCAGTTGCATCACCGCTGGAACCACCCGAAGGCTGATGTACTAAAAAGCGCGTATTAGGCAGCGAATAGCGGTTGGCTTTATCGGCAGCGAGATAAATTGTAGCCGCCGCGCTGGCCACCCAGCCCGTGCCTATCATCTTTACCTTGGGCTTGATGAATTTAATGATGTCATAGATGACATCGCCGGATTCCACGTGACCACCGGGCGAGCTGATATAGATCGAAATTGGCTCATCGCCCTCGGCTGACAAGGCCAGCAACTTCTCGGTTACCGACCGCGCCATCTTGTCATTGATATCGCCGAATATTGTGATGGATCGAGATTTAAACAGCTTTTCATCCATAAACCCCGAACGTCCTGTACCCTTGCCTTCTTTGCTGTCCTCTTTGGGAAAATTAACCGCCATCTAAAACCTCTTCGTATCAGTACTTCAGTCTCAAGAATTCACTATTAGCCGCAAGCTTGCTGGTTAACTCGCAAGTATGCAATGAGCTTCCACAGATCTTCTTCACCCTCGGGAAAATTTGAGCCGAAACCCACCATGCGGGTAGCGGGCACACCGGTAGTGACCGTGGCAAATATCTCCTGGTCACTATTACCATGCTTCCACTCACAATCAAACAGGTATAAGGCATCTGTTTCTTCCTGCTCGATGGTGTGGCAATAGACCGAACATGAGCCTGCGAAGATTGCCTCGCCCCTCGCCACCGCCGCCGGATTGCTCATATAGCCTTCTACTTTCGTTAATTCTCGTGAGGCATCGTTTGCCGCCTCGCCACAGGCGATGAGTATTAACAGCACAGCACAGAAAAAGATCAAATGCTTCATCAATTTTCGCTGCCCTGCGCTTCAGCACCGAGCGGCTGAAAGGTGATCAGTAACTGTGGCAACAGCGTAAGAGATCCAGTCAATGCGACCAGCATCGCCAGAGAAGTTAATAATCCAAACACTATGGTCGGTATAAAGTTCGACAGCGCGAGAATAGAGAAGCCCGCCACGATGGTCAATGACGTAAAATACATGGCACGGCCGATACTGTTATGACAGAAGTACATGGTCTGCCGGTAATTGCCGAAGCGGGGGAATTCGCGCTTGAATCGGTGCATGTAATGGATCGTGTTATCCACGCCGATGCCCACGGAAATAGCCGCTATGGTGATGGTCATGATATCCAGGGGAATGCCGAGCCAGCCCATTACGCCCAACACGAATATCGCGGCGATGGCGTTTGGAATAATGCAGATAATCGCAATCTTGAGAGTGCGGAATAACACCAGGAACATCAGGGTGATGACCGCCATGACCACACCCAGGGTGAGAATCTGCGACTCATACAATCTCTGTAAGACGTTGTTGTACAGCACCAGTATGCCGGTAACGTTGACCTGCTCATCGCTAAAACCGAATTGTTCTTCGACGCCCCGCTCGATGCGCTGCAGTAACTCGTTGCGTTTCAGATTCGGATCCGACTCGATTACGCGGACATTGAAGCGCAGTTGATTGTCTGCGATGGAAACGAAGGGAGTAAGCACGGAGTCTTTCAGGGTCTGGGGGATGCGGGTATAGAGCACTGCCCATAACAATCCATCGATGGGTTCATAGAAGTTCAATTTCTCTGCCAGCTGAATTACCGCGCCGAAGGACAAAACCTTTCCTGTTTGCGGGTCGGCATCCAGGTACTCATGAATACCCTTGATCAGATCCATCTTCGAGCCGGTAAACCAGTAGGCATCGGAATCGGTGCTGTCTCCAAAGCCACCATCGAAGCCGTCATCAAATCCATCGTCGAATGCATCTGCCTCCTCGGGCAGGTCTACTATCAGGTCGAAAGACAGGGTGCCACCGAGTTTTTCATCGAACAGGGTCATGCCCTGAAAAATCTCGGTCTTCTCGCGAAAGTAATCGATAAAACTATTCTCCACCTCCAGTCGAGTCAGACCCACGATACTTAGCAGCAGGACCATGGCGTAAATGTAGAGCACCTTGGTTTTTAGTTTGTCGGTGATGGTGGCGAGGGCGGAGGTGAGGTTCAGTTTCAGATCGGAGGACAGTCTGGTCTGATCCACCGGCAACAGGCTCATGATGGCTGGAAACATGATGAAGACGACGGAGAGCGCTGCCAGCACACCCATCACCATCATCCAGCCAAAGGAGATGATCGGTGAGATGCCACTGACGATCAGGGAGCCAAATGCAACCGCCGTGGTCAGCGCCGTATAGAGGCAGGGTTTGAACATGCTCAGTATGGCGTGTCTCAACAATTTGTCGTGATTACTGAAATGGAGTTTGGCGCGTAACTCTCGGTAGCGCACGGTGAGATGGACCGTCAGAGAGATGGTGATGATCAGCAACAGGGAAATAAAATTGGATGACACCACCGTCACCCGCCAATCCATAAACCCCAGGATGCCTATCATGATAGTGCCGGCAACGGCGCAACAAGCCAGGGGCAATGCCACCCAGCGAACTTTTCTGAATATAAGCCCCAGCGCGATAATGATGAAGGCCACAACCCCGAAACTGAAACTCCTGAGATCATCCCGCACGAACGTGACCAGGTCATCGGCGATCATCGGCGCGCCGCCAAGATAGATCTGGGCATGGTCCCGGTAGCCATCCAGAATGCCTCGGATAGTGCTGATAGTCTGCGTTTGCCTGCTACCGGAAAAGGCTGTGTACTCGGCGTAGTTCGCCTCTACCTGCCGGAGTTCCACTGCCTCTGCCGCAGTAATACTGCCGTCGGACTCCTTGTTGCGCAGGTCGGTGCGCGCTTGCAACATCGATCTCGAGCGTTCATCGATTTCAAAATTCACCAGCATACCCGCAGTCTGACCGTCAGGGCTGACCACAGCATTGCGAAATACGGGACTGGAAATAATCTCCTCGCGGGCCACAGTCAGGTCCAGTTCCGCATCCATCACCGTGAGGTAATCCTCCGAGATCGCTGTCAGTTGCGTATCCAGAAAGATGGGAACATTGAGAATACTGTCAACGGATTGCACGCGCTCAACAGCTAACAACTCCCGCCGCAGCCGCTCCATAGCCTGCAGGGTTTCCCGGCTGAATAGCTCGGCATCAAGCGGCGTATAGGCGACGATGACAGAATCCCGAATCCCATAGCGCCGGTTGATGACCCGAGAGTATTCGAGATCCTTGTCGCCCTCGAGCAACAAGGAATCGGCGGAAGCATCGAGACGAAAATTGCGGGCGTGGTAGGCAAACACGGTAGTGATCGCCAGGAGCACCAGCAGCACCGGAACAGGTCGACCAAATACGAGGTTGGTGTAGATGCGGGTGATTCGGGAAAGCATTAAAGGTCCTGCGCCAGCGGTAAGCCTGTACTATACTGGTTTGGGCATGACTTTTCGACGGCTGCCCCGCGCTTTTCAGGCGTTTTTCGAATGCGCCTGCCGAGACACGGATGCTGCCAAGCCTGAACCTAAAAAGGCCGGAACATAACAACATGTTCCGGCCTCTTTATTGCCTAGGGCACCTCTGAATAATACAGTGACGCCCTATTACCCGCTTTATTTCGCAGCGGCCGCCTGTCTCTCGAGCTCTCTGGCGCCGGCCATGATGCCCGTAAACGCATAATTGCCTTCGTGGCAGGCATATTCATACATGGGTTCCTGCAGTGGGCGTCGGTTCATTGCGATCTCGCCGGTCCAGGGGAGCTGGTAGGACAAGGGGTCTTCCATGGTGAAACTGTATTTAATTTTATCCTGGGCAATCAATTCGAAACGCTCGGTGACGAGCAAATTCTCTGAGCTACCGCGATAAGACTGCTGTTCGTGAAAATTCCTGGTCTTGACCACCAGGGTGTCACCTTCCCAATAGCCCACCGAGTCTCCCATCCATTTTTCCAGATCCGTGACATGGGGGTCCATGTTCAATGGAATGATGCGGGCGTCGTGCACCATTTCCACCAGGACCATCACATGATCTGTGGTCTGCACGATCTGGTAATTGTTGTTGTACATCACCGGCAGCATGGGTGGACCTGAGCTCGACCCGAAAGCGAGCAGACAGCGTTCGCCCAGAGGTCTCAGCTCGGGATCATCGTAAGGCTCGACCCCGGGTCTTGCACGCCACTGGGTGCGCAGATCATTCGAGGGTCGACCACCTTCCAGGTAGGGGATGCGACCGTTCGGTGGCTCGACGATAATAGAGGTTCGATATTGTCCATTAATCTTGATGGCGTTAGTTCCCCGGTCGATCCAGAAGCCGTTATAGCCTGCCTGGGTATTGCCGTCGCTAGGTGCTGCCCGATCCGGATCACTCGGCGTGCTGTAGCGATCGATGCGATCGCGCCATCCCTGTTCCTGGTCGGCTGCCTCGGCCTCGGTCAGAAATCCCTTCAAGCCAAACTCTTCAGGTCTTTGCAGTGGCGTCTGGGTAGCATTGGTCCAGATACCCTGCAAATCAGGTTTCCCATCTGCAGTTCTGGGCATCACCCATTCCTGGGCCGTCAATTGCACAGCCAGCAGAGCCAGGATCGAGAAAGTGAAACACTGAGAGATTCGAAGCTTCATCGCTGTATTCCGTTGATTAAATCCATGAACAGCATACTCTATTGTGCAATATGACCTCAATACAGTAATTAGTTACTGGAACTTACAATGCCTCAATGCTAGCCAAGCCCCTATTCCCAATTAAATCAATTCAACAACATAAGGCAAAAGCCGGTTAAAAGTTCAATCTGCAATTTTCTGTGACATTAACGCGCAATACGCTGTGATGAAGCCGTGAATATTGTTACCATTATTCACAGTTAATGAGAGAAAAGTTCGGATCCTGGGTCTTGTTCAGCCCCCATCACGAATTCAAAGGAGCAGTTATGCTACGCAAGTTATTTATAGTCTGTGCCGTGCTATTAAGCTCACTGGCGGCGGTAGCGGACGACTGGTTGCGATCGATTCCCGAGTTCGAGTTAAGCGATCACCTGGGCGTGGTGCATACCCTGGATCAGTATGCAGACAAGCAATTCGTCGTATTTTATGTCCAAGGTGTCGGCTGCCCTATCGCCAGAATCGCATTGCCAAATTATAGGGAAGTCCGAGATGAGTTCGCGTCAAAAAACATCGACTTCCTCATGTTTAATTCGAATATTCAGGACAGCATGCCGCGCATAGCCAAAGAAGCCGACGAATTCGGCATCGACTTCCCGATCATGAAAGACGAGGGTCAGGCCCTGGCGAAGGCATTGGGCGTGGAACGCACCGCCGAAGTATTTATAGTCAACCCGAAGACCAGGGAAGTATTGTATCGCGGCCCGATTAATGACCAGCTTGGATACGAGACCCAGCGCAATAACGCCGGTGAGCATTATCTCAAAGACGCCCTGAATACCGTGTTGGCCGGTGGTAAGGTCGATATGAACGATATCCCGGATTCGAAAGGTTGCCTGATCGCATTCTTCGATATCTAGGGCACCTCTGAATAAAGCAGTTTTAAAGCCTGAGTCGATTTAGTTCGCCCGGCGTCGGCCCTGCCTCCGTTGGTCTTTTCTGCGCTCTTCTCCCTGGCGTTTGTCGCCGCCTGTACGTCGTCAAACCATTTTGGACTAACCACCTCCTAGTTTAAGAGACACATTAGCTCATCTGGGTTACCAGCTTTGATTGTCTATCGTAATGCAATTGTCGCCGCATGGCCAAGGTGCTCAACTT
>Ga0208879_1003076_pt1 | contig 14007 bp, 13 predicted proteins | sample Knorr_S15_td_Bot_FD_185605 | JGI IMG/M metagenome (GOLD analysis project Ga0208879, IMG submission 185605) | Marine microbial communities from Southern Atlantic Ocean transect - Knorr_S15_td_Bottom_ad_5009_LV_A (SPAdes) (version 2) | ecosystem: Environmental > Aquatic > Marine > Oceanic | place...
ATAAAAGATTTTTAGAAGATATAAAAAAATATACAAAATTTATTGCTACAGATGATAAACAATTAGTTCCAGAAATAAAATTAGACTTAGAAAAAAGATTTCAAAAAGTAGATTGGATGTCAACTACAAAAACTGCTGAACTTGCAAAATTATTAGTTGATACAACATATTATGGATGGTTGATCAATTTTGCTCAGATTACAAAAATGATTTGTGAGAAAGAAGGCGTTGATTTTGATGAAATGTGGGAATTTGCTGATGAAATCCATGAAAATTTAGGCAATAGACCAAAAATGTATCCAGGTATTATTGGAGGACATTGTGTAATTCCGAATCTAAGTTTTATAGAAAATGAAAATTTAGATATAATTAAAAAAATTAACGAATTGTATGAAAAATTTAAAAAATAATTATAATTTCTAAAAATCTAGTTTTGTTAATAGTTTTGATGCAATAATAAAGAGAACAGAAGCAATTCCCACAAGAACTATCATTTCATAAATTACAAATTCAGTGATAGTTCCAAAAATTCCTGCTCTGATTATATCTACAAGATAAGTCAAAGGATTTAGATAAAATAAAGAACGCAATGGTTCTGGAGCTCCATCAGCTGGATAAAATGCAGTACTAACAAAAGCAGATAATAGAAAAACAGTGTTAATGACTACATTAAATCCCTCACTTGAGCGTAATCGGGTAGAAATTATTGATGCCAGTGAACCAAATAATATTGATCCAGTAATAGCACCAAAAATAATTATTGGAATTGTAACAAATGAAAATTCTACAGATTCAAAAAATACAGGATAGCCAACTACAGCAATCAGAGATGCACTTAGTAATCCAACTATTCCTATGGTACAGATATTGCTAAGAATATAATGACTTCTGGTGAATGGCCCAGACATGATTTGTTCAAACATGCCATATTTTCTATCATTCCAAATAATGATACCAGAAATGAGAGTACTATTCATGATGTTAAACCCAATCATTCCTGATGCTAAAAATGCTGGATAATCAAGATCTTTACCACCAAAAGGAACTCCATTAATTAATGGTGCATATGCAAAGCCTGCAACAAAAATATAGATCAAAGGAAAAATAACCTGCCAAATTAAAAATCCAGGGTTAAGAGAAATTGTTAGATTTCTATTTACCAATCTAATTATTGGATGTATTTTCTCTCACCATTTTTAAAAAGATGTCTTCAAGATTTGTTGGAACAGCTGATAGATCTTCAATCTCTATATGATTATTACTAAGTATTTTCAAGACTTGTAACAATACCAATTCTGATTTCTCCGAATGAATTATTATGTTAGTACCAGTATCAAAATCAATTTTACAGTCTGGAATTCCGGATAAGAGAGAAGAAATTTTAGATTGTTTTTCTAACAAATGAATTTTGATGGTTTTTTCTTTTCCAAATCTATTCTTTAATGCATCAGGAGAATCAATAGTAATTATTTTTCCCTTATCTATAATTGCTATTTTATCACATAGATATTCAGCCTCAGTTAGTATGTGTGTTGTATAGAAAATTGTTAATCCAGTTTTGACCTTATTTTTTAAATAATCTAATAGTTTTCTTCTAGCACTTGGATCTAAGCCAGCAGTAGGTTCATCTAAAAACAACAAATCCATATCATGCATAAATTCACGTGCAACTTGGACTCTTCTTCGTTGACCAATTGAAAGATCTTCATTTCTTTTTTTACGAATTTCAACTAGATCAAAATCTTTCAAAAGTTGTTCCATTCTTTTTTTGCGTTCTACTCTTGAAACATTCCACATCATCCCGTATTTGTCAAGGGCTTTTTCTACAGATAATGTAGGCTCGTAGCTTGGTTGTTGTAAAACAACTCCGATTCTATAACGAACTTGAAGAGGGTTTTCTACAGCATCTATACCGAAAATCGAAAGAGAGCCTCGTGAAGGAGGAATAAGAGTTGTAAGAAGTTTGATGGTAGTAGATTTTCCAGCACCATTAGGACCTAAAAATCCAAAGACTTGACCAGATTTTACTGAAAATACAAGATCGTCTACAGCTTTGAATGAGCCATATAATTTTGATAAATGGTTAACATTAATGCATGACATAACAAAACTGCGATCACCCCACTAATTTAGTTAATGAGGTAATTTGAGATAGTTTTAGGAAGATTTGAATTAATTTAGAAAAAACATGCAGAAGATTAGTAAACTATAGATTCCAGAATTTTGAGTTTCAAAGAAGAAATGAGAAAGCGATCATTTTTTGAAAGGATAATTTTAACAAACTAATGAAATTTTTATTAAGAGAACAAGTTTATCAACAATGATTTGTCAGAATTTGAAAATCTTATGGGTAAATTGCTTGAGCAAAAATCTGAATTAACTAAAGAAGACATTGAAGAGCAGATCAAGCAAAAAAAAGAAAAAATTGGTGCAGGATACTTGACAGATCAAGGGGCATTATTTTTGATAGCGTCTGACTATGGAATTACATTATCAGAACCACTAAAAATTGAAATGGAGTTAAAGGATCTGTACGCAGGAGCAAAAGAAATTTCTTTGGAAACGAGAGTTTTGAATCTTTCACCTGCAAAACAATTTTCGAGAAAAGATGGTTCTCCATTTTATCTTAGAACTATGACAGTATATGATGCAAATACTACAGCAAGTGTAAAGTTGTGGGATGAAAAAGCAAATTTGCCCGGAATTGAAAATCTAAAACCAGGAGATTTAATTAAAATTATCAAAGCATATGTTAAATCTGATCTTGATGGTTCACCAACAATAAACATTGGTTCTGGTTCAAATATTGAACCTGTAAATACAGAAAGTGAAATTCCAACTATTGATACTATTACAAAAGATATTAGTGAACTAGAAGAAGGACAAAAAGATCTTGTAATTTCAGGAATAACTGATGGAATAATTAGTGGAATGGAATTTACAAATTCTCGCGGTAAACCTGGAAAAGCCCTTAGAATGAGACTAAAAGGAAAAGATGGTAATGCAATGAGAGTTGTTCTTTGGGGAAAAGATGAATCATCTATCCCAAATATGATTTCACAGTCAGCTAAAGTTAGATTACTTGGTGTAAAAGTAAGATCAGGAAATCAAGGATTAGAAATTCATGGAAATGATGCAACTATAGTTGAGATTGAAGGAGGAAAAGAAGCAGAACCAGTAATTGCAAGAGTTCTTTCTATATTAACAACAGATAATGGCAAAAAAATGATTTTAGCTGTTGATAATAAGAAGAATCTATACAACATCAGTGATTTAACAAACTCAACTAGTATTTGCGTTGAAGGGGATGTAATAGAATGTATGCCATCAAAAATGTACGGTAATTCAATTACACTAGATGAAAATTCTTTTGTAAGAAAATTAGATAATGATGAATCTATTCCATCATTATCTCAACTTAGAACAAAAATTAATGATGTTAAAGTAGATAGAAATTATTGCATTGAATCTATAATATTGAAAGTTCCGGAAAGACGTGAAGTTCAAACAAAATCTGGGGAGTCAATAGCACTATCAGAAATGTTTGTTGAAGATGACACAGGTTCGATTTGGGTAAAAGGTTGGAGAAATCAAGCAAGAATAATTGACAAATGTGAGTTAGGAGAAATAGTGTCAATAACAGGATTAAATGCTAAAGCAGGACTTGAAGGTAGAATAGAGTTGTTTCTAACAGCGTTTTCTAAAATTATAAAGAAAAATTAAGAATCCCAAAAACCTCTCGTTACAACATATTGCCTTTCAGCTTCATAGATTTGCTTGAATAGATATTCTTCATCTACCATATTTCGTAATATTCTTGCAGCAGTGTCTGCCCCTACTCCATATCCAGACAATACAGTAATAGCAATCTTGCCAAAATTTTCTATTAAAGAAGAAACTTTCCAGGCACGATCAAACTTGTGTTTTTCATCTGAAGAGAGTTTTTTTCCTGCATGTTTTTTTTGAATAATTTTTGGTAAATCATAATCAGAATAGAAAGTTGCAGTGATTTGTCTGGCCTTACAATATGGGCATATCAAAATATTTTTAACTTCATTTGTTTCTACTACACGTTCCCATTTTCCACATCTTGCACAAATCAAACGATGTTTAGTCTTTGCAAGTCTTGCTTTTACAAGATCAATTATTCCTTTATCAAGATTAGCTGGAGCTGCATAGTATTTTGCGGTATGATCTAAAATTGGTTCTGCTAATTTTGAAAAGTTATCTACTTCTAACCATTTAACAGAAATTTTATTTTCACGTATTTTATTCAGTATTGTTTCAGAATTTTTTAAATCATATTTATCATGAAACAGTTCTCTTAGTGCTTCATGTACAAGTGGAGTTTTGGAATAACGTTCGTATAAAAATCTGGCTGATTTTCTCTCATAAATTGCTCCACGTCCTACTATTCCAAATTTCTTGGCAACACACCATGTTTTCCAGTTAACATTATGAGTTCCTGTTAAAGAAGCAGTAACCATTGAATGAAGATCATAATTCTCCTTTAGAACTTGAAGAAAAAGTTTTTCAGAAATTCTTGATCTAGAAGATAAAACAATTCGATAACCATCAGAACGAGAGTCAACAATAGACCCCAATATAGAAGATAACATGGAAGAAAGTAATGTTGATAGTGTAGAATTTATTTTTGTGCCAAAACATGAATGGATTACAATTGAACCTTGTGATTTACTTGATTCAATAACAATGTGATTTTCATCAGGAATTTGATCAAAATTTAATTTTTCAATTGTTTTATTGATTAGTGTGAGTGACCCATTTTTTACTCGGGCACGAAAAACTCCCACCTTTCTTGCAGTATTGTAATCAATTGGAATACTTTCACCTTCCCAATAAGGAACAGTAATTCCTCTACTTCTAAAAGGCTCAACATTTACAGTGAATGATTTTTCATCTACATTTAGTATTCTCCATTGTAAGCCTTTTAACACAAAGATATTTCCAGAATCTCCAAAATCACCTACAAATCTTTGATCTAATGATCCAATGATTTTTTTGCCTACACTATCAAAAACTTTGAATTTAAGAATATCTGGAATTGTTGAAAGGTTCTCAAAATAATACTTGAAAGCACGTCCTTTCTTCCAATAAGTCATTTTTGTTCTATCAAAAAAAACCAGATAGTTTGAATCAAGTAAATCCAATACATCAATTAGATCTTCTAGTTGTAAATTCCGAAATGGATATGCCTTTGTTACAAGTTCAAAGGCTTTCTCGACAGGAATTTCTCCAATTTGCATTGATAATCCAACTAAATGATGAGCCAAAACGTCAAGAGAACTATCATGAATTTTTTGTTCTTCAATTGAACCTTCTTTAACACGTTCAAGTATAGCTCGTGCTTCAAATTCATCATCAGGATTATTTGTTATAATAAGCCCCTTGGCTGATGTATTTAGATTATGTCTACTTCTCCCTATTCTTTGAATTAACTTTGATACTTGTCTAGGAGAACCATAATGAATTACTAATTCAACTGAACCAATATCTAACCCTAATTCTAGTGAAGATGTACATACAACAATACCACGCTTTCCTTCTCGTAAGGTAAGCTCAGTTTCTTCCCTAACCTCTTTTGATAGAGAACCGTGATGTAATTCAATTTCTATAGGAGATTTTTCTTTTAAAATTGAAGCTAAAAATTCTGCTTCGCCTCTAGTATTAGTAAATAGAAGTATTGGAGAGTCTAAATCTAGTTCTGAGACATATTCAATAATTTTCTCTGCAACATCAGAAATTGTTCCATCAACATACTTTATTTCTACATCATATTTCCTTAGTGATTTGTCTCGAATAATCTGACATTTTCTTTTTGTGCCTACAACAAATTTTCCTGCTTCTTCAAAATTTCCAACGGTAGCAGATAATCCTATTTTTGTGAGTGGATATTTTGAATTTAATTCCAATCTTTCAATGCTTAAGGATAGTTGAGAACCTCTTTCACTAGCTAGCAACTCATGTACTTCATCAATTATAACCCATTCTAAATCAGATAATGCATTTAGCATTTTGATTTGTGTTAATAAAATAACCAGAGTTTCAGGTGTTGTAATTAGAATGTCAGGAGGATCATCCCTGATTTTTCTTCTATCTTTTTGAGAAGTATCTCCATGTCTGATTTCAATAGATAGTTCATTGCTATGTGCATATTTTGTAATTCTTCGAAATACGTCACGGTTTAATGCCCGTAAAGGAGTGATATAGAGAGCTTTGATTTTTCCACTCTTCTTTGAATTTTTTAATATAGAGAAAATTGGAATTATACAACATTCAGTTTTTCCTGAACCTGTAGGAGCAATTACTAGACAATCTTTTTTTTGCAAAATAATTGGTGAAGCTTTTTTCTGAATTTCAGTCAGTTTAGAAAATCCGAATTTCTCAAATAGAGAATCAAGAATTTGATTCATCTTTTGATTTTGATCTTTCATAAACCATTACACCAACTAAGCCAAGTGCAAGCAAAACTACAGTAATTATTGGAATATAATCAAAAATTCCTACCATTACCAAACTTCATGATTGACCGTTAAATATCTTCAGTACAATCAACCATTCCTGAAACATGTATTTTATAAAAAAAGTATTCTTCGTTTAGTGCCCAGTAAATTTTTCCTTTAAATTTTGATGAGTTTTTAGAAAGTTGAATTTTAATATGTGTAAAAGGATCAATAGCACTCTTCATATTTTCAACTTCTTTATCGTCTATGGTTCTAATCATATTAGTAACAATAATAGGAATTTTTTTTGTAATTGCAAATTTTGATAATTCACGCATATATTTTATGAACAATGAATTTTTTTCAAAAATAGATTCATCTCTTTTGTATTCATAAGAAAACAAATCAGTTACATTATCAATTACGATTAAAGAAAAATTATTGCTTTCAAAATTTTTTATGGATTTTATTTGTTCTGAAGTGTTTGTTATTCTGGATACTGTGATTTGCTCGAGAAAATTAACCTGTTTGTTAGATTGCTTTTGAATTTCCAGTATTCGCTCGGGTCTGAATCCACCTGTTGTATCTAAATACAGAACACGACCACCATTTTTAATTGAATTTATTGATAATTGTAGTAATAGTTGAGTTTTGCCTGTTCCATTTCCACCAAAAATATCTACAATCACGCCATTAGGAATTCCTCCTGATAAGAAATTATCCAATTTTTGTAAACCAGTAGAGATCATTTGTATAATTATTAGAAAAAGAAGAAAAAATTTAAGGAATTTGAATTTTTACAGAGGAGGTAAGGCTTTTATTCCAGAGAACAAGGTTTCAAAATAAGTGAATAATTAGTGTCACAAACAACTAGTGCAAAAAGACCTTTAACAGTTCTTCAGAAAAGTACCAAAAAGAAAGTTACTGTAAGACTGAAAAATGAAGTAGAGTACAAAGGAAAAATGGATAATGTCGATTCATACATGAATTTGATTATGACTGATGCTGAAGAAGTACATGATGGTAAAACAGTTGCAAATTATGGAAGAGTAATTGTAAGAGGCAATAATGTGTTATTTATCAAACTAGAAAATGAACTCTAGTTAGTGATTTTATGACTAATAGTTTTCTATTTACATCTGAGTCAGTAACAGAAGGACATCCAGACAAAATATGTGATAATATTTCTGATGCATTCTTGGATGAATATCTTAGGCAAGACCCAGATTCAAGAGTAGCAATTGAAACAATGGTTACCACAGATTTTGTAGCAGTATCTGGAGAGGTTACATCTAAAGCGGATTTTGATCAAAAAGCTCAGGAAGAATTAGTTAGAAAAACAATTAGGGATATTGGATATGATAACAAAGACTTGATGTTTGATGCAGATACTTGTCAAGTTGATTTAAGATTACATTCACAAAGTCCTGATATTAGTCAAGGCATATCAGCTACTGAAAAGAAAGAGCAAGGTGCCGGAGATCAAGGATTAATGTTTGGTTATGCAACAAATGAAACAGAAGAGCTCATGCCAATGCCAATTTTACTGGCACACAAACTTATTCAAAAATTATCAGAGGTTAGGAAGGATAAGACTTTGCCATGGGTTAGACCAGATGGCAAATCACAAGTATCTGTAAAATATGAAGATAACAAACCAACAAAGATTGAAACAGTTGTAATTGCAACACAACATTCACCGGAGATTTCTCAAGATGAGATTTCAAGACAAATTATTGATAAAGTAATCAAACCAGTTTTAGGAAATCTTTGGAATGATGAAATTAAAATTCACATAAACCCTACTGGAAAATTTGTAATTGGTGGTCCACATGGAGATGCCGGTTTAACAGGAAGAAAAATTATTGTTGATACTTATGGTGGATTTGGAAGACATGGTGGTGGAGCTTTTTCAGGAAAGGATCCTTCAAAAGTTGATAGATCTGCATGTTATATGTGCAGGTACATTGCAAAAAATCTTGTTGCAGCAGGCTTGGCTGATAGATGTGAGGTACAACTTGCATATGCAATAGGAATAGCTGAGCCGGTATCACTGTATGTCAATACATTTGGAACAAACAAAATTCCAGAAAATCAGATTGAAGATCTGGTAAGAAATAATTTTAATATGAAACCATCTGGAATAATCTTACAATTAGATTTGAAGAGACCAATTTACAAAAAAACAGCATCATATGGTCATTTTGGAAGAAATGAGCCGGAATTCACTTGGGAAAAAACAGACAAAGCTGAAATATTAAAGCAATCTGCCGGACTTTAACAATTCTATAACTGACTGAAATTTCATTTCAGTAATTTTTCTTAATTTATTATAATTTCCTTTAAAACTACCAATCAGAATATTGAGATCATCAACTCCAAAATCAGATTTTGTATTAGTTATTGCAGTATGATAAACATCTTCTAGATTAATTTTTTTAATACTTGTTTTAGTTCCTTTAGAAAAAAGTTTTACGTATTGTTCGAAAGTAATACAGTCTGGACCAACAAGATCAATAATTTTATTTTTAAATTTTGTTTGAAGAACTGATTGAAGCAAAATTTTCACTACATCATTAATGTGAATTGGTTGAATTGAATAAGTCCCAGATCCTGGAATCTCAATTTTTCCTTTCTTAATTTGTTTTTTCAAGTATTTTGTAAATAGATCATCTTTTCCAACAATATACGAAGGTCTAAAAATTGTATAATTTAGTCCCGAATTTACAATTAGTCTCTCTGCTTTATGTTTAGAAATAAAATATCCTGATGAAGTATTTGCTGAAACACCAAGACCGCTTGTAAAAACAAATTTGCTGATTTTTGCTTTTTTACTTAAATTTACAATATGTTTTGTAAATTCAACATTTACCACATTGTAATCAGTATTAATTGACTGTTTTCCAGTCCCAACAAGGTGAATTATTGCATCTGAATTTTGGATTTTTGGAAGAAGGCTTTTTTCATCATAATTTTTTGAAACAATTTTTAACTCATTTTTAAATTGTTTAAAGTCATTTCGTGATATTGAAATTAATTTAATATTTTTTTCAGACAAATACTTTCTGAGATTTTTTGCAACAAATCCACTTGCTCCAGTAATAACTATCTGATGACTTTTAACCATAAGAATCACAAGTTATTTTTAATTTTAAATCTATTTAGAAGATTTTGAACGTTAAGCAAACAAGAATTAATACAGTAAAATGAATACAGCAGATGTGGAAGAAAAAAAGACAAAATTAAGAACTGGTTATACTACTGGAAGCTCAGCAACTGCTGCAGCTAAAGCTGCACTTTTATCAATAATTAATCAACAAAAAACAGAAAATGTAGATATTACATTACCTAAAGGAACTTTTATTCAAATTCCAATACATTCTTGTGAATTTGAATCGAATAAAGCAAAATGCTCTGTAATTAAAGATGGCGGAGATGATCCTGATGTCACTCATGGCGCAGAAATAATAGTTAAACTGTCATTTACAGAAAAAGTAAACGAAATTGATATTGATGGTGGAGAAGGAGTAGGTACAGTTACCAAGCCTGGTTTAGGCTTGGAAATTAATAAGCCTGCAATTAATCCAGTTCCCAAAAAAATGATTGCTGAAAATTTAAGGAAAGTTGGAGAAAAAATTCTTGTAAAAAAAGGAATTAGAGTTGTGATTTCAGTTCCTATGGGAAAAGAGTTAGGACCTAAAACAGATAATCCAAGACTAGGAATTAAGAATGGAATTTCAATTTTAGGTACCAGTGGAATTGTTATTCCATTTTCTACAGCATCTTATGCAGCGTCAATTAGACAGAATTTGGATGTAGCGATTGCAATGGGGAATGATACAGTAGTGCTAACAACAGGTGGAAGAAGTGAAGATTTTGCAAAGAAGATTGTTGATTTGCCAGAACATTGTTTTGTACAGATGGGTGATTTTTCAGGATACACAATTCAACAGTGTAGTAAAAAAAATATCAAAAAAGCATATGTTGTTGGTTTTATTGGAAAACTTGCAAAGATGGCTACAGGAGTAAAACAAACTCATGTTAAAGGTTCAAAAGTAGATATGAATTTTCTAGCAGAATTAGCAAGAAGATCAAATGCAGAAGAAACAGTAATTGAAAGTATTAAAAAAGCAAATACAGCAAGACATGTTTCTGAAATAATTCAAGAAAATAATGTTAAAGGATTTTTTGAATTAATTTGTAGTGAGACGTATAAACATATGAGAAAATATTCTGAGGAAAAAGTTCCAATTGATGTGATATTATTTGATTTTGATGGAAAGACTCTGGCTAGAAAATTAGGAGAGTAAGGTATTTTATGAAATTGAGAAAGTTTTGATTATGGAAAAAACTGCAGTACTTGCAATAACCAAAAATGGAGTCAGTATTGGACAAAATCTAAAAGAACTGTTTCCTGACTGGAGTATTTTTGCGCCTGCTAAATTGTCAAATGAGAATAGTGGAATAATATGGTATTCAGAGCCTACATCAGAAAAAATTGTTGAACTTTTTAAAAATAATAATGCACTAGTGTGCCTATTTTCTTTAGGTGCAGTAATTAGATTAATTGCACCACATTTGAAAGACAAAAAAACAGATCCAGCTGTTATTGTAATTGATGATAAAACAAATTTTGTAATTAGTGTATTGTCAGGTCATATTGGTGGAGCCAATGAGTTAACTCAAGAAATTGCAGAAAAATTAGGTGCATTACCAGTAATAACTACTGCAGCTGATGTTAACAAAACTATAGCAGTAGATCTAGTAGGAAGAGAATTTAATTGGAAAATTGATGATGAATCGACTGTAACTAAAATTAGTGCACATATGGTAAATGAAGAACCTATTGGTGTTTTCCAGGAAGTGGGCAAAAAAAATTGGTATAAACAATTACCAAGAAATGTCTCAATTTATGATAGTTTAGAAGACTTGAAGAAATCAAGTTCTAAAGCGTATCTCATAATTTCTGATAGAATTATTGATGGCGATTTTGTTAAAGAATCTGTAATATATCGTCCTCCAAGTTTAGTAATTGGTGTTGGATTACATGGAGACACTTCAAAAGAAACAATCAGAGAGGGGATTGAACATTGTTTGGAAAAATTTAAGCTTAGTTCGAAGTCGATTGCAAAGCTAGTATCAATAAAAAAACCACAAGATGTTCAAGGACTAACAGATATTGGAAAGGAAATGGGAATTCCTGTAGAATATGTAAACAGAGAAGATTTAGCTGAGATTTCTGCTCCAAATCCTTCAGAAACTGTAAAAGCATTTGAGGGAACTGCAAGTGTATCTGAAGCTGCTGCCATCAAGGTTTCCGGAGGAGAATTAGTTGTAGAAAAGCAAAAATTCCCGCCAAATTTGACTATAGCTATTGCGAGGATTGTAAATTGAAGCGTGGATTATTACTTATTGATAGAGGAAGTAGAGAAAGAGAGGCATCTGAAGAATTAGTGACTATTTGTGAGAGAATTAAGGCAAAAGGGGACTATGTATTCACAAATTTTTGTTTTTTAGAGGTAATACCACCATATATTCAAGAGGGAATTACTAAATGTCTCAATGAAGATATTGATTCGTTAACCATAGTCCCTTATTTTTTGTATCCTGGCAAAAAAGTAAAAAATGCAGTTACTGATGTAATGAAGTTCCAAAAAGATACTAAAGTGAAATTTGTTGTTACAAAGCAAATGAGTATGCACAAAACTTTGGTCGATGTAGTTGAAAATAGAATATCTACGACACTCAAAGAAAATCAAGTAACTCTTCCAAAAAAAGATATAGATGTGATGATTATTGGACATGGTAGTAAAGATCCTAATGCACAAATGTCACTAAACTATATAGTAAATGAACTAAAAGATTCCTATAGAAATGTTAGTAGATGTTGGTTAGAAATAGAACAACCAGATATTTTTGAAGGAGTAAAAAAATGTGAAAAAGATAATCCCGAAGTTCTAGTAATTGTTTTTTATTTTTTACATGAAGGAGCACATGTAAAAACTGACATCAATAATGATTTAACGCCAGCGCTTGAAAATTCTAATCTGAAAAAAACCTACATTACAAAACATTTGGGAGTAGATGAAAAAATGATAGATTTGATAATTGAGAGAGCAAAAGAGGTAGAAGATGCAAACTGAAAAAGGTCAATCAATTGAAGATGCAAGTATGCAGATGATTGAAGATGAAATTGGCACTCATCAATATAATGAAAAACAATGGCCTATTGTAAGAAGAGTTATTCATTCTACAGCAGATTTTGATTTTGCAGGTAAAAATAAGATAATTTTTCAAAAAGATTCTATTGAGAGTAGCATGAATGCTTTGAGAAATGGTTGTAGTATCATAGTTGATGTTAATGGAGTGATTGGGGGATTGAATAAACAAAATCTCAAGGATTTTGGAAATAACATAGTTTGTAATATTTCAAGTCCAGAAATCATGGAATTGGCAAAAAAGGAAGGAAAAACACGCTCTCAAGTCTCTATGAGAGCAGCCATATCTGATATTGATGGAGGAGTTGTAGCTATTGGAAATGCACCTACTGCCCTATTGGAAGTAATCCAGATGGTAAAAGAAGGCATAATCAAGCCTGCATTGATTATTGGAATTCCGGTGGGATTCATCTGTGCTGCAGAATCAAAAGAGAAATTAGCAAAGTTGGAAAAGGTGCCATTTATCACTAACATAGGTAGAAAGGGAGGCAGTTCATCTGCATCTGCAATAATTAATGCAATTTTTAAATTAATTAGAGCAGAATCATCTTCTTGAGTACTTTATGCAATTTTTAATAAAAATTTGGGCATAGTTTGAGCTATCAAAATAGAGATGACCATACGAAGCAAGGGTATTGTATTGCATCATTCCATCTTGATGGTTTTTGATACCTTTACCAATTTCCAAGTCATAAGCAAATTTAGAATCAGAAGAGACTGAGTCCAATTGTGAATAATGAAATTCATGACCTTGAATATTATGTGATTTTTCTGAGATGAGTGTTTTGGCAGTAATCTTTCCTTTTGTGTAGTTGAGTGTCATTTTCTCTGTCATTTTAGTTTCAGCATCAAACACACCAACCATTTTGTGTTTTTTGTTCTGGTTAAAAATAGATTTTGTAAGATACATTAATCCGCCACATTCAGCATAAATTGGAAGGTTATCTTCAGCCAATTTCTTAATAGTTTTTTTCATAGTTTGATTTTTTCCAAGTAAATTACCTAAAACTTCAGGAAAGCCACCACCAATGTAAAGCCCATCACATTTTGGAATTTTCTTATCTTTCACGGGACTAAAAAATTTTAGATCTGCGCCTTCACGTCGTAATGCTTCTAGATTATCTTGGTAATAGAAATTAAATGAAATGTCGAGAGCAACTGCAATTATAGTTTTTGTTTTTTTATGAACAGGTTTTGTTTTTTTTGGAAGATCAGTTGTATTTTTTAAAATTTTAATAATTTGATGAATATCTAAAGATTCTGAAATTATTTTTGAAATTTTTTCAATCTTATTTTTTAGAGTTTTGTTATCTAATGTTGAAATT